>Ga0137425_1000001_pt1 | contig 113611 bp, 83 predicted proteins | sample EasRivERMZT640_2_FD_102318 | JGI IMG/M metagenome (GOLD analysis project Ga0137425, IMG submission 102318) | Soil microbial communities from meander-bound floodplain in the East River, Colorado, USA - East River MetaG ERMZT640_2 | ecosystem: Environmental > Terrestrial > Soil > Floodplain ...
AACCAGGGATTGACCAGCCTGACCAACGAGGAATCGGGCTATTTCTTCAAGCGCGGCGGCCCCACCTACGCGCTGCGGGAGACCGCCGTCCTGGGCCCCACGACCTTCCTGGAATCCGCCCTCGGGTGGTTCGACAACAATTTCCAGCGCGGCCCCTCGCTCAACCCTGACACCAACCACAATGGAATTCTCAGCGTGGACGACCGTCCGGATTTGGGCGGGAATGGCGACGGCAGCATCCAGGCCAGTGAATTCGACCCCGGCGAGGATTTCGATGCCGACCTGCGGTACGACATCTTCGAGGACCAGAACGGCAACGGCCTGCTCGATAATATCTATGAGGATCTGGACTTCGATGGGCGACTCACGGAGCCTACGCAATGTGAGGGGGCCACGCACGAGGACCGGAACTGCAACGGCTCGCTCGACTTCGAGGAAGACAAGAACCTGGATGGAGTGCTCCAGCCCTCCGAGGACGTAGGGATCCCCTGCGTCAATCCGCTCCTCTGCCCGAGTGGCACCCTGCCCGGAACCCTCGGAAACGGGCGGTTCGACACCGAAGATGCCAACCGCAGCGGGGCCCTGGATGTGGTGGGCACCGCGGGGAACACCCCCTTCCCCTACTGGGTCGACGCCAATCAGAATGGCTCGCCCGAACCGGGTGAGTTCCAGTCGCCGCTGCCGGCGGATCGGATTTACTTCCGCGATACTGCCGGGCGATTTACGGGCCCGAATCCCTACGAGTATGACGACCACCGGACGCGCTTCACGCTGCGCGAGGATCTCTCGTTCTTCGTGAGCGACTTCGGCGGGACCCACGACCTCAAGCTCGGCGGCATCTATGAGAAAGAGGGTTACGATTCGACCACGATTCAGCGCCCCTACCTGCGCACGCCGCGCCCCCGAACGGCCTCCTCCCTGGTGACCTCCACCGAGACCTTTCCTGGCGCCCTGGTCGGTTTCCTGGGCGTGCCGGGAGAGGTCAACAACTCCGCGGAGGGGAAGAACTACGGCTTCTTCATCCAGGACACCTACAAGCCGCTCCCCAACCTCACCCTGGGACTAGGGGTGCGTGTCGACATCGAGGATCTTTCCTCGGCCGGATACAGCTTCTTCGAGCCGGCCGCCCAGCGCGAGGACTACACCGCGCTCATCGAGATTACCGGCGTGGACGTCTCTCCGAACGGCGTCCAGGCAGCCGGCTTGTGCCGTGATCCGATCTACAACTGCAGCGGGACCACCTATCCCCTCCGGGTCGGCGATCTCTACCGGGACATCCGGACTCAGGCCCCCCAGCGCTTCACCCGGCACAACTCGGAAGTGGACATCCTGGGGCCCTTTCTGGCGAGCGTGCTCGGGAACGACGCCGACATTAACCAGCTGCAAGCCCTCGGGTACAACGTGCGGGAGCCGGAAGATATTGAAATCCAGAACACCAACGTCGCGCCCCGCCTATCCCTGACCTGGGATCCCTGGGCTGACGGGAAATCCAAGGCGTTCGCGTCCTGGGGCCGGTTCTACGACAAGCTCTTTCTCAATACCATGGTGCTGGAGCAGGGACCCGACTCGGTGACCCGCTTTTACAATTTCGACAAGGACGGAGTGGACGGCTCCGGCCGGCCCGACAATCATTTCGGCACCATCATCTCGCAGTCCCCGCCCTCCGCCTATCAGATCGATCGCTCTCTCTCCACTCCATACAGCGACGAGATGACCTTCGGCTTCCAGCGCGAGCTGGCCCCGGAAATCTCGCTGGGCATCACCTATATCCAGCGCGATTTCCAGAACCAGCTCCAGGACGTCGACGTGAACCACTACACGGTTCGGGATCCCGCCACCGGACAACTCATCGACCAGCTGGGTGAGGAGCTCGTCGCCCAGGCGCTGGGAAAGCGGAACACCGGGGCGCACCAGCCGGATGGCGTGCCGGACCTGTACATCCAGGATTTCTTTTTCAACCGAATTTTTAGATTGGGAAACTATAACAACCAGTCTTATCGAGGCGTGGAATTGGAACTGGTGAAGCGCCTGAGCCGCAAGTGGCAGATGGAGGCGAGCTATACCTACTCCCGGAGCGAGGGAGATGCCGAGAGCTTCCTATCGGACAACGGCGACGACCCGGCGCTCACCGAGTTCGAGCCGGGGTATCTCGACTACGATCAGACTCATGTCGTCAAGCTGAATGCCATCACTTTCCTGCCCGCGGACTGGAGGCTCGGAGGCACCATCCTGTACGCCTCCGGGCTGCCGTACTCCTTCATTCAGGAAACCGAGTCCAGCGATGACGTCGGGTACGTTCAGAGCCGGAGGTTGTTCGGGTACTACCACAACGGCTTCATTCCGGAGAACCGCAACATCCACCGCAACCCCGCCAGCTACGAAATCAACGTCAGGACGGAGAAAGCCTTCGTGATCGGCAAAGCCGCGGCTTCGGCCTTCTTCGAAATCTTCAATCTGCTGAACACCGACGATCTCAGGGTGTATACCATCGACACCGGCGTTACCCGCTTGAATACCGACGGTGTAAGGCAGTTCGGGCGGCGCTTCGCTTTCGGCATCCAGATCAACTTCTAGCTCAAAACGAGGGCCGGCCGGAAGCTGCCGTCACCTTGCACCTCGACCTCACTCCCATGGCCACCAGCCCGCACTGGGGAACGATGACCAGCTCGTCGCCAGACTGCCCATCCAGATCGACCAGCTCAGGGCTCGGTCTGATTCCTCGGAGCGGGGGCCTTTCAACAGCGCAACTGCCAGATTTTGGGGGCTTTTTGGAGATTTCGCTTGTCTTCTGCGGCCGGTCGCGGGATGAATTATGGGTGTGACAGGTTCTTGACGCCATTCTCGATAATTTGCTATTGTAGCATCACGAAGGATGGCTCTCTTCGTATACATCTGAAGACGCTGGATTTCAAGCGAGAGAAGGACTCATGGGCAGCCACCGGTTCGCCCTGGGGCTCCTCGTCGCCGTCATCCTTTCCGCGCACATGGCCACCGCCGCCTCCTCCGATGCGACCCTGGTCGGGAAGGTCACCGACAAGAACGGGCAGCCCCTACCTGGCGTCACGCTGGTCCTCAAGAATAACTCTCTGGCATTCCAAGAGCAGGGGACCCTCAGCGACACCAAGGGAGAATACCGCTTCGCACACCTGCCCCCCGGCGGGGGCTATCAGCTCACGATTTCCCTGACCGGCTATTCCACCGTCATCTTCTCGGACCTCTTTCTGGGCCTGGGACGAACCCAGGAGCAGGGGGTCGTGCTGCACTCTACGGGCGACCTGAAGGAAGTGGTCCGGGTCCAGGGGAAGAGCGACACCCTCGACACCGAGAACGTGACCGCTTCCACGACCTTCTCCTCCACGTTCATCTCCGAGCTGCCCATCCTGGGGCGCGACTACCAGGACGTCCTGGTCCTGGCTCCCGGCGTGAGCGACGTCAACAACACCGGCAATCCCAACATCCACGGCGCCCGCGACACCGACGTCGTGACGCTGGTCGACGGGGTGAGCACCACCGACCCGTTCACCGGCCATTACGGCCAGAACCTCAATATCGAGTCGATTCAGGAGCTGGAGGTGATCACCTCCGCCGCTTCGGCTCAGTACAGCCGGGCCCAGGGAGGCTTCGCCAACATCCTCACCAAATCCGGGGGCAACGAGTTCCAGGGCACCTTCAAGTTCTACCTGCGCAGCGACCGGCTGGACGGGGACGGCGCGGGGGCGGAGGACCCGGAGCTGGCCGGCGGGCTGGAGGTAGGAAGGTCCTACAATGAGGAACACTTCACCGACCTGCTGCCGTTTCTGTCCCTCTCCGGAGCCATCGTGCGGGATCGCGCCTGGTACTACGTCTCCTTCGAGTATCTGCACCAGGAGACTCCGGTCAACGCCGTCTCACAAGCCTTCGTGACTCCCGTTTACGGGAACCGGACTTTCGCCAAGACAACCTGGCAAATCCAGCCGGCCCACCGGCTGGCCTTCTCCATCATCTTCGACAAGGAGCGCCGCGAGAATCTGGGGATCGACAGCCTCACCGACATAAGCTCGGGCTACTCGACCACGCGCGGAGGCCCGACCTACACTTTGAAGGGATCTTCCGTATTCACCCCCACCGTGTTGCTGGAATCCGCGGTGGCCTGGTTCAACAACAGCTTCTCGCAGTCTCCCACCATGAACCCCGACACCAACGGCAACGGCATTCTGTTCGTGGACGACCGGCCGGATCTGGGGGGAAACGGCGATGGCAGGCTGGACGCCTCCGAGCGGGACATGGGAGAGGACTGGGACGTCGATGGATTTTATGATGCGTTCGAGGATCTCAATCACAACGGCAGCGGCAACATCGGCGAGGATCTCGACTACGATGGGATCGTCCGCACTTTTCGCGCCGCGTGTGACGGGTATACGCACGAAGACCGGAATTGCAACGGCTATCTGGACAAGGAGGAGGACACCAATCTCAACGGCCGCCCCGATCCCCAGGAGGACGTGGGAATTTCCTGCAACCCCAACTGGGGATACTGCCCGGAGGGGACCCTACCCGGAACGCTGGGCAACGGCAGGCTGGACAGCGAGGACGTGAACGGAAATCAGGTCCTGGACGTAGTAGGAGACTCCGGTTACACCTCGACCCCATTCTGGACCGACGCCAATGGAGACGGTTATCCGGATCACGGGGAATTCCGCGCTCCCCTCCCCCCCGACCAGGAGCTGGTTCGCGACTCCAACGGCCGCATGTACGGCCCTGCCAAGTATCAGTACGAGGACCACCGGCAGCGGCTGAGCTGGATTGAAGATCTGTCGTTGTTCATTGACGACACCGTCGGGACCCACGACTTGAAGCTGGGAATGGCTTACGAGCGCGAAGCCTACGACAGCGACACTTTCCGGCGACCCACCATCAGCTACCCCTTCCTCTCCGGCGATGTCGGGATCCCGGCCTACGTCAACAACAACGTGACGGGAGACAATCTAGGGCTGTACCTGCAGGACACCTGGAAGCCGCTGCCCAACCTCACCCTCAATCTGGGGCTACGCTTCGACTTCGAGCACCTCAATACCTTCGGATACTCCCACTTCGACCCCGCCGCGGAACGCCGGGATTACGACCTCGCCATGGACGCGGCAGGATTGGACCTGAAGCCTTTCGACGGCATCAGCAATGTCGGTCTCTGCCGGGATCCCATCCACTCCTGTCTCGGCTCTCTCGACATCCGGCTGCAGGACCTGGTGAAGCAGATGCGCAATGCCGCTTACGGCCGCATGACCCGCCACAACCTGGACGTGGAAGTGCTCTCGGCACAGCTGATCGGAACGACCGGAGGAAGCAGGACCCTTGACGAGATTCTCGGGTACGCGATTCAGACCCGCCGCCCCGAGGAGTTTCAGGTTTCCAATTCCAATCTTGCCCCTCGGCTGAGCCTGAGCTGGGACCCGTGGGCCGACGGGAAGACCATGGTGTTCGGCTCCTGGGGGCGCTATTACGACAAGCTCTTCCTGAACACCATGACCCTGGAGCAAGGCCCCGACACGGTGAATCGAACCTACTCGGGAAGCGGTGGATTGGACGCCAACGGCTTGCCCGACAACCGTATTGGAGTGCCAAGGAGACAATCTTCCCTCTCCGCGTTTCAGGTCGATCGCTCCCTGGCCACCCCCTATTCGGTCGAATGGACTGCCGGCTTCCGCCGGGAGCTGGTTCCGGAAATGCTCATCTCGTTGCGGTACATCGACCGCGACTTCCACGATCAGCTGCAGGACATCGACATCAACCACCACCTCGAAATCGACCCGGTCACGGGAAAGCCCTTCGACCGCTTCGGCGAGCCGTGCCCAGGCAGCAGCACCACGTGCGGGAACATCCCCAACGGAGCGCCGGACCTGCATATCGAAAACTACTATTTCAACCACGTCCTGAAGCTTGGCAATTTCAACGAGCAGACCTACCACGCCTGGGAAATCGAGCTGGTCCGGCGTTTGAAGCGGAAGTGGCAGATGCAGGCGAGCTACACCTACTCCGTCGCCCAGGGCGACGCCGAGAGCTACCGCTCCGAGCTGGGGAACGACCCGGGGCTGGTGGAGTACGAGCCGGGTTATCTGAGCTACGACCAGCGCCACGTGATCAAGTTCAACGCCGTCGCCTTCCTGCCCGGCGACTGGAGACTGGGGGGCACGATTACCTGGGCCTCCGGCCTGCCGTTCTCCGGCATCGTCCACTACGCCTCGGACATCGACGACGTCGGCTTCACCCAGAGCCGCATCCTGTACGGGCAGCTGGGGGTCAATGGCTGGGGTCTCACGAGGCAGAATCGCAACATTCACCGTAACGAGGCGACTTACATGCTGAACGCGCGCGTGCTGAAGAGCTTCGTCATCGGAAAATCCTCCGCATCGGCTTTTCTGGAGGTCTATAACCTCCTGAACAGCGACTACCTGCGGGTCGAAAACGTCGATCAATTCCCGGCGCAAATAACTTCCCGGGGGGCCATCATTCGCCCCAGCTCGCACCTGGTGGGCGAGCGCGATTTCGGCCGCCGCTTCCAGGTGGGCTTTCAAGTCGATTTTTGAGGAGGCGGGTCTTCCGATGGGCCGGATCGCGCGACTCCATGGACTCCTGCTTGCCGCCCTCCTTTCGGCGGTGGGGGCCACCGCCGCTTCTTCCGATGCGACGCTGGTCGGGAAGGTCACCGACAAGAACGGGCAGCCCTTGCCTGGTGTCACTCTGGTCCTCAAGAACAACTCTCTGGCATTCCAGGAGCAGGGGACCCTCAGCGACGCCAAGGGAGAATACCGTTTCGCTCATCTGCCCCCCGGAGGGGGCTATCAGCTCACGGTTTCCCTCTCCGGCTATTCCACCCTCATCTTCTCGGATCTCACTTTGGACTCGGGTCGTTCTCTGGAGCAAAGTGTCGTGCTGCATCCCAGCGGCGAGCTCAAGGAAGTGGTCCGGGTCCAGGGGAAGAGCGACACCCTCGACACCGAAAAGGTGACCGGCTCCACGACCTTCTCCTCCACGTTCATCTCCGAGCTGCCCATCCTGGGGCGCGACTACCAGGAGATCCTGTCACTGGCGCCTGGGGTGACCGATGTCGACAAGACCGGCAATCCGAACATCCACGGCGCCCGGGATACCAATGTCGTGACCCTGGTGGACGGGGTGAGCACCACCGACCCCTTCACCGGCTACTTCGGACAGAACCTCAACATCGAGTCGATTCAGGAGCTGGAGGTGATCACCTCCGCCGCCACCGCCCAGTACAGCCGGGCCCAGGGAGGCTTCGCCAACATCCTCACCAAATCCGGCAGCAACGAGTTCCTGGGCACCTTCAAGTTCTACCTGCGCAGCGACCGCCTGGACCGAGACGGCGCGGGGTTCGAGGACCCGGAGCTGAACGGTGGATTGCAGGGCGACCGGCTATTTACCGAGCAGCATTTCACCGATCTGATGCCGTTCCTGTCGCTTTCCGGCGCCATCGTGCGGGATCGCGTCTGGTATTACGTCTCCTTCGAATACCTTCACCAGGAGACCCCGATCAATGCGCTGTCCGAGGCCTACGTCCTCCCCGTCTACGGCAATCGGGCCTTCGGCAAGGTCACCTGGCAGATGTCTCCTTCCCAAAAGCTGGCCTTCTCCTTCATCTTCGACAAGCAGCGCCAGGAGAATCTCGGCGTGAACAGCCTGACTGCCGAGGAGTCGGGCTATTCGAAGTCCCGCGGGGGGCCCACTTACACGCTCAAGGAATCGGCCGTCTTCAAGCCCACCGTGCTGCTCGAGTCGACCTTGTCCTGGTTCGACAACAGCTTCTCCCAGACTCCCACCACGAGCCCCGACAGTAATGGGAACGGGATTCTTTTCGTGGACAACCATCCTGAGCTGGGAGGCAATGGCAACGGAATCCTGGAGGCCGTGGAGCGCGACGCGGGCGAAGACTGGGATCAGGACGGCTTTTATGATCTCTATGAAGACCTCGACCACGATGATCATGGCGGCCCGGGCGAAGACCTCGATTATGACGGCTACGTTTCCCGGGGTGAACTCTGCGAGGGGTACCATCACGAGGATCGCAACTGCAACGGCTACCTCGACGCCGAAGATGACACGAATCTCAACGGCCAGCTGGACCCCGCCGAGGACATTGGAATCTCCTGCTACCCCGATTTGGGCTATTGCCCGGGCGGGAAACTCCCTGGAACGGCGAACAACGGAAAGTTCGACAGCGAGGACAAGAACGGGAACGGCGTCCTGGATGTGCTGAACAACTCCGGCTATACCGCCGCTCCCTTCTGGAATGACAAGAACGGCAACGGATATCCCGACCGGGGGGAATACCACGCTCCGCTCCCGCCCGATCGGGATCTCGTCCGCGACTCCTCCGGCCGCACCTCCGGGCCGAGCCCCATCGAGTACCACGATCACCGCAAGCGGCTGAGCTGGGTCGAGGATCTGTCGCTGTTTGCCGCGGACCTCGTGGGAACCCACGATTTGAGGCTGGGGTTCGCCTATGAGCATGAAGGCTACGACAACGAGACGTTTCGCGCGCCAGTATTCAATCTTCCCACCGGCGGATTCGTAACCAAAGACCCTCAAAGCATCGTCCAGAAGCAGGTGTTAGAGACGATCAAGGTAAACCTGGCGATCCCGGCGATCGCGCAGAACTCCGCCACGGGGGACAATCTCGGAATTTACTTTCAAGATAGCTGGAAACCGGTGCCGAACCTCACGCTGGGCCTGGGGCTGCGCTACGACTACGAGCGACTCGACTCCTTCGGCTACACCTCGTTCGACCCCGCCGCCGAGCGCCACGCCTTCAACTCGCTGCTGGGCTACGCAGCGCTGGACGGCGACCCCTACGACAGCATCACCGCCACCGGACTCTGCCGGGATCCCATTCATTCCTGTCTGGGCTCGGAGGATCCCGCCCTGCTGGTGTTGAAAAATCAAATGCTCGGGCTGGCGTACAGCCAGTTCACCCGGCATAACGTGGATGTCGACATCCAATCAGAGTTTCTGAAGGGGATCACGGGCGGATCGACCAATCTCTCGGGGGTGCCGGGAAGCGGGCTCAAAGTCCGCAGCCCCGAGGAGATTCAGATCACCAATTCGAATCTCGCCCCCCGCCTGAGCCTGAGCTGGGATCCCTGGGCCGATGGAAAGACCATGGTTTTCTCCTCCTGGGGGAGGTATTACGACAAGCTGTTCCTGAATGCCGTCACGCTGGAGCAGAACCCCGATACCGTATCCCGCACCTACCTGTCCATAGACGTCCCCTTGGATCATGAGGGCTTTCCCAACCACAACCTGTGGTTGCCTTTCGCCCAGTCGCCCCTTTCCGCCGTTCAGGTGGACCGGTCACTCGCCACTCCCTATGCGGACGAATGGACCGCGGGCTTTCGCAGGGAGCTGGTGCCGGAGGTCCTCGTCTCCCTCCGCTACGTTCACCGCGACTATCACGATCAGCTGCAGGACATCGACATCAATCACCACACCGCGATCGAACCCGCCACCGGCATGCTGGCGGACCGCCTGGGTGATCCGACCTGTTACCAGTCGGCGCCTAACAGACCGTGCCAGAATGTCCCCAACGGGGCGCCGGACCTTTACGTCAACAACCTCTTTCTCAACCGGGTCCTTCGCCTGGGAAATTTCAACGAGCAGACCTATCGCGGATGGGAGGTGGAGTTCGTCCGCCGACTGAAGCGGAAATGGCAATTGGAGGCCAGCTATACCTATTCCGTAGCGGAGGGCGACGCCGAGACCTACCTGTCGCAGATCGGGAACGATCCGGCCCTGGTCGAATTCGAGCCCGGTTACCTGTCCTACGACCAGCGCCACGTCGTCAAATTCAACGCCGTCGCTTTCCTCCCAGGCGACTGGCGGCTGGGAGGCACCATCACCTGGGCCTCGGGATTGCCTTATTCCGCCACGGTCCACTACTTCGATCTGGACGACGTCGGCTATACCCAATCCAGAATTCTCTACGGTCAGCTGGGACCGCAGGGTTACGGCATCACGCCCGAGAACCGCAACATCCATCGCAACGGCAGCTCCTACCTCATCAATACCCGCGTCGTGAAGAGCTTCGTCATCGGAAAATCCGCCGCCTCGGCATTCCTGGAGGTCTACAACCTCTTGAACTCCGACACGCTCACGGTCTCGGCCATCGACCAGATCCCGGCTACCTTTATCTATCCGAGAAATGGGCCGCCCATTCAGATTCCTCCCACCTCCGAGGTGTTGGGCACACGGGATTTTGGCCGACGCTTCCAGATCGGCTTCCAGGTTGATTTCTAAGGCGCATTCATGGGTCACCGGCTTCCACTTCTCGGCTGCCTGCTCGCGGCCTTCCTGAGCGCGGAATTGGCCACCGCTGCTTCTACCGAAGCGAATCTGACCGGTAAGGTCACCGACAAGAGCGGGCAGCCCCTGCCGGGCGCCACCCTGGTCCTCAAGAACGATTCGCTTGCCTTCCAGGAACAGGGGACCCTCAGCGACGGCAAGGGAGAATATCGCTTTTCCCACGTGCCTCCCGGCGAGGGCTACCGGCTCACCGTTTCATTGACCGGCTATTCGACCGTCATCTTCTCGGATATCAGGCTTGACTCGGGACGAACCCAGGAGCAGAGCGTCGTGCTGCACCCCAGCGGCGAGCTCAAGGAAGTGGTCCGGGTCCAGGGGAAGAGCGACACCCTCGATACCGAGAACGTGACCACTTCCACGACCTTCTCGTCCACCTTCATCTCCGAGCTGCCCATCCTGGGACGCGACTACCAGGACATCCTGTCGCTGGCGCCCGGGGTGACCGACGTCAACAAGACCGGCAATCCCAACATCCACGGTGCCCGCGACACCGACGTCGTGACGCTGGTCGACGGGGTGAGCACCACCGATCCGTTCACCGGCTATTACGGCCAGAACCTCAACATCGAGTCGATTCAGGAGCTGGAGGTGATCACCTCCGCGGCCACGGCCCAGTACAGCCGGGCCCAGGGAGGCTTCGCCAACATCCTCACCAAATCCGGCGGCAACGAGTTCCAGGGGACCTTCAAGTTCTACCTGCGCAGCGACCGCCTGGACCGAGACGGCGCGGGGGTGGAGGACCCGGAGCTGAGCGGCGGATTCCAGGGCAACCGGTCTTTTACCGAGCAGCATTTCACCGATCTGATGCCTTTCCTGTCGCTCTCCGGCGCCATCGTGCGCGATCGGCTCTGGTACTACGTCACGTTCGAGTACATTCACGAGGAGACTCCGGTCAATGCCCTCTCGCAAGCCTTCGTCACCTCCGTGTACGGCAACCGGGCTTTTGCGAAGGCGACCTGGCAGATACAGCCATCCCACCGGCTGGCTTTCTCCCTCATGCTCGACAAGGAGCGTCGCGAGAATCAGGGAATCAGCAGCCTCATCGATGCTCAGTCGGGCTATTCGTCCTCGCGCGGAGGCCCCACGTACACCTTGAAGGGATCTTCCGTGTTCACCCCCACCGTGCTGCTGGAGTCCACGATGGCCTGGTTCGACAACAGCTTCTCGCGGACTCCCACCATGAACCCCGATACCAATGGCAACGGTATCCTGTTCGTGGATGACCGGCCGGAGCTGGGGGGAAACAGCGATGGCGTGCTCGACGGCCAGGAGCGGGACCCGGGAGAGGACTGGGACTTCGACGGATTCTATGATCTCTTTGAGGATGTCGATCACGACGGTAATGACGACTTTGGCGAGGACCTCGACCTTGATCACAGAGTCAGTGGAAGCATCCAGGGGCAGGCCGGACAGGGGAGCTATCTCAATGTGCCCTGTGACGGGTATCGCCATGAGGACCGGAATTGCAATGGCTACCTCGATGCGGAAATGGACTCCAACCTCAACGGGCGTCTCGACCCTGAGGAAGACGGCATCGCCTGCAACCCGGAGTGGGGATATTGCCCCGGAGGAATTCTTCCCGGGACCGGGAACAAGAAGTGGGACACGGAAGATGTGAACGGCAATGGCGTTCTGGACGTTTTGGGAGACTCCGGGTATACCTCGACGCCGTTCTGGAATGACGCCAACGGAAACGGCCGGCCTGACAAGGGAGAGTTTCGCGCCCCTCTCCCGCCCGACCAGGACTTGCTCACCGATTCGGAAGGCCGCACCTACGGACCGAGCGCTTACTCGTATGACGATCACCGCCAGAGGCTGAGCTGGGTCGAGGACCTTTCCCTGTTCGTCGACGATACGCTGGGGACCCATGATCTGAAGCTGGGAAGCATCTACGAGCACGAAGCGTATGACAGCGATACGTTTCTCCGCCCCAGGTTCAGGTTTCCCATCGGCTTCGACCCGGCGCAGACCCTCAGCACCGGTTCGAGCCGGACGTCTCCCGGCGAGATCATGGCCACCGTGGGGGTTCCCGCCTTCGTCAACAACACCGTGACCGGGGACAATCTGGGAATTTATTTTCAGGACACCTGGAAGCCGATGCCCAACCTGACGATCGGCCTCGGGCTGCGGTATGACTTCGAACACCTCCAATCCTTCGGATACGCGCACTTCGATCCGGTCGCGGAGCGCCGCAAATACAACGCGCTGATGGTTGCCTCGGGGCTGGATCTGAATCTCAATGACAAACTCACCACCTCCGGCCTCTGCCGGGATCCCATCCATTCCTGTCTCGGGTCCCAGGATCTGGAGCTGCAGGACACGATTTCCCGGATGCGCAACGCCGCGTTCGGAGTTATGACCCGGCATAATCTGGACGTGCAGATTCTTTCATCTTTCCTGGGGACCGCGACCGGAGGAGGCAATAACCTCAACGAGTTTCTGGGTTATGCGGTTCAGACCCGGCGCCCCGAGGACTTCAACGTTTCCAACTCCAACCTGGCGCCTCGCTTGAGCCTGAGCTGGGACCCCTGGGCCGATGGGAAGACCCAGGTCATCGCGTCATGGGGGCGTTACTACGACAAGCTCTTCCTCAACACCATGTCCCTGGAGCAGGGCCCGGACACGGTGACCCGCGTCTACCGGGCCGACCAGGATGGTGTGGATGACCAGGGGCTCCCCGACAACCGGATCGGCAAACCCCTCTCCCAGTCCTCCCTCTCCGCATTTCAGGTCGATCGCTCCTTGTCCACTCCGTATGCCGTGGAGTGGACGGCCGGGTTTCGCCGGGAGCTGGCGCCGGAAGTGCTCGTATCCTTTCGCTACATCAGCCGCGACTACCATGATCAGCTGCAGGACATCGACATCAACCATCGGACTGAAATCGATCCTCACACGGGAAAGCTGGCGGATCACCATGGGGAAGTTGCATGCGGGGTCACGTTCTGCACCAACCTCCCCAACGGGGCACCGGATCTCTACATCGAGAACTTTTACTTCAACCGCGTCTTCAGACTGGGCAATTTCAACGAGCAGACGTATCGCGGCTGGGAAATCGAGTTCGTCCGGCGCTTGAAGCGCAAGTGGCAGATGGAGGCGAGCTACACCTACTCCGTGGCCCAGGGCGACGCCGAGAGCTTTTTCTCCCAGATCGGTGACGACCCGGCGCTGGCGGAATCTGAGCCAGGATACCTGAGCTACGACCAGCGCCACGTGATCAAGCTCAACGCCATCGCCTTTCTTCCGGGCGATTGGAGGTTGGGAGGAACCATCACCTGGGCCTCGGGTCTCCCCTTCTCGGGAATCGTGTACTACAACGACGGCGACGATGTCGGATTCGTTCAGAATCGCATTCTGTACGGACAGCTGGGCGCCACGGGGTATGGCATTACCCCGCAGAATCGCAACCTTCATCGTAACGAAGCCACCTACATCCTCAATACGCGCGTCGTGAAAAGCTTCGTCATCGGAAAGTCCTCTGCTTCGGCGTTCCTGGAAGTGTACAACCTGCTGAACAGCGATTACCTTCGAGTCGAGCAGCTTGACCAGATTCCGGCCCAGGTGATTTATGGGCGGTCCGGTCCGCCCATCATCATTCCTCCGGTCATCAGTCTCACCGGAGAGCGCGATTTCGGCCGCCGCTTCCAGATCGGCTTCCAGGTGGATTTCTAGGAAGCCGGCGAATTGTCGTAGAATCCCCGTTCCAAACCCGTAGGCCTTGCCCTGGAATCCATGCAGGAGAGAGAGCCATGCTGAGGTTTCACCTGATTCCGTTATGGAGCCTGCTGTGTCTCGCGGGCCTCGTCCCCGCGCTCGCGCTCAGCGGAGGCTCGGCCAAGGACTCGGGGCCCGCGCGGCTGCGCGCCCTCGCCCACGAGTATTTCTCCTGGCGCAACGAGCAATTTCCGGTATTCAGCAGCGATCAGGGCCTGCACCGCTGGGACGATCGCCTCACTGACTATTCCCTGCAGGCCATCACCGGCCGCCGGGAGCGGGTAAAACGCCTGCTCGCCGAGGTTAACGCCCTGCAGGGGAATACCTGGAGCCGGGACGATCGCATCGACTGGCTCCTGTTTCAGGCGGATCTCGAGAGAGCCGTGTTCTCCGACCGGGTGCTGCGCTTCGAGGAAACCAACCCGCAAATCTACGTGAACGAATGCAGCAATGGGATCTTCTCGCTTCTCAAAAAGGACTATGACACTCCCCGCAACCGGGCCCTCTCCGCCACCGCCAGGCTCAAGGCCATGCCCGCCATGCTGGCGGCGGGGAAAAAGAACCTGAGCAAGCCGGTGCGGCTATACGCCAGCCTGGCCATCGAATCGGCCCGTTCCATCGATTCCCTGTTCAACGACAGCCTCATGACGCTGGCCTCCGACCTGACCCCGGCGGAGAAGGCGCAGCTGGTCCAGGCGAAGGATGCGGCGCTCACCGCCATCCACGGATTCGCGGACGATCTGGAAAAGCAGCTCGATTCCATGGTGCCCTTCTCCCCCATGGGGGAGGAGAACTACAATTACTACCTGAAGCACGTTTATCTGCTGCCCCTCGATGCGAGCCAGCTGGCCATGCTGGGAGAAGCGGAGCTGGCCCGTTACCGCGGCCTGGAGTCACTCCTCCAAAACCCGGCGATGGCCACTCCCGACCCGTCGCGCAATCCCCACGTGCCCAAGGATCAGGCCGAGTTTCTGAAGGCGTACGAGAGCCGCCAGCAGGAAATGATCGATTTCATGAAGAAGCACGACATCGTCACCCTTCCTCCCTACCTCGGCCCGTTCACCATCCGCCAGCTTCCGGAGGCGTTCAAGCCGACCAGCCCGGGCGGCTTCATGAATGCGCCGGGCCTCTACGACAAAGATGACGGCGGCTTCTACTTCATCCCGACCTACAATCCCAAGAGCGGGAACTTCTATATCCGGGCCGCCATCGAGGACCCGCGGCCCATCCTCGGCCACGAAGGCATTCCCGGGCATTTCCTGCAGATCTCCATCGCCAACCACCTGACCAACGAAATCCGCCGGGAGCATCAGGATGGAATCTTCGTGGAAGGCTGGGCGCTGTACGGTGAGGAAATGCTGCTGCGCCGCGGCCTGTATGCACAGGACTCCGCCGCCCAGGGTCAGGTGCTGCGCCTCTCACGCTACCGGGCGGCCCGCATCGGGGTGGACGTGAACCTTCACACCGGGCGCTGGACCTTCGAGCAGGCCGTGAACTACTTCATGGAAGCGGGAGGACTGGATCGCGAGGCGGCCGAAGGCGAGGCGGCCGGCGCGGCTTCCGATCCCACCCAGAAGATCACCTACATGGTGGGGAAGTGGCAGATCATGCGCCTGGCGGGGCGATACCGGGACCATCAGGGGACGAAGTTCCAGCTCGGCCGGTTCCATGACGATCTGCTCAAGAGTGGCAGCCTTCCCCTCTCCGTGGTGGAATGGCTCCTTCTGGATGACCCGGCCACGCTGGAGCAGGCCCTGCAATAGATCGACGTTCGCGGCTCAGTTCCCCGGGTGGCTGGGAAGCGGCTCGCCCCCCACCTGAAGAAAATCTCCAATCGCCTCGACCTGCTCGGCCATCGCCACGTCGAAAGAATCGTTGTGGTGGGCCCCCGGCAGCTCCACGAATTTCTTGGGCTCACGCGCTGTCTCGAAAAGCGCGCGGCCCAGGGAGACGGGGATGATCTCGTCCAGGGCAGGATGGAGGAACAGGATGGGGCACGAAAGCCCGCGAACGGCTGCCGTCGACTCGAACCGATCGCGAAGCAGGAGACCGGAAGGCAGGAAGGGGTAATGGATGGATGCCACCTGCGACAGGGAGGGGTAGGCGGATTCGAGGATGAGCCTCGCGGGAGCGCGCTTCGCCGCCAGAAGAGCTGCTACGCCGCTTCCCAGCGATTGCCCGAAGTAGACGATGCGCTCACGCGGGACACCCAGGGTCTTCTCGACGTAATCCGTCACGGCCTCCCCGTCCAGCAAAAGACCCTTCTCGGTTGGATAGCCGCTGCTCAAGCCGTAGCCGCGGTAATCGAAGAGGATCGCCTGCAGTCCCAGTTTTCTGAAAGGCAGCAGGGTCGCCTGATGGTAATAGAGGTTTCCGGCATTGCCGTGAAATATCACCACGGTCCAGGGCGAATCTTCCAAACGCTGCAGCCAGGCGTGCAGCTTCTCACCGTCGGAAGTCACGATCCGCACCTCCTCGAAACCGGGATTGGCGCGTCGCGCCTCATCCTCGCTCCACCGGATTGGAAAATAGAGGAGGTTGCGTTGAAAGAGATAGGCGAGCAGGCAAATCCCCAGGTAGGCCGCCAGACCCACGCCGAGAAACCATCCCACCCTGCCCATGGATAGGCTCATGCTGCCTCCGCCGGATCTTGGACGGCTGAAGTCTACTCGTTTGATGACGCGTGCGCCGACCGTGCTTCCGAGCACTGACACAAATGGCATTGGACCGTACAATCGTTGCCTTCTGCCCCGGTCCTCAGCCTGGAGCAATTCTGGAGGCCATCATGACTGTCCGCCGCCGTTGCCGTTTCCTAATCCGGTGCTCCCTCATCGCCATTCTCCTCTCTGGCACTCCACGCGGCCTGTCCCTGGCCGTGGAGCCCGGTGTGGACATCGCTGTGCCTAAAGTCACAATCGTGACCATCACCAACACCCTAACATTCATGCCTAACTCGAGCGTCGTCCAACAAGGGGACTATGTGTGCTGGCTGAATACCGGAGCAGGCTCCCATACCACGACGAGCGGCAATCCGTGCGTAGCTAATCTGATCTGGGACGCCAACCTGGGTCCCGGTGCCCTTTTCATGCGCCAATTCATCGAAATCCCGGGCACCTTCCCCTATTTCTGCCGGCCGCATTGCGGGCTGGGAATGACGGGGAGCGTGCGCCTCACCACGCCGATCGCCGTCCAGGCCGTCGATAATGCCGGCATCCTCACGCTCAACTGGGCCGGCGGCGGGCCGACCTACCAGGTTTTCCGCAGCAGCGCCCCAACCTTCGTGAGCTCGACCGTCATGGCGCCGACGGGAGGAGACACCGGCACCGCCTTCAGCGATCCTTCCCCGGTCAACCTCGGCAGCGTCAACTTCTACCTGGTCATGAACAAATAGGGGTAGTCAGAGAATGCGCACACATCAATTTATCACCGGTTTTCTGCTTGCCATCGCGCTCGCCTGCCTCACCGCGGCGCCCGCCATTTCCGCCGGTGCGGGCCTGACCGTGAGCGGGGAAGTCGTCGACCTGGCCTGTTACGTCGGACATGGAGCCAAGGGGCCGGATCATCAGAAGTGCGCCCAGAAATGCGCCCAGATGGGGCAGCCCATGGGCCTGCTCACGGCGGAGGGTAGCCTCTATCTCCTGGTGGCGGACCATTCCAATCCCGCGCCGTACAGCAAGGCGAGGGGACTGGCAGGCGAACAGGTGGAAATCAAAGGTGAGGCCTCGGAGAAGGGCGGCATGAAGGCCCTGACCGTCGACGAGGTCAGGAAAAAGTAACTTGAGAAAGCCATGGGGGCAGCGGCCCTGGATCGCCGTCTTGAGCGTAGGAGTGGCGTTGTCGCCGGCGGGCTGCCAGAACGACGATGCCACGCTCGGGGTCCCTAGCCCTCTGCCGCCGGCCGCGCTGGTCCGGCTCTCCGCCGATGTGCAACCGATCTTCAACCGCAGCTGCGCCCTCTCCGGATGCCACTCCGGAAGCGCACCCCAGGCCGTGATGAGCCTGGAGTCGGGTGGGCTCTACGACCCGGTGCTGGGGGCGGTGGGAGTGCCGAGCCTGGAGGCTCCGGGATTCCTGCGGATTGACCCCGGATCGAGCGCTTCGAGCTACCTCGTGGCCAAGCTGGAGGACAGACAGGCGAGCGTCGGGGGAATCGGCGACCGCATGCCGCTGGGAGCGCCGCCGCTCGACCCTCTCGAGATCCAGGTGATTCGTGAATGGATCGACCAGGGCGCGCAGGACAATTAACCTTCTGGCTCTTCTCCCCCTGGTGGTGTCGTCGCCGGCCCGGGCGCAGGAGGACTCGCCGCTCTTTCAGCAGGTGGGACGACTTCTGCAGCAGAGCTGCGCCATGCCCGCCTGCCACGGTGGAGCCAAGCCCGCCGCGGCCCTTCGTCTGGAGGCCTCGCATCTTTATCGCGACACCGTCAATGTCAGGGCGAAGACCGACAGCAGCTTCCTTCGGGTGACCCCCGGATCACCGGAGCTGAGCCTGTTGTACCTCAAGCTCCTGCCCCCCGACGAGGGGCACTACCAGGGTCCTCGGATGCCTCTGTCGATGGAGCCGCTGCACGAGGAGCAGATCGCCCTGGTGCGCAGCTGGATCCTGGCGTTCCCGGAGGACGAGTGGGGCGCGCCTCCGACGCCGGCCCCGCCCGCCGCTCCCCGCTTTTTCCGGGACTCCTCGCTCATCAACCTTCCGACTCCCGAGCCGCTCGGGAAGCGGACGCTCGAATTCCGGATTCTGCACCGTTTCAAGCAGTCCACCCGGGACGCGGGAGGCGATGAGTTATGGGGCCTGGACGGCGGCTCGTGGTGGTCGATTCAGCTGGCCTACGGCCTGAGCCAGACCGTGCAGGCCGGATTGCGCCGCACCAATCAGCTGCAGGACTACGAGGGATTCGTGCTCTATGCGCCGCGCATCTCCGGAACGGCGGGGAAGTACTTTTCGGGAGCCCTCCGGGGCGGCATCGCGAGCGTGCGGGACGAGCAGGCCGCCAACCGAAACCGCTGGAGCGCCGAAGTGATCCTCGGATACCGCCCCTGGAAGCCGGTCTCGCTGCTCCTGACTTCCCTCTACGTGTCGCGCGCGAACTTTGAGGATCCACTCGACGACCGGGGAACATCGGCCGTGGGGCTGGGCGCCGAGTGGCACGTGACATCTAAACAATCGCTTTCGGCGGAGTGGATCGGGCAGACTGCCGGCGTCAAGGCGCGTTACCAGTCGTTTTCGCTGGCCTGGGGAGTGGCCACCGCGCGGCACGCCTTCACGCTGCTCGCCACGAATACTCAGGGCGAGCACACCGATCTATTTGCTCCCGGAGGCGACCTGGATTTCGAGAATGGCTATTTCCGGCTCGGCTTCAACATCTCCAGGAGTTTCACGCCGCACTGAGGTTCGCGGCCACGCCGGCAACGGCGATTGCCGCGCCGCTGCGTGGGCGGGCGGCGCTACGGCGAGCTCTTCCGGCCGAAAGGGTGCTCGAGGCTGAGGTAGAGAAAAATCGCCTCATCGCCGCGGCTGGGCCCGGCCCCGATGGGCACGCAGATGCCGGGGACGATCTGCAGACCCGAAGGGCGGTTGATCGCCCAGCGCACTCCCGGGTTGATCACGAAGCTGCTGGAGCGCTCGGTGATACCAGGGCCGGTCACTTCCTCTTCCCAGGTATAGACCGCCTCGAGGATCGCATTGAAAGTCGGCCGCACCAGCCACACCAGGCTTTGCCCCAGAAAATAGTCGGTGACGTCGGCTTTGTCCCCGTCGGCGTTCTTGGCCGAGGGAAGGTAGGCCCCCCCCGCATTGGAGTGTCCCACCAGATGCTTGGTGAAATCGACGCTCATCGGGAGGTTCACGAGAAGTCCGAAAGCGCCCTGGCCGCGGTCCTCCTTCTCGTTCCCGGTCGGGATCACCAGGCTCAACTTGGGCGCGAAAGCGACCCGCTGCGGGCCGCCCCCCGCCACCTGGTAGCGGTAGTTCACCAGGGTGTCGCCGAGCCCCGTGTCCCCGCCTTCATTGCCCGGATCGGTCAGGGTGAGCGTGTAGCTGAGCTGGTTCTTGATGCCGCCCAGAGGCCACTCCTGGGTGAAGACGTACAGCCAGTCGCGCTTCGGCCCCAGAGCGATGAAGTTATTGATCTCCTGGACGATGCCCGCTTCCTGGTTATAGGCCTCTTCCACCAGAAAGCTGTTGTCACGGATGAGGCTCGCTTCCTGGGCCGGAGTTGTCTCCGCCGTGAAGCAGATGTCCGCTCCTCCCAGGCTGAGCGCGCCCCACATCAAGATACCGGCCGACAGCCGCGGGCTCATTCCCATCCGCATTGCCGGCCTGCATTCTGCTTCTTCAGGTCCTCGAGCACGGGCTGGAAGTAGGCCGCCATCGCCTTGGTGCTCAAGTCGGATCCGGTGGCCTCGCGGACCAATTCACGCCAGGGCTTCATCGCCCCCTGTCGGAGAATGCCCTTCAGGAAGTCTCCCGCCGCCTTGCTGCCGTAGTAATTGCAGGAGTGGGGGTTCTGCTTGAGAATGTCCCGGCAGATCTTGTCATGCAGCTGGTATTTCAGCACCGTGGCCATGGCGTAGTCGTAGTACTGGGCCGGGTCGTCGTTGATGTGGGTCTTGGTGGCGGGATCGCAGTACTGCTCGCCCCGCGGCACGGGCGGCACGACGCCCTGGAACTTCGCAACGTAATTCCACCAGCGCTGGTTGAACTCGTCGGGCGGAAGGTTGTTTTCGTAGAGATCCCGCTCCCACGACGAAATCGTCCCCGACGACCAGAAGATGAACGGGACCGCCTCCTCCAGGGCCTGATTGAGCAGCCACTTCTTCTGGTTGATTTTCACTCCCGGCGGCAGAATGCCCACGGCTCGCAGGTAGGGCTCCTGCCCGGCGGCGATGGAAATCAGATCGCCAATCCCTTCGTGGAAGGCCCGATTGGCCCCCTCTCGCAGAAAAATCGGGACTCCGGGCCTGTCATACGAGAGGTAGTAGTAGATGTGACCCAGCTCGTGGTGGGCCGTGCTGAACCACCGGGAGTTGGGCTGCACGCTCATCAGGGAGCGCACGTCCCCCTCCAGATTCATGTCCCAGGCCGAGGCGTGGGTGTTCTTCTTGCGCTTCGAGCCCTCCGGGACCGGATAGAGATCCGACAGTTTCCAGAAACTCTCGGGAAGCGGGGGGAATCCCATGGAGACGTAAAATGCTTCCCCCGACTGGACGATCCACTCGGCGGTCTTGCCCTTGAAGTAGGGATCCAGGTCCACCCCCTCCACGATCCCCGTCCAGTTCTGCGCCCACCGGTTGTTGATCCAGTGGGCGGGAATCATCTTCGGGACGGGCTGGTGGTACTTGTTCGCCAGCTCGTACTTGGTCCAGCAGTGGACTTCCCGGTACAGCGGGCCCATGTCGCGCATGAACCCCGCGAGCATTTCCATCGCTTCATCCACGCTCATATCGTAATCGGCCACCTGCAGGTCGAAGAACGATTGGTAGCCCATCTCCTTCGCCACGGCATTGCGCAGCCCGCGCAGCTCGACCAGTCCCGGCTTCAGAGCCGGGCCGATCTCCTTGGAGGCCTCCCAGGCCGCCAGGCGGGCCGCCAGATCGGTGGACTCGTTCAGAATGTCGTCGAGGTCGTTGGCGGTGACCGGCTTCAGGCACTGGTCTCCTTTTCGCTCCAGGCAGAATTGGAAGGAGTCGAGGATGCTGGACTGCTTCGCTTCCGCTTCCACCCGTTGCGCCACGATCGCCGGCACGGTGCCCGGCGCCTCCGCCGCTTCCAGCAGCATCTTCTGCAGCTGGCGCGCGTCGATCGCGGAGACCTGCTCGGGATGCTTCAGGAACTCCCGGGACCGGGTGATGACCGCCGGGGAGCCGACCAATGCCGCCAGCGCCTTGCCTCCCGCGATGCGCTCCCCCACATGCTCGTCGGTGACATCGGTGCTGGCGCCCCATTCCGCCTTCTGGGCCTCATAGCGCACTCCCACGTAGAGCGCCGCGTAGAAGTCCAGGAACTGACGCAGGTCCGCCGCCGATTGGGCGGCAAAGGCAGGCTTAGCTCCGGCTGGCTGCGAGCCGGGAGCTTCCGAGGCGAGATAGATGGACGGGATCAAAAGCGGCAAACAACACACGGCAAGCAGGATTCGTCGCATGACTCTCCTTTACACACGAACCGCGCGCGTTCTCAAAGCTGGGCGGGGATGCGGGGAATCATCTCTCCGAACGGGACGGGCGGTTCGATACAGGGTCACTCGAGCATGACAAGCGTACCCTGCATCATCCTGGAATGGAGCGTGCACTCGTAGGTGGTCCGACCCGGTGTCCTGGGAACGAGATCCAGAACCGCCTCTTGCCCAGGCTTCACAATCGCACTGCGCAGGTTGAGCGCCGGCAGACTCAGGACGTGATCCACTCCCGGATCCTCATTCCGAAACCGGATGCGGACTTGCTGACCCACCGTGACCCGGATTTCCGGATTCTCGGTCTTCGCGCCTTCCAAGGTGAAGGCCATCCCGCGCGCGACGAGGGTTATCTCGTGGACTGTTTTTGGAGGCGCGACGAGGCGGGGGGCTCCGGCCAATGCACCGAGGCCGACCAGCAGGACGGTCGCGCGAATCAGCCAGGATTGGGTACGTGTTGGCATGAGCCCTCCTCAGGCTGCGGCCAGAAAGCCGGTTGCGTACATCACGCCGAGCCCGCACAGGAACCCCGCGACGTTTCCCGTGGAAAACAGCGGCGTCGCGGAACTGCGGATCATCGAGCGCGTGATCGTGAAGACGACCTGCAGCACGGCCCCCGCGCCCACTGCGAGAAACAGCACCGCCCAGATGGCCGAGAAGGAGAAGGCGCCGGTCCAGGTGCCGAGAATCGTCGGAGCGCCGGCGAGCAGGCCCAATCCGGCAAGATGACGCAGGGCGACCTCGCCCCTCGCCACGGGCGCCACGATGGCGACCCCTTCCGTCACGTTATGAATCATGAATCCAAGAACCAGAAGCGCTCCGAGGGTCATCTCCCCCGCGGCATAGGCGCCTCCGATGGCGAGCCCTTCGCCCAGATTGTGCACGCCGATCCCGAAGGCGATGGAGTAGGCGAGCATCAAGCGCTGCGAGTCCTCGTCTCCCCGGCCGGCGGCCGACGATTTGGCTCGTTGCCCGATCGCCGACAAGATGAGAAACGTGCCGAGCAAGCCAACGATCGCCAGGCCGACTCCACGGTAAATCCCGGGAGTTTTCTCAGCGGCTTCCAAGCTCTCCACCAGGGCGTCGAAGCCGAGGAACACCAGCAGCCCGACCGTCAAGGCCAGGAAGAACTGATACGTCCCTGGCGTGATCCGCTTCAGGAAGGGAAGCCACAAGATCCCGAGAAACACAGGGATCACGCCGACATAGACCCCCAGCATCGCGAACATGCCCAGGAATCGCGGCGTCGGGCGCGGGGTCGGCGTCGCGACCGGGATTTCGACGGGAACCGTCACCCCGGTGCTCGTCAGGAAGGTCACGTGCTGGGCGCTTCCCGGCTCCCAGGGGTACCGAATCCGCACCTGAGCTTTGCCCAGGCGAGGGATGGTCTTGCCGGGATCGATCTTGAATTGCCAGTAGGCGTCGTTGACCAGCACCTGGGCGATGGTGACGGGATCGGGCCCGTCGTTCACGATATCGAGCAGGAATTCGTCCGGGAGGAGCGTGATGCGCGTGACAGCCAGCTCCTCCACCGGAGGAATCCCGTCGCGAAGGACCCCGAGGGGACCGACGGCGATGAACAGCACCACCAGGAGCGCGGTCAGCGCAAGCGGCCCGAGAATCGTGATCGCGAGCGGCCATCGGCCCCGTGGCTGAGGCACTCCCGATCCGGTCGGCTCTGACATTTTGGCCATCCCCCCGCTAATCCTTGACCTCGAACATGCCGTGCCACCCTTTCTCCGCGAATTCGGTCTTGTGTGCGTGGAACATGAAATGTCCCGGATAGCGGAACCGCATCTCGAGGATGGATCTCTCGGCCTGGGCCAGGGCGACGGTGTCCGTGTAGTTGTTGGGAACCGAGAGAGTTCCTGTCCGGTATTCGTTGAAGAAGTGCGCGTGCACATGAAAGGAATTGATCATGTCGAATTCGAGGATGTTGACCAGGTAAATCCGCACCAGCTCGTCCTTGCGGACCTGGATGGGATGATGGACATAGTAAAAAGCAAAGGTATTGACGGCGTAGATTTCGTTCTCCTCATCGAAGTTCGTATCGAACCCGTTCATCATCATGATCAACTCCCGCGCCGGCGGGCGGGGCACCTTGGGGTCCACGATGTAGACGCCATACAGACCCTTGTGGATGTGCTGGGTCAGGGGCAGGGAGTGGCAGTGGTAGAGGTGAACCCCCACCGGGTCGGCGTCGAATTCGTAGACGAACTCCTCTCCCGGGAGCACGAACTGGGAAGGATCGGAGCCGTCCATTTCCTCGGGATGGAACCCGTGGAAGTGGATGGTGTGAGGCCGGTCTCCCTGATTGAGGAAGCGAATCCGAATCCGGTCTCCCATGGTGGCGCGAATCGTCGGACCCGGCACCTGGCCGTTGTAGGTCCAGGCGGGGAAGACGACTCCGGGCGCGATTTCGATCTCTTTGTTGACCATGTAGAAGCGGTACTCTCGCAACACTTTGCCGTTGCCGAGGGAAGTCTCGCGATAGAACTTCTCCCTCTCCCCCTGCGGCAGATTGCTGAAGTTCCAGGCCGTCAGGTAGGTCGTGAGATCGATATTTCCCCCGGGGGCCGGTTGTCCCACCGTCCCCAGTCCGGCGCTCTCGTGCGAATGCCGGCGGGCGTCTGGAGGAAGCTGGTGCGTTGAATGGTCCTGCGCGAGCGGGAGGGCGCCCTGGCAGAACAGGAACATCCCTGCGCAAGCCGCTTTCTGAAGGACGGATGCGAGCCGATCGCGAAATCTCGTCATGGCGACGCCCGTCTCGGCCTTGCGCTCTTGGCAGACTTTCTTTCCACAAAGATTCGTCGAGCAGCGTCACGACCGATGTAATGATCCTTCCCTCGAACCCGGATTCGGATCGGTCCTTCGAAGGGGGCGCACTCCAGAATCTCGATCTTCGCCTCCGGGACGAGTCCCAGCTCGGCCGCGTAGCGCAGGAAATCGCCGCTCTCGTCGGTCACCCTGCGCACCTTGACCGAATCGCCCGCAAAGCACTCGAGGAGCCGGGGGTGGGAGGGCTCCGGAAGTCGACCTTCCTCCGTGGGGATGGGATCCCCGTGGGGATCCAGCCGGGGGTGGCCCAGGAGGCGATCGATTCGCTCCACGAACTCGTCCGAAATCGCGTGTTCCAGCCGTTCCGCCTCCTCGTGGACGCGATCCCAGGTATAGCCGAGGACCTTCACCAGAAAGAGCTCCAGGAGGCGGTGGTGGCGGAGCATTCCAAGAGCCACGCGCTTTCCCCGTTCGGTGAGCTTGAAGCCGTAATAGGGCGTGTAGTCGAGATAGCCGAGTTTCTGGAGCTTCTGGACCATGCTGGTGATGGAAGAAGGGGCGTGGCCCAGCCGCTCCGCGAGGGCGGAGGTGGTCACCCACTGCGATTGCTCCTGAATCTGGTAGGTGACCTTGAGATAGTCTTCGATCGATTGGCTTCGAGGTTCCCGGGCCAACGCGTTCATCCGGCACTTCCTGCGAATTTTGTAACTAGAAAGAACAAATTAGTCACTCCTAACTATAGGTTTTTGTCCCCCGGACTGTCAAGCCATCCTCCTGACTATTTCGCCGTGGCGGCTCGCATTCGTGCCCCGGAGCAGGATGCGCCGCTGACGCTTGGGGGACGGCATGAATCAGCTTGTGGGCGGAAAACCGATCCGGAAGGAGCGAGGGCTTCGAGCAGGGATCAGGGCGGCAGGACGCAGATCAGGTCTGCTTTTTCGAGAACCGGGACCTGAGGAAGGCGATGATCGCGGGCAGGAGCGACAGGAAAATCACCACCGCCACGACCAGGTGGAGATGCTGGTCCAGATTCGGCACTGCCCGCCCCAGGTAATATCCGGTGAGCGTCATCGAGGCCACCCAGCCGATGCCCCCGATCACGTTGTAGGCGGCGAAGCGCGGATAGCTCATGGTCCCCGCCCCGGCCACTACCGGGGCAAAGGTGCGGATGATGGGCATGAAACGGGCGATGATGATCGTCTTGCCCCCGTGCTTCTCGTAGAACTGGTGGGCGGCGGTGAGGTGCTTGCGGCGGAAGAAGAAGGAATCGGGGCGCTTGTAAATGGCCATCCCCGCCCGGTATCCGATCCAGTAACCGGTGGCGTCTCCCAGAATGGCCGCCACCATCAGCGCCAAGTTCAGCTGGACGATGTCCAGCTGACCGGTGGCGGCGAACAGGCCCGCGGTCACCAGGAGCGAATCGCCCGGGAGAAAGAAGCCGATGAGCAGCCCCGTCTCGGCGAAGACAATCACGAACATCCCGAGAATGCCGCCAATCCGGATCAGCTCCGGTACGTTGTAGACCGTCTCGAAGAATTTTTGTATGAGATCCAGATCGCGCTCCCCGCGGACCCCGGTGGGTTCCGGGGAAGCGACAGTCTAACCGATTTTGGCCGCTGCGATCAGCCGGCCCGCGGGGCAGGGGGTTCCCGGCCTAACGCACGACCGTCACCGCCGGGGAGCTCCAAACCTCCCAGTGCGCCGGGTTGCTGTCATCTCCCAGCGCCTTCTGGATGGAGAAGCGCAGGGTGTAGGCGCCGGCCGGCACCGGGATCAGGTCCGAGTCGCGGCCCTGCCAGGTTAGGGAATAGAAGAACTCCGGGCCGCTGTTGCGCGGGAAGTAGCCCGCTTCGAAAAGCCTTCCAAAGCTGCGCCCGGTGACTTCCTCGAAGAGATCCACCCGCAGGCGGCGCACCGAGTATTCCAGTTGGAAGACCACCGAGGCGGCTTCTCCTCTTGCCGGCTCGATGGTGACGGGCTCGTTTGGCCCGAAATCGAACCCGGAGATCAGGAGAGGATTGCCGAATTGCGTGAAGTCGGGGTTCAGCGCCACCATTCGCTGGTAATCCCCTTTCATCCCCAGGTACGGAACCCGAAGGTCGCGCCCTCCACCCTGGGGCGACAGCACCAGATAGCCGCCGAACAGACCTCCCTCCGCGAGCTCTTCGGGCTGGGTGAAGCTCGCGTCAAGGGCCGCCGATTGTCCGGCACCGACGTGCAGGGTTGCGGAGCTGAAGCTCACTCCCGCCACTCCCGGCGCGATCTGCACGTCGAAGACCTGGGGCCCGATGGACAGTGCCGGCTGGTGAGCCAGATCGAATTCGAGATCGTCCGGTCCATGGTTCTCCACCAGGAGCCGCCGGGTGACCGATCGCCCCTCCATCTCCCCGAGCGCGAGCTTTCCAGGAGAGATGCTGACCTGCGCCTGAATGGCGGCGTGGATGTCCACCATTCCGGCCCCCTGGTGAGGCACCGGTTCCAGCAGGCCCGCGGCGCTGTTCTCCGCCCAGGGGCGCGGAACACTGGTGTTCTGCAGCAGGCTGCGCACGGCCTGCGGGGAGGTGTGCGGTTTCGCCTCCAGCAACAACGCCACCGTGCCCGTCACGTGGGGCGACGACATGGAAGTGCCGCTGGCCAGCCCATACCCGCCTTGCAACAGGGGCAGGGTGGAAAAAATCAGGCCGCCCGGCGCCGCCAGGTCGGGCTTCAAATCCAGATCGGGGCCGACCCCATAAGAGCTGAAGGAGGAAACCGTCCCGCCACTCATGTTGGGCACCTCCAGGGTCTGATCGGTCCAGAACAGCGAAGTGGCAAAACGGGCCCGTGCCGCCAGGTCCGTGCCAGCTTCCAGGGAAAGCGTCGCGGCGGGAAAGTTGAGGGGGAAGCCCAGCCCCGCCAGGAAAATCCCCGGCCTGTCGTTGTAGATCAGCACCGCCTTCGCGCCGTAGTCCCGGGTGTTGAGGATGATTTCAGACAAGGTGCAGCGCCCGCGCTTGGCCACGGCGATCTTGTTCTGCAGCCCCACGAACAGAGGCCGATCGGTGTTGCAGCCGTGCCCGATGTCCTTGAGGAGCGCCGAGCCGCTGAGGGGTGGTCGGGCGGTCCCCCGGATGGGAAGATAGCCTACCGTGGGTCCTCCGGGAATCACCGCGGCGAGCGCATGGACTTTGGCGTTCTCCACGGATGCGACGGCGATGGCCTTTTGGCCGTTTGCCGGAGCTCCGACGGCATAGAGTGCGCCGGCGCCGTTGTTCCCGGCTGACGCCACCACCACGACTCCCCTGTTCACCAGATTGTCCGCCCCGCGGCTGGTGGGATAACGGGGCCATTGATTCGCGATGCCCAGGCTCAGGTTGATGACCTGGTTTCCGTCCTGGAGGGCCGCCTCCATGGCCGCCAGAATCACGTCGGCGCTGGTTCCGCCCCTGCATCCGAAAACCTTGTAGGCCCTAAGCGCTGCTCCTGGAGCCACGCCCCGCACCTGACCGCTCGCGGCGATGATCCCCGCGACGTGGGTCCCGTGCCCGACGCAGTCGCGCGGGTCAGGGTCCGGGATGGGAATGGTCCCCGGGCCGCTGTAGGCATTGCCCACCAGGTCGAAGCCACCCTCGACCTTGAAGCCCGGCCCGAATCCTTGCCCCAGGTCCGGGTGGGTATAGTCGATCCCCGTATCGATGACTCCCACCTTTACGCCCGCTCCAGTGATCCCCTCCTCCTGCACCTGATCCGCTCCGGTCATGCGGATGGCGTTGAAGAGATCCATCTCCGCTCCGTTCTCCAAACCTACGGGCAGCGCCGACTCGGGCATCTCCACGGAGAGCACCGGGTAGAGCCCCGCCACACCGGACATTGTTGCCAGATCCAGGAGTTGCGCCGGATCGACCTGCACGGAAAGCCCGTTCCACAGCCGGTCGTAGGTGTAGCGCTCGGTGAAATGCAACCCCCGACGGCGCGCCTCGGAGCGGAAGTCCTGCTTCTCCAGCTTCAGCTTGTTGAGATACTTCGTCTCGTTGGTCGGGTTGGACTCGGCCAGCGGCGCGCTGGAAAGCTCCACGAACCAGTTGTTGGGCATCTCCGGGCGATAGCCGCTTGCAGATTCCGCGGGGCGGCCTCGCTCCTCTCCATCCGTCGTCGTTCGCTCCACGACGGCGAAGCTGGATCCGATGGCGAGGCAGACGAAGGCCATGAGGCCCAGAAGCAGGAGCCGAAGGTCTTTCATGGAACACTCCACGGCCGGTCGAGTTAGCGGATGGGTTGGACGGAGATTATCCTACCACTCGGGTGTAGTGGTCCACCAATTTCATGGGGTCGGGGTGCCGCCGGTTCAGTTCTTGCCGAGGCTTCAACCGCCCTGAGAGGACGGTTTTGGAGTGTCTACTTGACGGGGAGGCTTACCCTCGAGCATCCTCATTTTTTCAAAAGTAGAATCAGGATTCTTATTGCCAGGACTGACCCTCCTATCCCAGCAATCCATCCCGCGCTGCGAGCATAGTTCTTTAGAACGAACCGATAGCTCAGCGGCGTCTTCTGGCCGGGATTGACAGTCAATGCATGGTAATAACCAACGCCTGCTATTAGCAGAGCCAAAACAAATTGAAACCATCCAGGCTTGTCCATTCGAGCCAGCCTTCCGTCCGCCCAGTAAGCCCGCTCAGGCGGAGCGCATGAAGTAATAGATGATGGGGGCGATCAGCAGCCGGTAATACGCGAAGGGGCGCAGCGTCCAGCGCTGCAGGAGGCGCAGGAAACCCGCGACGGCCAGCCAGGCAGCCAGGAATGACACGACCAGGCCCACCCCGAAGACCGGGATGTCGCTCGCGGAGAGAAGATCGCGGGACTTATAGAGATCGTAGAGCGTGGCCGCAGTCAGCGCGGGGACCGCCGCGAAGAAGGAGTACTCCGCCGCGGTCTTCCGATCCAGGCGCCCCATGAGGCCCCCGATGATGGTGGCCGCGGCCCGGGAGACACCGGGCCAGAGCGCCAGACACTGGAACAGTCCGACTCCTGCCGCCTGACCCCAGCTCACGCCGTCCAGGTCCCGGGTGCGCGGTTCCGGATGCCAGCGCTCCGCCGCCAGGATGGCGAGGCCTCCCACTCCCAGCGCGAAGGCCACCGGCACCGGCGCGAACAGGCGCGCCTTGATGACATCGCGCAGGAGAAATCCCATCCCGAGGACGGGCAGCGTCGTCACGCCCAGCATCAGGCATCCGCGCAGTCCCGCGAACCTCCGGCCGTCGGCTCGCAGGTTCGCCAGCTGCAGGAAGCGCTCGCGGTAATAGACTACGACCGCCAGGATGGCCCCGAGCTGGATGAAGACCTCGAACGTCTTCGCCTTCTCTCCCTGCATCCCGAGCAGCGTTCCGGCGACGATGAGGTGCCCCGTGGAGGAGACCGGAATGTACTCCGTGAGCCCCTCCACGATTCCCATGATGACCGCGACCCAGAGGTCCTGGCTCAATTCGGCGGCTCCCAGGGCTTAGATAGTTTCCGTGGCAGCTGCATCACTCGATGTGCCGGGCGGCTTCAAATTCTGCGCGGGTGATTCCGTAGCGGATGACCCCCTCTTCCGATCCATTCCCCAGGAAGCTCATGCCGTTGCGTTCCATAACCCGGATGGAGGGCCGTAGATGCGGGTAGGTCTCGGCGACGACGCGGGTCACCTCGGGATGGCCGAACGCCCAGGCGATCATGGTCGAGGTCGCCTCCGATCCATATCCCTGGCGCTGCCGATCCTCCATGACCGAGTAGCCCACCTCCATCGTGCCATCGGGGGCCGGCTTCCCTTTGAACCCGACGATGCCCACCAGGCTCTTTCCTTCAGCGCTCCGATCCGGGAGGGTAATGTACCAGTAGGCGAAGCCCATGCCATCCGGGTTCGCGAGCAGGAATTTCAGAGTCCATTGCTGGGAAGCCTCGTCATTGAGCGGCGGCGGCCAGCCGGCGGGAACCTGGGCTTGCAGCAGCTTGCTCAGCCCGGGGCGGTCGTGTATCTCGGCGCGCACCATCTCCGCCGTGGCGGCGATGAGCTCCAGTCGCTCGCTGCGAATTCTCATGTTCTCGCCCGCCCGACGGCCACGGCATCCAGGCGGCGGTAGGCCCAGACTGCCGGGATGGCGGCGATGATGGCCAGCGCGCATTCGGCCTTGAATCTCGAATCGATTCCGGCCTCCCAAACCGATTTCGGAATCCCGCCCCACCAGTAGCGGAGCAGCCCTGCAGCGTCAAAAAGGAAATGCAAGATCATGCCGGGCAGCGTGGAGCCGGTTCGCCAGGCCAGAACGCCGAAGATGATCGAGCCGAGAAAATACAACGGAGTGAACAGGAGCCAGGGCCAGAGGTCGGGCGCGCCGATGCGAAAGTGCATCAACGCAAAGATCAGCCCCACGATGCCGATGGCCGCCGCCGGGTGGTAGCGGCGCTCCAGGGTGGCCTGCATGTACCCCCTGGCTCCCGCCTCCTCGGTCAGACCGGCGACCGCGGCCGTCATCAGGAGCATCAGCAGCACTGTGGCAAAGGGGTACTGGGCCAGCATTTCCGGCGGCGCCAGATCCTGGCCCGGATGCGGCGAGAGCTGCCGCGCGACATCCGCAATCGCCCGCAAGCTCAATGCCGCGAAACCTCCGGCAATGAGAGACCAGCGCCAGAGCGCTTGCGGCGGGCGGGCGATGCGCAGGGCCCGCTGTCGGGCTTCGGAAAGCTCACGGGGCCAGCCCCAGCCGTTGAGATACCTCACCAGCAGCCAGAGATAGGCAGCCATCACGACGACGGACCATGGCACCGCGGGCAGCAGCTTGAGGTTCATGGAAACCAGGATCGCCCAGGGGATCGTCCCCGCCCCGATGACCAGAACGCCGGCGAGAATCGCCCGGAGCTCCAAGGGGACCTTCTCCAGCCACTTCACCATCGCCACGGCTCTCTCAACGATTCCTCAAGTCCAGGCTCCGCTGTCCGGGTTACGGAGGATGCCACAGGCGCCCTCCAGGCACCGGCAGGCTCGAGAGCGGTTCTCATCGGGTGCGCACCGAGTCGATGAGCGCATCGAATTCTTTCCGGTGCATTTGCACCGTCTTCTTCGGGCCGGTGCACTTGAAGAACCAGTTGGAATCGGCCCCTTCCACGATGGCGCCCAGCAGCATCTGACCGGGCTTGGGAGTCATGTCGCCTCCCATCATCGGCGAGGGGGTGTAGGTGCCTTCGGTCGTGACCTTCATCACCTTCCTGCCTGCCACCGATCCCTCCGTCACCTTCGGAGCGGGATGCCCGCCGGCCGCGTCGGCGAATTGCGCCGCCCAGCGGTCCACGTTGCCCTGGATGTCCCCGCCCTGGCCGACCCCGAAATAGAAGACCGCGCACTGGCCCGGCTCGGGATCTCCGGGGGCTGCGGGCAGCGAATACTGGGCCTTGCGCATCGAAGACGCGGGAGGCTCCTCAATCCAGCTCGCGGGCACGGTCCAGGTCAAGCTGCCGCCAGCCTCGGCAGGCGCCGCCGACGGCATCCCTGGGACCACGTTGCCTCTCGAATCGACCAGGGGTATCGAATTATCTGAAGCCGGTGCGGCGGGCTGGGAGGCCTGCGGGGGCGAAGGCTCTCTGGAGGCCTGCTGCGATCCACCTCCACATGCCACACCCGACAACGCCGCGATCACGATCAGCGCGGCACCGATTCGTCGCCCTGTAAACGGAAGTCTCTCCTCCATCCTCTGCCTCCCTGCCGCCTCGTCCATGGGGTGATTGAGGCCGATAGTCTAGCACTCCGGTCGCTTCAGCGCTCCTCGGGGAGCGGGCTTGTGGAAACCGGCATCGGAGTGAACTCAGAATAACGAAGGATCCTGTGCCGCTGCCGGGAAGTGAAGAGCGTGCGGACGCGGTCCTTGAGATCGATTTCCCTGGGCAGCCAGAGCCCCGCTTCCACCGGACCGGCTTCCAGCTTCACGTCAAGGGCATGGATCTTGACCAGGAACATCGCCAGAGAAACCGGCTCGACGGTGCGGGCCTTCGCTCTGGCCAGGTGCAGGCCCCCCACCGTGATCCACAGGCTCCCTTCCATCACTTTGACGAGCTTTCCCGCCAGACCGCCCGCCCCTCGTATCGAGGTTGGAGTGAAGTCGATGCGGTGGCAGAGGACACCGTTGATGGTTTCGCGGCCCCTGTACCGGTAGGAGGACATTCTGAAGAATTGCGTCATGGTAAAATTTTCTTTCTCCTTGCCGCTTTCCTCCACCAGGATCCGATAGTGCTTGGTGAACGGCCCCTGGGACCGGAACCGGGCGACTTCGCTCCCGGTCGGCTGCCGACCATCGATCCGGAAGAGCTTCTCCTCGAAGGCATCTCCCCTGGGCGTCACGGTGAACACCAGCCACTCGGTGCTCTTCACTCCGCCCGCTTCGTCCCTGTCCTCGCGAAAAGAGCTCCTCTGAAACCGGTAGTTTCTCCACGCGACGATGTCTGCCGTCTGGACCCTGCTCGCCTTCTCCAGCAAGGCGGTCAGATCTTCGGAATTCGTCGTGGATGTTTGGCCCGCGGGAAAGAGCATGAACCAAGCGAGGGCCGTCAAGATCACCATGCTCTGCAAGCTATCCGACCCCTCCCGGCCCCGTCAAATTGAATTCCGAAGCATCTTGTCGAATCAGCTCCAATAGTTAGGTCGGTCGGCCCAACGCCGACTTGACGCGTTTCCCTTCTCCGGGTTTACTAGTCGCCTATTTCAGGCCGTCCCCCCAGGGAAATCGCCCGGCCGGAAACTCCGGCGCGTGGTTTTGCGTATTGTCCGGGTGGATTCGTTCGCCCGGATAATTCCCGGCCCAACCTTGAGGAGCTCCATGATCCGTCACCCGGTCCATGCCCCTGTCTGCGCTCCGCGTCTTGGTGCTCGATACCGCCACGCCTTCCTGTTGATAGCTCCGGCTCTCGTCTTGCTAGGGACCTCCCTGGTGACCGTCCCGGCCGGGATCACGGCCGAGAATGAAGCCGCCCAGAGCCGGCTGCTGCGTTTTCCGGCTCTCTCGAAAGACTCCATCGCCTTCGTGAATGGCGGGGACATCTGGATCGCTCCCCGCGCCGGCGGCCTGGCCCGACAGCTCACCAGCGACCCGGGGCTGGAATGGTTTCCGCGCTTTTCCCCCGACGGGAAGTGGATCGCCTTCATCGGGCAGTACGATGGGAACCGCGATGTCTATCTGATTCCCTCGGAAGGCGGCGTGCCGAAGCGGCTCACCTGGTGGATCGATACCGGCTCCCCCTCCGAGCGGCAGGGGCCCAACAATCTGGTGCTCGGCTGGACCCCCGATGGGAAGCGCGTGCTCTTCCGCTCGCGCCACCTGAGCTGGGAAGACCGGGCGGGGCGGCTGTTCACGGTGAGCGCGGAGGGGGGATTTCCCGAGCAGGTGGGAGTGCCCGAGGGCGGATTCGCCACCTACTCCCCCGACGGGAAAAAGCTTTTCTACAACCGGATCTTCCGCGACTTCCGGACCTGGAAGCGCTATCGCGGCGGCATGACGCAGAACCTCTGGATCTACGACCTCTCGGCCAACAAGCTGGAAATGATCACCAAGAACGACAACACCTCGCGCGATCCCATGTGGATCGGAGACACCCTCTACTTCAATTCCGACCGCGACCGCACCTTCAATCTCTTCAGCAGCGACACCAGCGGCCAGAACGTCAAGAAGCTCACCCAATTCACCGATTACGACGTGCGCTGGGCCAGCGCCGGCCCGGGCGGCATCGTTTTCGAGAACGGCGGCTACGTCTATCTCTACGACATCGCCTCCGGCAAGAATGCCAAGGTCTCCATCCAGGTGCCCAGCGAGCGGCGCGCCGTGCGGGCGGAGTTCAAGAAGGTCAACGATCTGATCGAGGATGCCTCGCTCTCCCCGGAGGGGAAGCGGGTGGCGTTCGTCGCCCGCGGCGATCTCTTCTCGGTTCCGGCGGAGAAGGGGACCACCCGCATCCTGGCCGCCAGCTCCAACTCGCACGAGCGGCTCCCCGCCTGGTCGCCCGATGGAAAGTGGATCGCCTACGTCTCGGACCAGACCGGCGAAGACGAGATCTGGAGAGTTCCGCAGGACGGCAAGGGGCCTCAGGAGCGGCTGACCACCAATGGCCATTGCCGGCTATTCGGCCCCGCCTGGTCTCCCGACAGCAAGAAGATCGCATTCGCCGACAAGGACCTCAAGGTTTATGTTCTGGACGTGGCAAGCAAGAAGGTCACGCAGGCCGACCAGGCCAAGTACGGCGAGGTGACCAGCTACAGCTGGTCCCCCGACAGCCGCTGGCTGACCTACCACAAGACCGATTTCCAGGGCTTCCACCAGGTCTTCATCTACTCCATGGACTCGGGAAAGGTGACCCGGGCCACGTCCGAGATCATCGACAGCTACAGCCCCGTCTTCGATCCGGAGGGAAAGTACCTTTATTTCCTTTCGGACCGGGATCTGAACGCCCAGCTGGGGGCCTTCGACTTCACCTACGTCTACAGCAACCTCACCAAGGTGTACGCCCTCACGCTGCGCAAGGACCTCCCGTCACCGTTTGCCCCCGAGTCGGATGAGGTGGGCACCGACAAGAAAAAGGACGAGGACGACGATCCGGACAAGTCCGACACGGACAAGAGCAAGGACGACAAGGAGAAGGGTAAGTCGAAGGATTCGGCCAAGGACGGGAAAAAGGACGACAAGAAGCCGGAGCCCGTCAAGATCGACCTGGAGGGAATCGAGGATCGCATCTCGGTCTTCCCCATGGAGTCCGGCAATTACGGCCAGCTCGACGCCAACCAGAGCGCCGTCTTCTTCATGGCCGGCGGGCCGGCGCTGCTGACCGGCGGTGAGGATGGCACGGGCAAGCTGCACGCCTTCGATCTGGAGAAGCGCAAGGACGGAGTGCTCCTGGAGGGGGTCAACGGCTACGACCTCTCACCGGACGGAACCAAGCTGGGATACCTGGCGGGGGAAACTTTCGGCATCATCGATGCCAAGCCGGCCCCGGAGAAGGGCGAAGGCGGGGCGAAGGTGGGCGACGGCGCCCTCAAAACCGATGGAATGCAGACCCTGGTGGACTACGCCGTCGAGTACCAGCAGATGTTCGACGAGGCCTGGCGCCTGGAGCGGGACTTCTTCTACGTCCCCAACATGCAGGGAGTGGACTGGCCGGCCATGAAGAAGAAATACGGCGTGCTGGTCCCCTACTCGGCGCATCGCACCGATCTGACCTACACCATCGGCGAGATGATCAGCGAGCTGAACATCGGCCACGCCTACGTGGGCGGCGGCGACGCGCCCAAGGCGAAGTCGGTTCCCATCGGGCAGCTCGGGGTGGATTACACGCTGGACGCCGCCTCCGGACGCTACAAAATCAGTCGCATCCTGTTGGGTCAGAACTGGATCGATGCGCGGCGCTCGCCGCTCACCGCGCCGGGAATCGTCGCCCCGGAGGGCTCCTATATTCTAAAAATTGACGGGGTCGAGCTGAAGGCTCCCACCATCCCCGATGCGCTGCTCGTGGGCAAGACCGGCGGGACGGTGACCCTGACCCTCAACAGCAAGCCGACCCTGAACGGCGCCAAGGACGTCACCGTCAAGCCCCTCTCCGATGAAGCCGACCTGAGGTACTACGATCAGATCGAGAGGATGCGCCTCAGGGTGGAGCAGCTCAGCGGAGGGAAGATCGGCTACGTTCACATCCCCAACATGGGGGGAGACGGGCTCAACGAGTTCGTCCGCCAGTACTATCCGCAGATCCGCAAGCAAGGGCTGATCATCGATGCCCGGAACAACGGCGGTGGATTCGTGTCGGAGATGATCCTGGAGCGGCTGCGCCGCGTGCTGGTGGGCCTGGGCAACGCGCGCAACACGGAAGCTATCGGCACCTATCCGTCGCAGGTCTTCTACGGGCCGATGGCCTGCCTCATCAATCATTACTCCGCTTCCGACGGCGACATCTTCCCTTACTATTTCAAAAAGTACGGCCTGGGCCCGCTCATCGGGACGCGGACCTGGGGCGGCGTGGTGGGAATCCGCGGCTACTCGCCCCTGGTGGACGGTGGCTACGTCACCCGTCCCGAGTTCGGGACTTACAGCCTCGAGGACAAGTGGGTGATCGAGGGGCATGGCGTCGACCCGGACATCGAGGTGGACAACCTCGACAACCTGGTCATGCAAGGCAAGGATCCGCAGCTGGAGAAGGCCATCGAGATTATCCTGGCCGAAATCAAGAAGAACCCGAAGTCGCTTCCCTCGGCCCCCCCGGGACCGATGAAGAACTAAACCAACCGATCCGCTACGACGGGAGAAGCGGCGGAGGTCTCAAGGCCTCCGCCGCTTTTGCTTTCAGACGTCCCCACCCCACCGCCGGCTCAGAATCCTCCAGTCCCATCGGTGCGTCCCTTCAGAGCCGACATCGTCGTTCCACGGCCTCGGATCGCCTGAGCCAATCCGGACGGCCCTGCGTGGCGTATCTCTGTTGGAGGCTCATGACATGCGGAAGCAACGGATGCGCCGGCTCCGGGTTCGCTTCGCCCCAATCGCCGGTCCAATTCTCGCCCTTGCGATGGGGATCTTGTGGGGGGGGACCGCCTTCGCCCAGGAGGGTGGCACCCTCACCGGACACGTGACCGCTCCCTCCGGCGAACCTCTCGCCGGAGCGTTCGTCGAGGTCGCCGCAAACTCGCTTCCCAAGACTCGAGTGATGGTCAGCGACCCGGCGGGATATTTTTCACTCTCCGGGCTTCCCGCGGGCACCTACCGGATCACCTGCCGCCTTCCTGGTTACGTCAGCACCGCCAGGAGCGACATTCACCTCACCGACGGGGGCACGGTCGCAGTGGATGTGGTGCTGCTCGCCTCCCTGACCGAGCATGTCCTGGTGACGGCCACGAGCAGCTTCAGCAACCTCGCCGATGGGTCCAATGGGGAGGAGGGCCTCCTCGGCATCGCCGATGCGGCCTCTCAGGGAAGCGTGACGGCCGCCCAGATCGAGGCTCGGCCGCTCCATCGACCCGCTGAAGTCCTCGAAACCGTGCCGGGTCTGGTGATCAGCCAGCACGGCGGGGAGGGCAAGGCGAACCAGTACTACCTGAGAGGGTTCAACCTGGATCACGGCACCGATTTCGCCACCACGGTGGCGGGGATGCCGGTGAATCTGCCGAGCCATGCCCATGGCCAGGGTTATTCCGATCTCAATTTTCTGATCCCGGAGCTGGTGAGCGACGTGCAGTATCGCAAAGGACCGTATGGTGCGGAAGACGGTGATTTCTCCGCGGCGGGCGCTGCCGATATCGCCTATCTCGAGGTTCTCCCCACGGGGCTTGCGGAGGTCCAATCGGGAGGCGATGGTTTCCGGCGAATCCTTTACGCGCAATCGCCCTCGCTGGGGCGGGGACATCTCCTTTACGCCCTCGAGCTGGGGGAGAACGACGGGCCCTGGATCAACCCCGACAATCTCAGGAAGATCAACGGAGTCGTGAGATACAGTCAGGGGGACGCCCAAAGCGCCTTTTCGCTCACCGCCATGGGCTACGACTCACATTGGGACTCCACCGACCAGGTGCCCGATCGAGCTCTATCCAGCAATCTCATCGACAGGTTCGGGACCGTCGATTCCACCGATGGGGGCAGGACTCATCGCTATTCCCTCTCCGCCGATTATCAGGCCACCGGCGCCCGGACCCTGACTCGCCTGGCCGGTTACCTGATCGACTACCGGCTCAACCTGTTCTCGAACTTCACCTACTTTCTGGACGATCCGGTCAACGGAGACCAATTCGAGCAGTCGGACGATCGGATCACGGCGGGATTGAAGGCCAGCCGGTCCTGGCAGACCAACTGGTTCGGCCGCCCCACCGAGGTGACAACTGGACTTCAGCTACGGGACGATTTCATATCGAATGTGGGCCTTTATCACACGCTTCGCCGGAACCGACTTTCCACCACCCGCCAGGACTCGGTGCGACAGTCCAGCGAAAGCCTGTACGCTGAAATGAGGACCCAGTGGTCGCCGCGCTTTCGGAGCATCGCCGGATTTCGGGGGGATTTCTTTCAATTCCACGTCCGCAGCAGCCTTGAACAGAACTCCGGGGATGCGAGTGATTCCCTGGCCAGCCCGAAGCTGGGACTCGTCATCGGACCTTTCGACAGGACGGAGTTTTATCTGAATGCCGGGCTTGGATTCCACAGCAATGACGCGCGCGGCGCCACCCTCGACCCGAACACGCTGACGCCGGCGTCGGGCGCGACCCCCCTGGTTCGCACTCGTGGTGCCGAGGTCGGCCTGCGCAGCGTGGCCGCTCCCCATCTGCAGACCACCTTCTCGCTCTGGAGCCTCGACACCGAATCGGAGCTGCTGTTCATCGGAGACGCAGGAACCACCCAGGCTGGCCGCCCAACCCACCGGGACGGCTTCGAGTGGGCCAACACCTACTCGCCCCTTCCCTGGCTGAGCCTGGATGCGGACTTCGAATTCTCCCGCGCCAGCTTCACCGATTCGGATCCCTCTGGGTATCACGTTCCCGGGGCCCTGCGGAGTGTGGTGAGCGCGGGAGTGGCCCTGCGCCGGCGGGAGAATGCGTTCGGGAGCCTGCGGGTCCGCTATTTCGGTCCGCGGCCTCTTACTGAGGACGACGGGGTTCGCTCCGAGTCCTCCACGCTGGTCACCGCACAGCTAGGCTATCAGTTCGGGAAATCCCTCCGTGGAGTCCTGGACATCTACAACCTTCTCGATGCCGAGGTCAGTGACGTGGAGTATTTCTACACCTCGCGTCTCGGGGGGGAGCCCGCCGAGGGCGTGGACGACGTCCACTCCCACCCAGCCACCCCTCGCTCCTTCCGCTTCGCGCTGATTCTCGCCTTCTAGCAACCGCCCTCGGCCGCCCACGTGGATCGGCTAGAAAAGCGATGGGAATCCAGGCTCAGCGCTTTTTCCTTGAGGGCGTATGCAGCAGTGAGGCGACGACACCACCCGTCAGGAACAGGGCGACGGCGCCCAGGGAGACGCCGATGGAGATGGGGTACAGCGACTGGACGAGCATCTTGACGCCGACGAAGCTGAGGACGAGGCCGAGACCCACCGGGAGGTAATGGAACCGGTCCATCATTCCCTGCAGCAAGAAGAAGAGGGAGCGCAGCCCCAGAATGGCGAAGATGTTCGAGGTGTAGACGATGAACGGGTCGTGGGTGATGGCGAAGATGGCGGGAATGGAATCCACGGCGAAGACCACGTCGGTGGACTCCAGCACCAGAAGGACCAGGAGGAGCGGCGTGGCGTAGCGCCGTCCCGCCTGGTGCACGAAGAATTTGCTCCCGTGATACTCCTTCGATACCCGCAGGTAACGTCGGGCGAATCTCAGGACCAGGTTCATTTCGGGATCCACTTCGGCTTCCTGCTGAAAGATGATCTTGATCCCCGTGTAGACGAGAAAAGCGCCAAACACGTAATCCAGCCAGTGGAACAGCCCCAGCAGCGTCACTCCGGCCAGGATGAAGATGATCCGCATGATCATCGCGCCCAGGATCCCCCAGAACAGGACGCGGTGCCGGAGCGGTCCGGGAACGTGAAAATACGAAAAGATGATGAGGAAGACGAACAGGTTGTCGACGCTCAGCGCCAGCTCGATGATGTAGCCGGTGAGGAACTCCAGTCCGCTCTGGTGTCCCAGGAAGTGATACACCCCGACGTTGAAGGTCAGCGCCAGGGACACCCAGATGCTGGAGGTGATAGCGGCTTCCTTGATGGAAACGGCGTGCGAGCGGCGGCGAAAGAAACCCAGATCCAGGAGGAGGGCCAGCAGAACGAACGCAGTGAAGCCGATCCAGAGCGCAGGTGTGCCTACGCTGGGAGCATCCATCAGGAGGCGCCCGCCTCAGCCGTATCCCGGCCCAGGCGCGTGACGACGGTCAGCCCCAGCCCGACAATACCCAGCAGGGTCCACACCAGCTCGCCAAAAATCGGAATGAAACGGATCAGGGCCAGCACCGCGAATCCCAGCATCACCGAGGCCAGAAGCGTAGAGTGCTCTCCCAGCAGCCCTATCTCCGTCCCCAGCTTTCTCCCCAGCAGCATGAGCATGGCGGTGACTCCCGCAAGCCCCAGCAGTTTGGCGAGCAGGTACACGAGAATGGTGAAGGGAATGCCGATGATGGTGATGAACAGCCCGATACACACAATCACCACGACGACGCAGGAGAGCAATCCGAAGCCGATGGAGGCGGGCCATCGCGTGTCCAGCTCCTCGGACATCCGCTCGATGCGTTCCGGAATGAGCAGGGCAATCAGCATGACCACGATGCCGCTGATGATGAGCCCGATCAGGCGCATCAGCACGAACAAACCGATGAGCCCGCGGGACAGATACTTCTGCATGCGCGGCGGAAGGGAGGAGCCCACGTCCACCTTCTCCCCCTCGAATCTGGCATCCGCCGCCTTGCTCATCTCTCCCAGGATGTGGACCATGTCGCCATGCACCGCCGTGCCCGATTCGAAATTGGCTTCGCTCAGGACGGTGACCACATCGTCGGCCTCACCCGAGAAATCCAGCTTGCCGCCGATGACCACGACGGAGCCTTCTACCTTCCCCTCCACCGTGGCGTGGCCCCCGATGCAGACCACGTCGTCGTGAATCACTTCCCCCTTTTTCACCTCGACATCGCTCAGGATGCCGACACGGGGGCTCTCACCCGCGCGGACCGGCGACGAGCCGAGGAGAGCACCCATCACAACGACCAGGCTGGCCAGCGCAAACCGTGCATTTTTCATGGATTTCCTTGAGGGGGAAGCCTCCCCCGCAGTGCCTTCAGTGCGTCGCGGATTCTACGTCCCGCCCTCGCAGGGGGTCAAGCCGCCGCCCGCGGCATCGACAACAGCCGGATCTGAGCTGAGAGGTCCCCCCGTCCATAGTGATCTACGGAATTGCCAACCGCGCAGTTCAAAATCGCCAGACATCGAGGCAGGAGTCTGTCGAACCTCAATCCGGCGAATCGGCGCAGACTTCAAGGACCGCTCTGGCTTTGGCCGGACGGAGGCTGGCGGATGGTGACGACGGGGATGGTGACGGCATGGCGAACCGACGAGATGGTCTGCCCCTTCATCATGTCGCCGAGGAGGCGGTGGCCATGACCGCCGAGGACCAGGAGGTCGAAGTGGTTTTCCCGGGCCATTTCGACGAGCGCGGTCGAGGGAACCCCATATCCGATCAGCGAGCGGGCCGCAATCCCGCGAGAGCGCAGATCCTGGACCAGGGAGTCGAGATAGCGCTGGGCCTCGGCGGCGTCCTGGCCGGCGGCGTCGCTTCCGTAGACCTGTGCGCCGACTCCCTCCAGCACGTGCACCAACACCAGCTCGGTCTCCGGATCGCGCACCAGCCCCAGTCCGTAGGCGATGACCCCCTTGTCATTGATGGAACGATCCAGCGCCAGCCCGGCCCGCTTCACGGCGGGAACGACGAGCCCGCTGAGAACCTCCGAGGCTTCCAGCCGGACCGGCAGACCTTCCACCCGCCGCCCTGGAAGCAACGGCCGCACCATGATGTAGAGCAGCAGCCCCAAACAGCCAATGGCCACCGGAACTCCCACGAACCGGGTCCAGGTGGAGAACGGCGGTTGCATGGACAGCCACTCCATCAGGATGTCATAGACCAGCTTGCTGTTCAGCGCGATGATGATCGAAGCGACGATCCAGGCGAGCCACTTCACCCACGCGGGGCTCACGAAATCTCCCATTCGCTTGCGATCGCTGGTGACCTGGATGAGCGGAATGATGGCGAAGGGCAGCTGCAGGCTGAGTACCACCTGACTGGCGATCAGCAGCTTGTAGGTGCCCCCCTCTCCGAAAAGGGCGATGACGATGACCGCCGGCACGATGGCGACGGATCGGGTGATGAGCCGTCGCACCCAGGGCTTCAGCCGGATCTGCAGGAACCCCTCCATCACGATCTGCCCGGCCAGGGTCCCGGTGAGGGTCGAGCTCTGGCCGGAGCACAGCAGCGCGATGGCGAAGGCGGTCGAAGCTATCGTCGTGCCCAGGAGCGGGGTCAGGAGCGTGTGGGCCTGCTGGATCTCGGTCACCTCGATGCTGCGCGTGTAGAACGTCGCGGCGGAGACCACCAGGATGGCCCCGTTCACGAACAAAGCCGCGTTGAGCGCCACGGTGGTGTCGATGAGGTTGTACTTGCACGCCCGGCGGATCTCCTCGTGGTTCCGGCCGACGCGGCGCGATTGGACCAGCGCCGAGTGCAGATAGAGGTTGTGGGGCATCACGGTGGCGCCCAGGATGCCGATGGCCACGAACAGCGCCTCGGGATGCGAGAAGAGGTAGGGAGTGCCGGACTGGAATCTCGGGACGAGCCCCGAGAGCACCGATCCCCACTGTGGCTGGGACAGGATGATCTCCAGCAGGAAGCAGCCACCCACGGTCATCACCAGCGTCAGAATGAACGCCTCCATCTTGCGGATGCCGAGTCGCTGGATGGCCAGCAGCAGGAAGGTGTCCAGCAGCGTGACGAAGCAGCCCCATATCAGGGGCAGCCCGAAGAGGAGGTTAAGTCCGATGATGGTCCCCAGCACCTCCGCCAGGTCGCAGGCCGCGATGGCCACCTCGCACAGGATCCAGAGAGCATAGCCCACCGGCTTTTCGAAGCTTGCCCGGCTGGCCTGTGCCAGGTCCATGCCCGCGGCCAGTCCCATCCGCGCCGATAGCGTCTGCAGCAGCACCGCCATGGCGTTGGACATCAGGAGGATCCAGATCAGCTCATAGCCGAACCGGGCGCCTCCTTCAAGGTCGGTGGCCCAGTTCCCCGGATCCATGTAGCCGACGCTGACCAGGTAGGCGGGGCCGGCGAAGGCGAACAGCCGCCTCCAGAAGCTCGGATAGTCCACCCCGACGCTGGAATGGACCTCTTCCAGCGATTTGGTGGGAAGCGCGCGCGTCTCGGTGCTCATCTCGGTGGAGACCTCAATTCCTTCACTTCCAGAGCGGTGGCCACGGCGGGGCCAATCTGGATTTTCCTGCGGCCCAGCACGAGGCTGATGGGGCCGCCAAAAGGAGCCACCTGCGAGACGCGAAACCGCCTGCCCGGCTCCAGCCCCATCCGCCGCAAGTGCTCCAGCAGATGCGCGTCCTGATCCAGGCAGCGGATGATCTCCCCGCGGTCCCCGCTCTTCATCGCCGCAAGCCGCAGCGGGGTTTTCTCTTCCCGGGGGCCGTGTCTCGTCGGGATCGGGTCGCCGTGCGGATCCCGCGAAGGACGGCCCAGCATCTCGAACAGCCTCCCCTCCAGCTCATCGTCGGTGGCATGCTCCAGCCGCTCCGCGTGCCGGTGAACCTCCTCCCAGCCGAATTTCAGGTGCTGGACGAGGAACAGCTCCCACAGCCGGTGCTTGCGCACCAGCTTGCGGGCCAGGTCTTCCCCCTCCGCCGTGAGCCGCACGCCATGATAGGGGGTGTGCCGGAGGAGCTTCCGCCCCGCCAGCTTGCGGATCATCCCGGTCACCGAGGCCTCCGCCACCGACAGCCTTCGGGCGATGGCCGAGGTGCTGACCGGAGCGTCCCCCAGGCCGAGCTGGTAGATGGCTTTCAGGTAATCGTCGACCGAAGTGCTCAACTCGCGCTCCCCGTCATAGTTTAGGACTATACAAAATTAAAATTAGGAATGCACAACTTTTGTGGGAGAAAAATTAGCGGCGAGGGGCAGCTTCCTCGGGAACCGGCGTGTGGGGACGTGCCGTGTAGGACGGGACCGGATGGATGATGCCTTGCTCCACGAAGCGGTGCCCGCCTTCCAGGACGTGCCGGGACACTGCATATTTCCGATCGTCGTCATTGCTCCAGATGGCCTTGAAGCTGGCGCCGATGCGCCGGCGGAGGTTGCGGCAGAAGAGATCCGCCAGCTCCACGGCCTGGGCGCTCCCCTCGGCAGACACCCGCCGCATCGAGTGGGCCCGGCTGAGGGCGGCCGTCATGGCGAAGAGATCGGCCCCAATCTCCACTCCGCGGAACAGCAGGGCCTGCTTCTTCTCCAATCGCGCGCCGTAGACCATCATGGCGTGGAACAGGTTGCGGGCGAGGCGGCGGCTGGTGCGATCGACGAAGCGGACGTGCGTGGCCAGCTCACCGAACTCCGCGTAGCGCGGCCATCGTCCCCAACCCAGCCAGCGGGTCGGATACCAGGCGGCGTAGAAAGCCATCACTTTCGGAAGGGCGGCGAGCTTCTTTCCCGCCGGGACTTTCGGGTCCACCAGCGGCCCCGCCACGCCGAGGTGCTTGTCGACCGCCTCCCGGGCGATGAACAGCCGCATGATCTCACTGGAGCCCTCGAAAATCAGGTTAATGCGCGAATCGCGCAGGATCCGCTCCACGGGAATCGGCGCCTCTCCCCTCTCCCGCAGGGAGTCCGCCTTTTCATAGCCGCGTCCGCCGCGCACCTGCACCGTCTGATCGGCGATCTTCCAGGCCGCTTCCGTGTTCCACATCTTGGCCACGGCCGCTTCCAGGCGGATGTCGGTTCCGCCTCGATCGGACATCTGCGAAGACAGCTCCGACACCGCATCCATGGCGAAGGTGGCGGCGGCCATGTCCGCCAGGATCTGCGCGATGGCCTCGTGCTTGCCCACCGGCTGGCCCCACTGAACGCGCTTGCCCGCCCAGTCGCGGCAGATTTCCAGGCACACCTTGGCGATGCCTGCCACCGAGGCCGGCAGCGTCAGTCGCCCGGTGTTGAGGGTGACCAGCGCCAGCTTGAGCCCCCGCCCCTCCTCCCACAGGAGGTTCTCGCGCGGCACGCGGACATCGTTCAGGCGGATCACGGCATTCTCGATGGCGTTCAGCCCCATGAAGTGGCAACGGTGGGCCACCTGCACTCCGGGCCAGGAAGTCTCCACGATGAACGCAGAGATTTTTCGCGTGTTGGGATGGCGCGCCATGACCACCAGCAGCTCCGCCACGGTGCCGTTGGTGCACCACAGCTTCTCCCCGTTCAGGATGTAGGCGCTCCCGTCTTCGGTGCGGACGGCAGTGGTGGCCACGTTCGCGGGATCGGATCCCACCTCCGGCTCGGTCAGCGCGAAGGCCGAGATGGAGCCGGCGGCGCAGCGGGGCAGGTATTTTTTCTTCTGCTCGGGCGTGCCGAAGAGCTTGAGGGGTTGGGGCAGGCCGATGGATTGGTGAGCGGAGAGCAGCGCGGTGACACTGCCGTCGTGGCTGGTGACCATCTGCATGGCCCGGCAATATTCCACCTGGGAAAACCCGAGTCCCCCGTATTCCTTGGGTATCTTCATCCCGAAGGCCCCCATCTCCCGCAGGCCTTGCACGACTTCCGGAGGGATCTTTCCCTCCCGATCGATGCGATCGGGATCCACCTTCTCCTTCAGGAACCGCTCCATGCGCGCACAAAACTCGATGAATTCCGGCCGGGGCGGCGTGTCAATGCCGGGAAAGGGATGCACCAGATCCAGCCGGAAGCTTCCCAGGAACAGCTCCTTGAGGAAGCTCGGCGCCCGCCATTCGGCTTCCCGGGCTTCCTCGGCCACACGGCGAGCCTCGACTTCGCTGGCGGCGCCCGGCTTTTTCATTTCCTGATTCATCGGTGGTCCTCGGTCGCGGCGGGAGAAAGCGCAGGGTCGTGCATCTCGGGCGGCATTGTATCATTCCCCGCGGCGCTCCGCAGCGCCCGTGCCAGCGCCTCGGCGGCCACCGCGTGGCCGCGCGGGGTGAGATGGAGGACCGTGGGGAAGTAGAGAGGATCCTTCCCCGCTTTCTCCCGGGCGGCCTCCTGGAAGGCCGGTGTGAGATCGACGAAGGTGAAGCCCAACTCCCCGCCTGCCGATGCCAGATACTCTCGCTGCCGCACGCTGAACCAGGGCATCAGCTCTTCCAGACTTTCGTCCTGGAAGGCGACCACCGGCGCGTAGGCGGTGTGGGCGGAGGGGGTGTACGCGACGATCGGCAGGAAGCCGTGCCGGCGCGAAAGCTCCATGAAGCGCACCAACCCTTCGCGGAAAAGCGAGACCTCGATCCGGCCCGAGCGCAAGGCCCGGGCGCTGCGCACTTCATCTTGATCCAGATTGCCCCCATTGAAGGGAACCTCCCCCTCCGGAAGACGCAGCGTGTAGCGAAACTCGACCTCGGGCTCCTCCCCGGTCGGAATCCCCGCCCAGCGAGCGAGCCTCCGGCGGGCCGCGTGATGCATCGCTCTGGCTCCCACGACGATCAGGTTGTAGGCATAGCTGTTTCGCGCCAGGGGGCGGTCTTTGATCAGGCGCCGCGTGGCAGCCGGCGCTCCGGCGCCCACTTGGCGGCGGTAGGCATGAAAATGCTCGGCGTCGCGCAGATCGTTCCCCTCGTAGAGGTTGAGCACCACGACCCGGGGCGCTTGGCGCACCCCGTACTCACGCAGAATCTGCAGATGCTCGTATAGGCCGATGCCCGGGCTTCCGAGGTTCGCAGCTCTCTCGCCCAGCAGCCGTCCAAGCTGGGCCGGCCAGGCCTGCTCGGCCCGCACTCCGGTGCACCAGGTAAACGAGTCTCCCAGCGCCACCACGCCGAGCCCCTCGTCCTTTCCGGCGACCCGCGGCCTCCCGCCGGAACCATCTGAGGGACCCGGCTCGACCGGGAGTGATGCCTGTCCTGCCGCATCCGCGGGGTTACAGAAACCCTCCTCATCCATCGAAACGGTGTTCACGAAACCTGCGTCTGGCACGTCCAGCGTCACCCGGGCGCCCGGGCGGAACAGGCGCATGCGGCGGGGTGGTCCGCCATCATCCCGCGGCAGCAGCCGCACCGTCTTTGCGGTGGGATAACCCAGCCGTGCCGCGACGTGGGCTCGCGCCGCGGGATTGAAATCCGCCAGCAGAAAGGGAGGGATCAGCCGCGGGAACAGCCGGAGCGGGATCTCGAGAAGCACGCAGGTGATCAGGATGATGAGGAGGATCTGTGCGAGCGATTGGAAGAGTTTTCGTGCGGACAATGCGAAATCTCCGCGCCCCCCCGGCAGTCCGGCGAAAGCTATGCCGACTCGGAGGGGCTGTCAAGCCGCGGCTTGGCGGAGTTGTCGGCTGTCTCTAGAGCAATGCCTGCAGGCGGGTATGGCCCGTGCGGCTCAATGGAAGTCGGGTGCCATCCCGCAGGATCACGATGCGCGAGTCCTTGCTCATCAGCTCAATCTGCGCCAACCGATCCAGGTTCAGGATGTAGGAGCGATGGATCCGCACGAAGCGCGACGGGTCGAGGAGCGCTTCCAAGGATGCGATCGTTTGCTGCTTGAGGTGGGTCCGGCCCGCCGAATGAACCGCGATGTAGTCATCCTGCGCCTCGATGTAATCGATGGTCTCAACCGGCAGGACGTGGACGTGCGACCCATCGCGCACCAAGATCCGGCCGAGCGGGACGCCGGCCGGCCGGGATGCCGCGGTCAAGGCCTCCACCGGCATCGGCTCTCTCCGGAGGAGTCTCTCGCGGGCGCGCAGGAGGGCATCGCTCAGTCTCTGGGGATCCACCGGCTTCAGCAGATAATCCACCGCGTTGACTTCGAAGGCCCGCACGGCGTGATCGTCGTGGGCGGTGACGAAGATGACCGCAATCCCGGGGTCCAGCAGCTCGAGCACCTCGAACCCGTCCAGCCGGGGCATCTGGATGTCCAGGAGCACCACGTCGGGTTTGAGCTCGGTGGCCGCTCGCACCGCTTCGAAGCCGTCCGGGCACTCCGCCAGCACCTCGATCGCGGGATCGGCAGCGAGGTCGCGGCGCAGGCCTCGCCTGGCCAGCTCCTCGTCGTCGACGATCAGCACTCTCAGGAGCTCAGACTGAGCCATCCGTCTCCTTCCCGGCGGCGCCCGCCGCGGAGCCTTCGCCCACCCAGGGAATGAACAGGCGGACCGTGACCAGGGTCGATGTCGAAGTCATCTCAATTCCCGCCCGCTCGCCGTGCAACGCCCTCAGCCGGCCTCGGACATTTTCCAGGCCGACGCCCGTGCCGCGGCCGGCGGGCCGCTCCGGATCGCGCGGATTGTCCACGGTGACAGTGACGCCGCCGGGATCACGGCGCGCGTCGATCTTAATCGTACCCCCCTCGAGTATCTGGGCGATACCATGACGCACGGCATTTTCCACCACCGGCTGCAGGAGAAGGGGCGGGACCGGGCAGTCGCGGCAGCCATCCTCCACCGACTCGACGAATTTGAGCCGGGGGCCGAACCGGATCGCCTCGATCGCCAGGTATTCCCCCGCCAGCGTGAGCTCCTCCCCGAGCGCAATCCGGTCTTGCTGTCCCAGGGCCAGGCTGTGGCGCAGGAATCCTGCCAGCTGCAGGCACATGCGGCGCGCTCCACCCGGGTCCTCCGCCGCCAGCGTGGCGATGGAGTTGAGGCAGTTGAACAGGAAGTGCGGATCCACCTGCGCCCGCAAGGCCCTCAGCTCCGCCTCGCGCGCCAGCATCCTGGCGCCCAATTCCCGCACCTCGGCTTCCCGGGCCGACTCCAGGGCGATGATGAGATAGTGCGCCGTCACCGCCAGGAGGAAGATCAGGACGCTGGTGACCGCGAGCGAGGCTGCTTCCCTCTGGAAGCGGGCGAAAGAGCCGGCGTGTCCGGGGAATTGCTCCAGCAGCCTCGCAAGGGCGAAGCCGACCAGGATCCAGGCCCCGGTGGAAACAAGCGCCGCTGACAGATGGGTTGCCGCCAGGCGCAGGACGTTGCCTGCTGCGAGGGGCGCCGCGCGCGCCGGAAACCTGGCCGCGAGGCACAGCGCCGCCAGGGCGAATCCCAGGGGCAGACCCAGCAGCATCGCCTCTTCCCATGGGGCTCCGCCTCTGAGGCCGAGAAACGTCGCCACGATGGCGCCAAGAAGCAATCCGATGGCGCCGAACAGCATCGCCTTCATGCGCCGCTACCCCCGGGGCTCAGTGCGTCACCTCTAAGAGGCCGCCAAGAATGACGGCGTCCAATCGCAGAGTCCGGGCGGGCTCCGCCTCGGCCCTGCTGGCGCGGTTCTCGAGCGCCCCGAGCGTCAAACTGTCGCCCGTCACCACTGCCCACTGAGGCGGCACCTTCACAGTGGCGCGCCCGGCCAGAACAACCACCTCCAGCCGACCTTTCTCGCCGACCATGTGCGCCCCGCTCAGGTCAATCGTACTCCTTCCAACGATAGTGACTATCTCGGCGCGGCGGAACGACTGTGCCTCGCTCCTGCGCTGCACATGGCGCATGATCGCCACCATCTCGACCCTCCCCCCGTCGGCGCTCTCACGGAAGGACTCCATCGGCCCTGAATCGCCGGCGCTCCAGCCGCCGCGCTGCGAGAGAATCACGGCGCCCGCGGCAACGAAGCCGAAGATCGCGAAGGCCAGCAGCGCCGCTCCCACTCCAGGTCCCGTTCGTTCCTCTGCCTGCATCGCTGTCATGACTCTCTCCTAATTCTTGATCTCCACACCGCCCATGATCGCCGCGCCCCGGATTACCAGCCGCGGCCCCGCCTCGCCCCGCGAAGGCTCGGTTTTGTCCTCGAAGGCCCCCAGGATGGGCGCTCCCTGGATCACCACGCTCCACTCCCGCGGCACGAAGATCTCCATGCCGCCCCAGAGAGCAAAGACATCCAGGACGGCCTCGCCGCTCTTGATCGAGGCCTGCCGAAGGTCGATTTTGCATCCACCCAGGATCGCCGTCGCGTCGCCCCCCTGAAATTCCTCGGACTTGCTCTTGTGCTCCGACCCGCCGAGGATCGAGAACGAGCTGATGCGGGAACCGACGTCGGGTCTGGGAGCCGCCGCCCGGTGTCCGAGCCCGCCCCACACCAGAAAGACACCGATGGCGACCACGAACAACGGCCACAGGTCGCCGAGACTGTACGGCCATACACCGAGATTCTCCATCAACAGCCACAAGCCGGCGGCGGAGAACAGAACTCCCGCGAATCGACCCGGTGACCCGCGCGGCTTCAGGACCTTGGCAAGTCCGACGGCGATGAGTATCAATGGCCAAAGCCGCCAGACATTGCCGATCCGCACGATGCCGAAGTTGTCCAGCAGCGCGATCGCGCCCAGCGTGATGACGACCAACCCCGCGAACAGCCGCGAGGCATTGCGTGAAGTCGTTCCTGCTTCCATCATTTCAAATCCCTCCTGGGCGCCGACCCTCGGCATCCACGTGAAGATTACGCGCTGTCGGGAGGCCTGTCTTCCAATTTTCGGCGAACGGTGGTCTGGCGCCGGTGAACAGCGTCGGCAGGAAGCATCCCAGGGCGACCACGAACAATGGCCACAGGTCGGCCAGACTGCAGCGCCATACTCCGAGATTCTCCAGCAAGAGCCACAAGCCGGCGGCGGAAAGCAGCGTTCCCGCGAACCGGCCGGGAGATCCCAGTGGCCGGAGCAGCTTCGCGAGGCCGACGGCAATGAGGATGAGCGGCCAAAACCGCCAGACATTGCCGATCCGCACGATGTTGAAGTTGTCCAGCAGCGCAATCGCGCCCAGGGCGATGACGACCAACCCCGCGAACAGTCGAGAGGCATTGCGTGAAGTCGTTGCAGCTTCCATCATCTTCACATCCCTCCTGGACGCCGGCCCTCGGCATCCACGAGAAGATTACGCGCGGTAAGGAAGCCTGTCTTCCAATTTTCGGCGAACGGTAGCCCGGTGCCGGTCAACAGCGTGGCAAGGTATCCGGGCGGATCTTTTGGAGGGATGAGGAGGTCTTATCGCGCAAATTCCCAGACAACCCCGAACTGCGGGATCTGCTCGAGCCAGAAGCCTTCTTGAGAATCGACGTCGACCCGGCCGCCGGGTTGCGGATTGAAATCGAAGCCGGTCACGCAGCAGGCATTGTCGCGGTTGTAGAGGTTGGTCACGCTCAGAAAGAGGCTCAGGCTTCCCGTCTGAAGCCTGAATCGGCGGCGCAGGTCGACGTCCAGCCGGTGGTAGGGAGAATAACGCTCGGAGTTGCGCTCTCCCGGAGTGGCGTGGATCGACTGGGAGCCGTCGGACGCGGTGATCCATGACGCCGTCACCGGGGTCGTCGGCCAGCCGGTGTGATACATCCAGGTTGCATCGAAGCTCCAGCGCTCGCCCTTGCGGCAGCTCAGACCCAGGTTGACCGTGTGCCGCTGATCCCAGCTCCTGGGAGTCCATTCTCCGGCGATTTCATCCTCGACCGATGCGAGGGCGTAGCTCCCCCACCAGCTGACGCGGCCGCCCCGGTTCATCTCCAGGAAAAGCTCCACCCCCTTCGCCTCGGCGCGATCCGGCGCCACTCGAACTCGATCGGACTCCACCTCCGGCAGCAGCTCCAAGGGGTTGAGCAGATTCTCGTAGCGCGGGCGCAGATCGCTCATCTGCTTCAGATAGGCGTCGATGCGGAACCGCCACCTGGGCGAGGGGATGCGCTCGAACCCGACCATCCAGTGCTGGGAGTGCTGCGCCGGAAAGAACCCGGTCACTCCGTCTTCCACCTGCAGCTCATGAATTCCCTGGGACTGGCTGAAGCGTCCCCAGGCCGCCCGCAAGATGCTCTTCGTCCCCGGCGCGTAGACCAGATTGACGCGCGGGCTGATCTGGGAGTCAGCCGCATAAGTCTGCCGGTCCCACCGGACGCCCAATTCCATCGTCAGGCTCTGCGGCAGCCGGAGCCGTTCCGCGACGTAGCCCCCCAGAGCCCAGCCCGAGGCCTGCAGAACCGCGCGACGATCGGTGACACTGCCGGGAACGCTCCCGTCCAGAGGCACGGTGCCGCTCTCGGCGTGGCTCGAGTAGTCGTACGTGGCCACCAGCCGCCGGGCGCCGAGTCCCCACTTCAGGAGGCTTCGGTCGGAGGAGGCGAAGCTCCAGTCCTGTTTGATTCCCCCGAAGCCGAAAGAGCGGGAATCACTGACCTGGGCGGGGTTCTCCGGACCGCCGCCGACGCTGCCGCCCCGCTCACTTTCGCTTTGCCCTGCGGAGATGACTGTCTGTGACAAAACACCTGCGGTCGGGGCACTCTTCAGAGTGATCCAGGCATATCGGCTTCCGTACCCGAGGCTCGTGGATTCCCCCGTGTCCTCCCCCTTGAAGTCGACCTGATCGCGCGCCAGCAGGAGGTTTCCGGAAAGCGACGAGCCTTCTCCAAAGCGGACTTGCGTCTTGCCCAGAAGATCGTAGTAGGACGGCGTGATTTCCTCGCCTCCTGGATTGACCAGCTCCAACGCCGCGTCCGGATACCAGGCGCGAACCGACGCCAGCCAAGACGCCGATCCCTCATGAAATGTCCCTTCGTTTGCCAGCCGCGCATTGACGTTGCTTGCGGCAACGGAGGTCCGGCTGGAACCGGAGGGGGATTCCGTGGAAAGATCCACCACGCCGCTCATGCTGTCCCCATACTGGGCAGGAAACCCTCCGCTCAGAACGTCCGCCATGGCGATGGATCTCGTATCGACGATTCCCGAGACGCTTTGCAAATCTTTAAGGTGGAACGGCTCCTGGATTTCCAATCCATCCAGGATGATGGTTGTCTCGTTCGTCTCTCCGCCGCGCATGCTGAACGCCGCCGATTTGTCGCCGGCCGCCGCCCCTGGCAGCGTGGCCATCGCCCTGGACAGATCATCGCCCAGCAGAGGCATTCGATCGATATCGTCCGCGCTCAAGGAGCGCACCGACTCCGGACGGTCCGAGGTCGCTTCCTGCCGGGTGGGTGTGACCACGACCTGCTCCACCAGGAGAGGGATGAGTCGCATCTCCAGAATTGCCGGGGTCACCTGCCCCGCCAGCACCTGGATGCTCCCGAACCGTTGCTCCTGCAGTCCCGCCACGCTCACCTCCAGGGTGTGCGTGCCGGCGGGAACATCGCGTAGCGAGAACATCCCGTCGGGACCGGTGACCGCCGCGATGTCCGTCCCGCTGACCGCCACCCGGGCGACCGACACGGGCCACCCCTCGTCGGCTGCGCGGACCCGACCCTCGATGCTCCCCTGAGCCTTGGGAGCCGGGCTTCCCGCGACGATGAGCAGGGTGCCACCGGGGCCCTCGATGGCTCTCAGGCCATGGGGTCGAATCAGCTCCTCGAGGATTTTCCTCGGCGCTGTCTCGATGGGTTCTGTCGCGACCATCATGCCGGGGGGCACCCGGTCGCTGCTGTAGATGAGCTTCAGCCCTTCGGCTTGTAGATTGGCGAGGGCTTCCGCCAGCGGCCGGCCGGCGAATCGCGCCCGATTCGCTTCCACCGCCATCAAGAGGGTTGTGGCGGAGAGGAGCGACAGGAGCAGCGGTACGACCCGCCAGGCGCCGCGAAGGGAGAGCATTCTCATAGGATTCGACCGCGACCGGGATCTCTTCCGGAAGTCTACGGCGGGCTGTGTCAGTGTCAAGCGGAATGATGCGTCAAAGAAACGACGGGCCCCGGCAGTTGAGACCGGGGCCCGCGCACCAGGAGCCCGCCCGGCGGCGGGGTGGCGGCCGGGTCGAGGCTGGACGGGAGCCCTCAGTGGGCCGGCGTCCAGTCCACCAGGAGCACCGTGCCGTCAGCAATCAGGCCGACACCCGGCGCGTAGATCTTGGTTCCCTTGGAGTTGCGCTCCAGGGCGCTGGTTTCGAGAACGGTGACGCTGCCGGGAAAGCTGCCGGCCGGAACGGTGACCAGCTGATTCATGCCGGTGTTTTCACCCCGATCCAGGGCGACGCCGGGAGCGACCTCCTGGAAGTAGCGGGAGCCCAGGAGAAAGCTTCCGGGCATGATTAACCCCGGCATGGCGCCGTTCGTCCCGGCGAGCCAGGCCCCGCCGTGACTGACGATGACCCCACCCTCATAGTTGTCCACCTCTTCGCCGAAATAGAAAACGTCGGATGTCTCTTCACAGATTGCGAAGAAGTTGCGTGAGATTTCCTTGAGCTCTCCATCGGCCTTCTCGCGCTCCTCAACCACGCGCGTCCTGACGGTCCCCAACCCGGGAATGGTGATGTCCCGCGTGTCGCCGAGGACGGTGATCGTGAGATCCACCTCCTCCTTGTCCTCATCACCTACCAGATGCAGCTCGTGCCCGGGATCCAGGATGAAGTAGGGATTGGCGCTGCCCATCGATTGGAAGGTGCAATCCGCCAGCCGAAAGCTGGCCGTGAACGGCCGCTTGTCGACTTTCGCCGCGGCCGCGAGGTGCGAGAGGTGAGCCGTCAGGATGAGGACGGTTATCCCCGCCAACAGCCCGAGGGCGCTCGGATAAGAAAGCCTGGTTCTGTTGCTCATGGTTTCCTCCTGGAATCGTGATTTGGTTCCTTGTTCCGCGCCGGTGAGTCGAGGCGTCCCCTCACGGCGGCAAGCTCTCCTGTGAACCGCGCTGGATGATCAAGCTGCCACCTTCGATGGCGTGGGCCATTCCGCAGGTGGGAAGTACCGCGGCGAGCGACTCCTCCGGTCGAAGCCCGTCGATGGATCCGTGCAGGATGACCGGCCTCGCTTCCGCTTCAAGCGAGGCATCCTGGTACTCGATGCGCAGTCCCGTCTCCCTCCCCACCCACGCCAGGTAATCACCCAGGGGTTGGCCCTCCAGCTGGAAAGTGGATGCGAGTCCGAGTATCCAATCCCACGTCGCGCCCGTGCTCGGAATGGTCCGGCTGGTCACCGCGCCGTCATTTCCCAGGCTCAGCTCGATTCCCGCGGTGGCATCGTGGGAGACGCCGTCACGCTCCAGGCGCGCCACCCCCTCGCGCACACTCACCTGGATGCCGCCCTGGTCCACCCGGACCTGGAACTGCGTCCCCACGTCGCGCACGATCCCCAGCCGGGTGCGGATCTCCAGGGGGGAGGCGCCGTCGCCCGGCCCAGAGTCGACGTAGACAGCGCCCGATTCCAAATCGATCGTCGATGGCGAGACCAGTCGCAGATGGGTCGAATGGTCCACGCGCACCGTGGCTCCGCCGCGCATCCGCAGAGCGATCCGGTCGCCGGCGCCGGTCGTCAGAGCGGCGCGGGACTTGAGATCCGCCCCCGCAGCCGGTACCCCGGAGGCGGGGACGCCCTGGAAGCCTTCGACCTGGAGCACCGTGGCGACCGTCGTTCCGGACAATGGCAGGAAGTCGAGCACGCGCCACCCGCGCATGGCGGCGATGACAATCAGCAGCGATGCGGCAGCCACCGAGGCGCTGGTCCAGACCGCCCACCTCAAGCGCTGGCTTCGCTTGACGCTGGAGATCCAGTGATTGCGCACCTCGGTGCGCAGACGTTCCTGCCGATCGGCGGGAACCGCCGGCCGCGGCCCAGCCAGGCGCAGCAGCCGGGCGACCACCTCCGCGTCGTCGGTCTGGCCTCCTGCCATTGGCCCCGGGAAATCCTTCACGTCGTCCATGTTCTCCTCTTCCCCCGCCGGTTCAGCGCGCCGGCCCGCCGACCCGCCCGCGGTTCCCCATCAGGGCGGCGAATCCTTCACGAAAGGCCTGCCGGGCTCGGGTGAGCAGGGATTCCGCGGCCTTGGATCCCAGATTCAAGCGCTCCGCGATCTCCTTGACCGACAGACCGTGGATGTATTTCCACTCCAGGGCGTCGCCGTACCAGGGAGGCAGGCAATCCAGCGTCACCTGGACCAGGCGGGCCATTTCCCTGCGGCGCAGCTGGCTCTCGGGATCCTGCTCCTCGCCCGACGCCAGCGAGTCGAGGGCGGCGCGGATCTCGGGGGAGTCTTCCGGCAGTCCCACCACCATGGGCGCGAGCTGCAGACTCCGGTAATGGGCCTGTATCTCCCGGCGGCATATCGTGCAGAGCCAGGTGAACAGCGCCGCCTCGCCCCGGTAGGACTTCATCCCGGAAATCGCCTTGCAGAGCGTGATCTGGACCACCTCTTCCGCCGCATCCTCGTTCCCCTGCATGCGGGCCATGGCGAATCGATAGAGTCGCGGACAGTACGCGTCGAAAAACTCGGTGAAGGCCTGCTCCTCGCCTCCGAGCATTCGCCGGGTCAGAACCCACTCTCCCCGTCCGACTTCAGTCAATGCCTGCTCTCCGCTTCTCCTGGTAGGAGGGCCAAACCAGGTGGAATCCTTCGAAGATTACGCCAAAAGGAGAGGGAGGGTCGCCCCGCGGGCCTCGGGAATGCCCTGGTCTCTGGTAAGATTGCCGGGCCATTCTCGAAGCCCGGTGACCGGAGCGTGTGAAGATGGGACCCATCGACCCGCCGAGATTCAAGCCCGGCGTAACCCCCGAGACGGCAGCTGCGAGCTCCTCACCCGAGGCCGGCAGTGCCGATGCCGGCCATGTGATCACCGGCAAAGCCCTCATCTTCTGGGACCCCAAGCACCCCGGCAAGAAGCTCGACGCCATCGACACCGACCAGATCACTCCCGCCGCGGATTGCGTTTCCGAGAGCCTGGAGACGCTGGACGAGAAGTGGAAGGCAGGGTCGTTTCGCTACCTCATGCCGGACTTCGGCGAGCGCGTTCGCCGTGGCGAGAACTTCCTGATCGCCGGAGATCGCTTCGCCATCGGCTCTTCCCGGGAGATGTCCCCCGCCGGGCTCAAGGGGGTCGGGGAGGACGCGGCACGGGAGATGGTGATCGTCTGCGGCAACAACATGGGCGACATATTCCGGCGCAACGCGCTGAATCTCGGCCTGCACGTCGCCCAATGCCCCGAGGCGGTGGCGGACGCGCAGGACGGCGACGAGCTCCGCTTCGACACGCGCACCCGCGAGCTGTCCAACGTGACACGCTCGAAGAGCTACCATCCGGTCCCCCTGACCGCTCGCGAAGAGGAGATTCGCCGCAGCGGCGGCATCTTCATCGTGGGCCGGCGCGACTTCAAGGAATCGCTGAGCGTCACTCCGCAGGTGGAGTTTCCCCCGCCCTCCGAAGCTCGCCAGCTGAGCAGCACCGAGCAGATCCTGTGGGCGCACCGGGTGGACCGGACGGCCAGGGTGACGCCCGGAGAGACCCTGAGGGTCTACGCCGACCTGCTGCCCGCCTCCGACGGCACCGGGCCGTTTTCCATCTATACCTTCAACCGGATCACCGGCGGCAACTCCATCTTTCCCCGCCGCGCCGCCTTCGCCAGCGATCATTTCGTCTTCACCGGCAAGGAGGAGGACGACAAGCAGACTTCCATCTCCAGGGACTTCGCGAAGCGGCATGGAATCCTGGCGCCTTACTTCGCCACGCCTGGAGACGGCATCTTCCATTTCTATTTTCCCGAGCAGGGGCTCATCGTGCCGGGCGGGCTGGTGCCGGGAGCCGATTCCCACAGCCGGGCCTACGGCGCCTATGGAGCAGTGGGCGTCGGCGTGGGCAGCACGACGCTGGGTTACGGCTGGGCCACCGGCGCGGTCTACTTCACCCTGGCGCCGCAACGCCGGGTGGTTTTCACCGGCAAGCTCCAGCCCTGGGTCAACGGCAAGGATGTGGTGCTCGAGCTGCTGCGCCGATGGGGCGCTTCTCAATCCAAGGGGATGGGGGTCGAGTTCGTGGATGCCAACCATCAGCTGCCGATTCCGTATCGCAACACCATCGCCAACATGATGGCTGAGGGCGAGGCGCAGAACGGCATCTTCGCCCAGGACGCGATCACCACCGCCTGGTTTCAGGGGCGCGGCATCACGCTGCCCTACCCTCCCGTCACGCCGGGCGAGGACGCCCGCTACGCGATCGACGAGGGGCTGGACCTTTCCTCGGTAGTCCCCATGGTGGCCAAACCCTACAGCCCAGGAAATGCCTATCCCGCAGAGGAGGTGGCGAAAGAGCGGATCACCTTCGACAAAGCGCTCATCGGGTCGTGCACCAACGGCGGCTACGAGGACCTGCTGGGCGCCGCCTTGGTGCTGCGGGCGGCGCGCCAGGCCGGGGCCGGCAGGATCGCCGCGCGCACCCAGTTCGTGATCTTCCCGGGCAGCGGCCTGGTGAAGAAGCGAATCGAGACCCCCGACCCCCGGCTGGAGGGCGAGTCCGTCGCGGCCGTCTTCCGCAGTGTCGGAGGAATCATCCGAGAATCCTGGTGCGGCCCCTGCTTCGGACAGGGTCCCGACGCCCTGGCGAAGGGGCAGCGCGCCATCACCAGCTTCAATCGAAACTGGCAGAACCGCATGGGAGTCGGGGGCGAAGGGTACCTCGCCAGCCCCCAGGTGGTCGCCGCCTCGGCGCTGGTCGGCTATATCGCCTCCCCATCCGAGCTGGGACTGGCCTGGCAACCCGAGAAATTCTCCGTCTAGCCGGCTTCCGCTTCCGACAGGGTGACGAGGTGTGGCAGGCCGCTTCCCTGTGGCTCGCAGGTCGGGTTTCAACGGGGGTGAGCCGGTGCTCGAGTTTCTGAATCTGCTCGGAATTCTGCTTGTCGCAGCCGCCGGCCTGGGGCTCCGGCGGTGGAAACCACGCCTCGGCCTGCTGCTGAACCAGGGGCTTCCCATCGGGCTGCTGGCATTCTGGCTGGTGGAGGCGATTGCGGGGGTTTTCTTCGGGCCCGAGGCTCCGCACCGGGTCCTGGGCCACGCCTTCGTCATCGCGGTGTGGCTGGCAGCTCCCCTCGGCGTGGGCGTGTTCGTCGTCGGAGCCATCTTCGAGGGAGAGTCCCGCAGCTGGCTGGGTGCCGGGCTGGCGGCTTTTTCCGTCGTTGCGGCCTTGCTCACCGCGGTGACGGGCTATGCGGGCCCGAGCCGCGCCGCCACGGGCGCGGAACACATTCTCAGGTTCGAAATCTTCCACCTGTTTGCGGCGCCCGCTCTCGCCGCCGCCGTCCTGGTGGGCTGGGCTCTCCTGGCCCGCGCGGATCGCAAGGACCACGGCTGATCAAGCGCTCACGCGTCTCGGGAGCCGTTCAGAGCGGCGGGACGTCGTCGCGGAAGGCGGATTCCGATTCGCTGTCGGCGGCGTTGCCGGAGAGCTCGATGCGCGTAATGAGGCGCGAGCAGGCATTCCAGTGGAGGATTGCCTCATCGTTGCCGGGAGGGCTGTTCGCCGAGGCTTTCTCAAACCGGCTCATGGCCTGACGGATCCAGTCGAGGGCCGCGCCGGTAGAGAAGCGACTGGACAGCAGTGCTTTGCCCCAGCGTTCGCAGATCAATCCGTCGTAATAGGCCTTCCCGTACTCTCCCTGAACTCGGGCGAGAACTTCGTTCGCCTCCTTGAGGCCCACCCCGTAGCCTGGCCTGGCAAACTGGTCGGTCAGACACAACAGCAGCATGATCACCGCCTCTTCGTGGCCGGGATCCAGATGGAGAATGTCCAGACAGATGCTCTCGGCCATGCGCGGCTGGTTGATCAGGCGATAGCGCTCGGCCTTCGCCAGGGCGGCCGGGATCGCCTCCCGGGAAATGCGCTTCAGCTCGAACATGAAAGCCTCCTTCGCGGGCGCCTCCCGCAGGGTCGGGTCGCTCGCTTCAGCGTGATGCGGCAGCGCTCCCGGGGCGCCGGAATCGGCCCAGGAGCTTGCGGATCGGATCGAAGTGCTGGTCGATCCAGCGCTCCTTGAGCGGAATGATGGCGTTGTCGGTGATCGTGATGTCCTCGGGGCAGACCTTGGTGCAGCACTTGGTGATGTTGCAGAAGCCGATTCCCTGGGTCTGCCCCAGCTGCTCGAGGCGATCGCCTTCATCCAGCGGGTGCATTTCCAGGGCCGCCACGTGAACGAAATAGCGCGGCCCGATGAACTCCTGGTGCTTGTGGTGTTCGCGCAGGACGTGGCAGACATCCTGGCAAAGGAAACACTCGATGCACTTGCGGAACTCCTGGGCCCGCTCCACGTCTTCCTGAGCCATCCGCCAGGTCCCGTCCGGAACGTCGGGCGGCCGGGGCTTGAATGGCGGGATCTTCTTCTTGACCTCGAAGTTCCAGGAAACATCGCAAGCCAGGTCCTTGATTCGCGGGAAGGCCCGCATCGGCTCGACGGTGACCGGTTGATCCAGGGGCAGCTCGGAGAGCCGGGTCATGCACATCAGCCGCGGCTTTCCGTTCACTTCCGCCGAGCAGGAGCCGCACCGGCCGGCTTTGCAGTTCCAGCGCACGGCAAGATCGCCCGCCTCTTTCGCCTGGATCTCCAGGACGGCGTCGAGGACCACCATGCCTTCCGTCACTTCGGCGGAGTAATCACGGAAATCGCCTCCGGCGGCCTCGCCGCGCCAAATCCGGAAGGTGGCGCTCGGCATCAGCTGTTCTCCTCGATGATGCTCTTAAGATCCGGTTGCATCTCGGGAATGGGTCGTCGCTCGATTCGCATGGTGCCGTCGCCCTCCCGGCGCGCCACCAGGTTGACCTTGCCGGCTTCGGAGTCCTTTTTCGGATAGTCCTCGCGGAAGTGGGCCCCGCGGCTTTCCTTGCGTTCCAGGGCCGAGCGGGTGATCGCTTCCGACACGATGAGCAGGTGCCGCAGGTCGAGGGCGGTGTGCCAGCCGGGGTTGAATTGGCGATTTCCGCCCACTCGCACCCGGGCGGCGCTTTCCTTCAGGCGGGCAATCCCCTCGAGGGCTCGCCGCATCTCCGTCTCCTGGCGCACGATCCCGACCAGGTCCTGCATCATCCCCTGCAATTCCTGCTGGATCGCATAGGGCCCTTCGGACTTGCCAGTCGGGGAATCGAAGGGTTTCAGCGCGCGACGGATGGCCACCTCGACCGGCTCCGGGGCGGGGCGAGAGGGAGATCGCTCCCGCGCGTAACGGGCGGCGAACGTGCCCGCGCGCTTGCCGAAGACCAGGAGGTCCGAAAGGGAATTTCCGCCCAGGCGGTTGGCGCCGTGCAGCCCGGCGGCGCACTCCCCCGCAGCGAAGAGTCCCGGCACGGTCGACATCTGCGTCTCCGCGTCCACTCGGATGCCCCCCATCATGTAGTGGGTCGTGGGCCCGACTTCCATCGGCTCTTGGGTGATGTCGATGTCCGCGAGCTGCTTGAACTGGTGGTACATGCTGGGGAGCTTTTTCTTGATGCGCTCTTCCGCGTCGGGGACCTTGGATCGGATCCAGGAGATGTCCAGGAACACGCCGCCGTGAGGGCTGCCTCTTCCCTCCCGGATCTCCCGCACGATGCAGCGGGCCAGATGGTCACGCGTCAGCAGCTCCGGAGGCCGCCGCGCGTTGCGATCACCTTGAGTGTAGCGCCAGCCTTCTTCCTCGTTGTCGGCGGTCTGCGCGTGGTAGTTCTCCGGGATGTCATCGAACATGAATCGCCTGCCATCCTTGTTCCGGAGGACGCCTCCCTCCCCGCGAACCCCCTCGGTCACCAGGATTCCCTGGACGCTGGGCGGCCACACCATTCCGGTCGGGTGGAACTGCACGAATTCCATGTCCATCAGCTCCGCCCCCGCCTCGTAGGCGAGCGCCAGACCGTCCCCGGTGTACTCCCACGAGTTGCTGGTGATGCGATAGGCGCGCCCGATACCGCCGGTGGCGAGGACGATGGCCGGCGCGCTGAACAGGTGGAAAAAACCGCGCTCGCGATCGTAGCTCAGCGCTCCGGCAAGCTCCTGTCCGTTTTTCAGGAGCGCGACCATCGTGCACTCCATGTGGACTTCGATCCCCTGGTGGATTCCATGATCCTGCAGCGTGCGGATCATTTCCAGCCCCGTGCGGTCTCCCACGTGGGCCAGCCTTGGATAGCGATGGCCTCCAAAGTTGCGCTGCAGGATTCGCCCGTCCTTTGTCCGGTCGAACAGCGCTCCCCAGGCCTCCAGCTCGCGCACGCACTGCGGCGACTCCTTGGCATGTAGCTCGGCCATGCGCCAGTTGTTCACGTATTGCCCGCCGCGCAGCGTGTCGGCGAAGTGGACCTTCCACGAATCCCTCTCGTCGACGTTGGCCAGTGCCGCCGCGACTCCGCCTTCCGCCATCACCGTGTGGGCTTTCCCCAGCAACGATTTGCAGACGAGCCCAACCCGGACCCCCGCGCCGGCGGCCTCGATGGCCGCGCGCAGGCCCGCCCCCCCGGCCCCGATCACCAGGACATCGTATTCGTGGGTCCGATATTCCGGCATCAGAGGATTCGCCAATCCGACCAGAGGCCCAGGGAGAGCATCCGGACGTATAGGTCGGAGAAGGCCACCCAGAAGAGGCTCATCCAGGCCCAGAGCATGTGCCGGCGGTTGAGGCAGCTCACGCAGGCGTAGACGCGCCGCTGCGCCGGGGCCTTAGTCAGCTCGTCCAGGCGGCCGCCGACCAGGTGTCGCAGGGTATGACAGCTGAAGGTGTAGCCGCCGAGCAGGACGACGTTGACGGCGAGAACCAGCGTCCCCACGCCGATGCCGAAAACGTCCGTTCCGGTCGCCGGGTCGGGAAACCACATGGCTTCCCAGACATCGCGGCCCAAGATGATGATGAAGGCGAGGGCCAGGTAGAGAAAGTAGCGGTGGAGGTTCTGCAAAACGAGGGGAAAGGAGTTCTCCCCGAGGTAATGCTTGCGAGGCTCGCCGACCGCGCACGAAGGCGGATCGGCCCAGAACCCCTTGTAGTAGGCGCCGCGGTAGTAATAGCAGGTGAGACGGAAGCCACCGGGCGCCCACAGGATCAACAGCGCGGGCGAAAACAGGAGCCAGGAGGGCCACCACTCAGGCTTCGCCCCGAACCACGCGTGCCGCGAGTCGCCAAAGATTTCCGGCGAATAGAACGGTGAGAGGTAGGGTCCCCAGTGATAATGCTCCCCCTGGAAGGCCGCCCACGTGGCATAAACGATGAACCCGGAGAGGACGAGGAAAGTCCCGAGCGGCGCGAGCCACCATGGCTCACGGCGGAGCGTCTCACCGAACCGGCGGCGCTGGGGAAGCGGCATCGCGGCGTCCGGCATGGACTCCACCCTCCTTGACTAACCAGCTCCTTGGGGCAATAGCGCCGGGATTCTTATCACAGGTCCGGGGGGAAGTGAAGCGCGACGGCGATCCTGGAGGCCGTTGGCACGGTGGACTTGCAGGTCGTTCCATATCAGAATTCAGCCCGCCATGACCGTTGATGAAGCATTGCCCAGCACGCTGCGGGCGCTGGCCGCAGGGTTGGGCCTGACTCCCTCCCCGGATCGGGCCGCGCGCGCGTTGTTCGCGGCCGGGCTCGTGGGCATCGCGTTGCTCATCCTCTTCATCCCCTGCGTGCCGTTCCAGGATCTCCCCAACACCGGCCTGGTCATGCTGATCGATCACTCCGGCGGGGAGGATGGAACTCCCTACTTCCGCCGGCCGGAGGTCACTTCTTTCGGCTACATCCTCAGCACCTGGATGACGCGCCTGCTCTTGTCCTGGCTCTCCATCGACGCGACCCTGCGATGGATGTGCCTGGCGGCGGCCATCGCTCTGCCGCTGGCCACGGCTCGGCTGGCTGCGGTGCTGGGCATCCCCTGGGCCCTGGCGGGAATCCTGGCTCTGCCTCTGGGACTGGGCTGGCCGCTGCGCATGGGCTTCGTATCCTTCGTGCTCGGGCAGCCCGTCGTGCTCCTGGGCACCGCCGCGGCCGTGCTGCTTTGCCGCGAGCGCAGCGCTCTGCGGATGGCTGAGCTTGCGTTCTGGGCCGGGGTGGCGTACCTGCTGCACGCCTTCGCCTTTGGATTTCTCTGTGCGCTGGTGTTCCTGGCCTGGCTGTGCACGGGCTCGCGGTCGCTTCGAGCCCTCGCCTCGATCGTCGCAGCACTGGTTCCGGCCGGAATGCTGGCGGCATCCGACGTGGCGAACCGCGCCTTGTCCTCGGTCATCGTCCGGGACGCGGCCACGCCGGCCGCAGGAATCAGTTTCCGGCCCCTCGGGCGCGCTTTCATGAACATCGCCAGCCGCTCCTACGGCATTTCCGGCCCGGCGAGCGTCGGGTTCTACCTGCCTCTCCTCGTATTGCTGCTGGTCGGCATAGCGCTGCTGGCAGCTCGAACCGGTCGCAACGGCTCATATTGGCTGTCCCTTCTGGGCACCGGATTTTTCACACTGGGCTCGATGGTGTTTCCGGACTCGGTGGGAAACGTGTACCTGCTCGGTCCGCGAGTCAACGTGATCGGCATTTGCTTCGCCGCCATCGTCGCGGCCGCCGGCCTCTCCCGCGCGGGAGCGCGAGTATGGCTGGCCGCCTTTCCGCTATCCATCCTTGCCTGCGGCGCGAGCGCGGTCGATATCGTGCGTGACTCGCGCCTGGTGCAGGAGGTGGTGGGAACGCCTCCGCCGCGCAGCCTCGCGGGACATTTTTATCCGGTGCGCGCCGCCCACTGTACGCAGGTTGAGTCCTACAATTGGGGGAACTGGGACCCGCTCCGGCACACTTGGGCTTACGCGCTCTCACCGGCGTCCGGCGCCCCTTTCCTGTTCGCACGCCACCGCTACGCGCCGGTCTGGTACCGCGTCGAGCGGATTCTGCCGCACCCGTTCGAAGGCCTCGTCCTGTCCGACGAAGATCCGCTCAGTGCGGCGAGCTGCGAGCGCAGAAATCGTGAGCGGATCGAGGGGGCCCTCACGTGGCCGGGCTACGACGGGGTGGTCCTCGTGGGTCGACCCGCCGACGTGGTGCGCGCCCTGGAGAGCAGCGACGTGGGCGGGGGCCAACAGCTGGCGCCGGGAATCTGGAAGTTGGGACCTGAGACGCACCGGGTCACCGTCGATTTCGGCAACCCGACCGCCTATCGCACCGAGCGCAGCGGGTTCGGCCGCGACGAGCGCCGGGAGGGCCGCACCATCACCTGGAGCGACGGACCTTCCTCCTGGCTTGACCTGGACCTCGACGCCGCATCCTCGGAGACCTACAAGCTGCGCCTCCTGGCGCGGCCACTCGGCCCCACCCTTCCGCAGGCGGTGCAAATCGTCATCAACGGCATCGAGGTTGCGACGCTGGATTACACCACGGCGGATTGGCGGGACGCGTGGGTGGACATTCCACCGGGAGTGTTGAAGTCGGGCAGGAACCGCCTGGGATTCTCCTACGCGCGTGTCGTGGGCCCGCGTGGTGCCGCGTCCGGCGGGCCGGTGCTCGCTCTGCTCTTCGATCGGCTCGAGATCGCCCAGGCTCAGAGCCCCGACGGACCTCCATCCCTCGAGTGACCGCCGCAAGCCGCCTCTGTGAATGCCCACTTCTTCTGTGCCGTCGTCCCGCCGACGGAATTCCCGGGGAGAGGCCCCCATGTCCGAGTCGCCCGTGCGTCATCATTGACACCATCGCCGCTTCACGCCTAGGATTGCCCCCAGAAGCCCCGCCTGCGCAAATGCGAATTGAGCTGGTTCAAAGGACCTTGATATGAGATGGCTCCTCAGCCAGCCACATCGCTTGGGGCGGCTCGCACCTCTCTTCATTCTTATCCTGCTCGCAGACTCTTTCTCTCCCGCGGGAGCGATCCGCGGCGCGCAACCGTCTCCGGACGAGAATCCCGACGCCAAGCGCAAATCCCGGCCGGCTCCGACCCCGTTCATCCAGCACGAAGAAGTACGGTTCGTCACGCTCGATCTGGTGGTCGAGCAGCGCGGGGGACCCGGAGGGAAGGGGTGGCACTTTGCCCGGGATCTCACGAAAGAGCAAGTCCACGTCTTTGTGGGCAGCCAGGAGATGGCGCTCGACCTGTTCGAAAACTGGTGCGGCGCGGCTGGGCCGGGCCGCTCACTGGAAGCGGTCATCACCGCGAGCCCTGAGGCAAGAAAACCCGCGCCCGCGCCGCCCGAGGACTCGGCGACTGTCCAATCGGGAGCCGGCGATGGCGAGGAGCAGAATTCACCCGCCCCGGAACCGCACAAGTACATTCTCTACTTCGATCTCCAGCAACTCACCACGGCGGGCCGAGAGCGGGCCTTCCAGGCAGCCAAGCAATGGGCACAAAAACTCTCCTCATCCTCCGATGAGGTCATGATCCTCACCGGAGGGTTGAGCCTGCGCGTCGTCCGTCCCATGCTCCCCGCTTCCCGTCACCTGATGGAAGACCTCGAGGCCGCCCGGGAGGACACCCGGGCGGTGGACATGTGGGCGCAAGGCGAAGAGGCCAGAATCCAGGAGATTATCAGCACCAGGAACCCCGCTCTGGCCAGGCTTTATGCCAGCATCGACTATGACATCGCCCGGCGATCTCTGGACAACATGAGCCGGCTCATGACCACCTTCGGGGAGATTCAAGGGACCAAGAACCTGGTCTACTTCAGCGAGACCATCCGTCTATTCCCCGGCAGCGAGTATCCGGGCGGGCCCTCGCCAACGGCTGCGCTTTCGCAGGACGTGGCGCAGAAAGTCTATGATCTCGCCGCGCAGGCCAATGAGCGCAACGTCCGGATTTACGCCGTCCAGGCTTCGGGCTTGAGAGAAGGGAAGAACATTGAAGAGCCGCTGCTGGTGCTTTCCGAAGAGACCGGAGGCCGAAGTGTCCATAGCACCAACGATCTGGGCGCCGTTTTTGGCAGGATGGAGGAGGACTTTTCCTGCTTCTACCGGGTGGGATTTCGCTTGCCCACGGCGCACTCCGGGAATCTCAAGACCATCCTGGTGCGGATTGGGGAATATGGCAGAGGCTACCGGGTCCGGCACCGCCGCAGCGTCGAGGATCCCACCCGCCAGAAACAGGAGTTGGATCGCCTCACCGCCGCCTTTCTCGTCCCTGAATCCGCCCGGGCCTTTCCCGTGGAAATAAGCCTGACCCGGCTGTTCGATTACGCTCGAGGCTCGCGCGTCAGGATTGACGTCGCCGTCCCCACGGATGGGCTGCTGGCACTGCCGGCGGGGGATCCCAATCGCCTGCAGATGCGTGTGCAGTTTGGCGGCCTGGTCGTGCCCCTGAGGGCTGTATTCACCCCGGCCGGGTCGTCGGAGAAAAATGCCTGGGCCGACGTGGATCCGAAACGCGACACCTTTGCCTTCAACCGCCAGGCGGAGATTCATCTCCCGCAGTCCCGCACAACCTCGCATCGGCCCACCCGGATCGTTTACGCGGTCGAGATGGACGCGCCTCCCGGGGACTACCGTGTCGTCGTCGCGGTCCAGGATGAGAAGTCAGGCACGGTGGCTGCCCAATTGGCCGACTTTCACGCCGAGGAAACGTGGAGCCCGCTCGGTGCGATCGGAATGGCGATCGAGGATTCAGCCACCGTGATCGTCCAGGCGCCCGAGCCAGCCAAGAAAGACCGACCCCCGTCAGATAAGGGCAAGCCGGAGATTCTCCCGGCGGAGCACTCGCTCCCGCCGAAGCTCCTCCCGTTTCGGAGCGCTTCCGTCGATGTCCAGGAAAGACCGTTCTTTTTTTACGCCCTCTGTGCGCCACAAGCAGCCTTAGAAAAAAGCGACCATAACAGCGTTGCGGAGCAGGAGCCTCTGGCAGGCTGGACGATCCGGCGAAGCGTCACCTGCGGGGGCGAATTGGAGATCGACCTTCCTTTTCGCCCCGTTCCGGACGTCTCCCCCGACACGGGTTGTGCCCTCCTGGTCGACGCGCTGCCGGCTGGATCGCTGAAAGCTGGTTCCTGCCGGTTCGAAGTCCGGCTGGAGCGGCCCGGTGCCGAAACCCTGGCTCGCGTCAAGGATTTCCTCGCCGCCGACGCGAGCCTCTCATCGGCGCTGCCTGCGATCGCGCCGGATCGTTGACACCCTCGCCGCCAGCGCCTAGGATGGCGCCACGGACGCTTCCCTTCGAGACAGCGACCAGGCTGCTCCAAAGGACCACGACATGCAATGCCTCTTCACGCGCGGCAGCGCGGCAGCGGCACGCCTCGGAGCGCTGAGCGCTCTGGTTGTGCTCGGCGGGATCCTCGCTACCGGTGCTCACCCCGATGCCGCTCAATCATTTCCGGACGAAAAGACCGACCGGAAACAGAAGTCCCAGTCCGATCCATCCGCCTTCATCCAGAGGGAGGAAGTTCGCTTCGTCACCCTCGATATGGTCGTGGAGGAGCGCGGCGGTTCCGGGGAAAAAGGGTGGCACCTCGCCCGGAAGCTGACGAAAGATCAGGTTCGCGTCTTCGTGGGCGGCCACGAGATGGCGCTGGACCTCTTCGAGAACTGGTGCTCTGGAGCTCCGCCGCTCCAAACACCCGGGACCATCGCATCAGCAGGCGGCTCTCCTGTCACGACTGGGCCCTCCAAGCCTGCTATTGCCGAGTCCGGGAACGGCGCTGCGGCCACTTCCGCCTTGTCGTCGCAAAAATACATCCTCTATTTTGATCTCAGGCACCTCACGCTGGGTGGCAGGAACCGGGCGTTTCGCTCGGCGATGGATTGGGCAGGCAAGACCGCCAAGCCCGGCGACGAGGTGATGATCATCACGGGGGGGTTGAGCCTGCGCATCGTCCGCCCGCTGCTCCCGGTGGCCGGAAGCCTCAAGGAAGACATCCAGCACGCCATGGAGGACTTCACCAGCGACGATTTGTGGGCGGAAGGCGAATGGCGACGACAGAAAGAAGTCGAGAAGATGGCGATGTTGGATTTCAATGCCGCCGAGACGCTCGCGAAGAGCTACGCCACCATGGATCAGGACGCCACGCGGCGGTCCCTGGAAAACCTCCATGATCTCATGGCGCTTTTCGGGACGATTCCGGGAACGAAGAATCTGGTTTTCTTCGGTGAAACAGTCAGACTGGTTCCGGGCTCAGAATACTTCGCCGCATACCTGGAACCCCCCGTGGAGGTCGCTGGCGGCTTCGCTCCTGCAGGAGTATCGGGGCCGAGCAACGACGTGTCACACGAGCTCGACCAGCTGGTGGAAGCGGCCAACGAGCGCAACGTGCGAATCTACACCGTCCAGCCGGCGGGCTTGAAGGAGGGACGGGACATCCCAGGGGCCATGACCCGCGACGAAGGGGCCATGACCATGCTGGCCACCGAAACGGGAGGAAGCTACGTCAGGGGAACCAACAACATCGGCCTGATTCTGGATCGCGTCGGGGATGACCTCGCCTGCTTCTATCGAATCGGCTTCCGGATGTCGCCGCGGCATACCGGGAGCACGGAGCGCATCCTGGTTCGCATCGGCGATAGCGACACGCGTTACCGGGCCCGGTACCGCCGCACCCTCACCGATCCCACCCGCGAGCAGCAGGAGGAAGAGACGGTCCTGGCGGCCTACCTGGCGCCAGCCGCCGCCCGGGCGTTTTCCGTCTCGGTGAGGGCCCGGCGTCTGTTCGATCATCCCGGAGGGTCACGATTTCGGGTTGAAGTATCGGTGCCTCTGGAAGCGCTCCTCGCCCGCCCGAGTCCTTCCGGGGGCGGGGTGGTGACCCTGTTGATTGGCGGCCAGGTCGTGCCCTTGCGCTTGCGCGCCTCTCGGGCGGCGTCTCGAGCTCAGGATCCCTGGGCCGAGGTGGATCCGAAAAAAAAGACTTGGGGCTTCGATCGCCGGGCGGAAATCCGCCTGCCCGCCGTCAGGGAAGGCTCCCACGCGCCGTCCCGCGCCGTCTATGCGAATGAATTCGATGCCCCGCCCGGTGAATACCGGATCGTGGCCGTGGCAGAGGACGGCTTGACGCGATCAGTCTCTACCGGCCTGACCGATCTCACCGCCCGGACCTCCACGGCAATTCTGGGCGAGCCCCTGGTCGGATTCCTGGACACCGGCGTCCTCATCATCGACAGCTCCGCCGTGAAAAACTCAGAAGTGCATACGGGCGGGAGCCATTCAAAGACCATAGCTCCAGCCGGGCCATCGATTCCCGCGAAGCTGTCCGTGGCCAGCCAGGGGGATCCGGTCCTTCCGGGATCGGTTACTCTTCTTTACCCCGTGTGCCCGCCGGCGGAGTCCCCCCGGAAGTCCAGGAACGCGGACGGCAGCACAGCCCTCTCATGGAAGATTCAGCACGAACTCACTTGCGGAGAAGCTTCGGTGCATTTGCCTCCCTTGGCGCTGCCGGAAATCCCCCAAGGCGCCGGCTGCTCCCTGGTGGTGGATCCCGTTCCTCCGGAATTGCTTCATCCCGGTCCTTGCCGAATGGAGGTCTCTCTGGAAGGTCCTGGAGCGCCGCAAGAGGTACGAGTTGCCCAGTTCCAGGTCCACTCCCCCGTTCTGTCCAACAATAAGAGATGACGATGGTTGGAAGAAGTAGAATCACATTAGTGAGTGGACTGGCTTATTTGTTTGTTGCAGTTGGTGGCTGTAGTAACGAGTATCACCCCATTATCGTAGGAACCTATTCCTCGCCCTCCGGTGATGAAGAGATTGTGGTTTCCGAGTCCAAGATTCGCTTCAAGATTAGGCTAAACGATAGCAATGGCAACAGGGCTTTAGACAAAACCTACGACTACAGTGTAGAAAGTGACGGCCGCTTAGAAACCGTCGGCGTGACATCTGTCGACGCTGCATTCGGTGTTGGAAGATTTGATTGGTATTGGGACGGAGAGAAGATCACACAGAAGGACACTCGGTCGAATGCGCCGGCGAAGGTGTTTATGCTCAAACAGTGAATCGGTGTCGTGCAACACCGAACCTAGGTGTACTGAAGTAGACCATCGAAATTTGGTTCGGCATTTTGGCCTGTTCCTCAGTTCGAACAGGTCGACAAGCGATTGGCTGGGGTTGTGAAGAAGTGTGTGCCCGGTGCGGGCAGTTATCAATAATGGGCCTCGCCTCAAGGCCGATTGATGCCAGACCTCGGGCGCGGGGTGAGCCGAGTGGCGAGGCGGGTGTAACGCTCCTCGATCCGGTTGTTCTCCACCGCCAGGGCCAGCGCCTTGCGGCTTCCGACTACCACGACCAGGCGTTTTCCCCGCGTGAGCGCCGTATAGAGAAGGTTGCGCTGGAGCATGACGAAGTGCTGGGTATGGAGTGGGACGACCACGCAGGGATACTCGCTTCCCTGCGCCTTGTGGATGGAGCACGCATAGGCCAGCACCAGCTCGTCCAGATCGGCGGTGCCGTAGGCGATGACTCGATCGTCGAAGCGGATCTGAACCTGGCGGCTCTCCGCATCCAGGGCTTCGATGCGGCCGATGTCCCCGTTGAAAATATCGATCTGGTAGTTGTTGCGGATCTGCATGACCCGATCTCCGACGCGCAGGGTCCGGTCGCCACGGGAGACCTGCTCGGGGCACGGATTGAGCAGCGCCCCCAGCTCCTGGTTCAGGTTGGAAGCGCCCACATCCCCCCGGTGCATGGGAGTCAGCACCTGGATTTCCTCCATCGGATCCAGGTTGTAGCGCCGCGGCAGCTCCTCGGAAACCAGGCGCTTCACCTCGCTCAGCACCTCCTCGGGATCGTCCTTTTCGATGAACAGGAAATCGGCTTTTCCTTCCCTGGCGTCCAGCAGGGGCATCTCTCCCCGGTTCACACGGTGCGCATTCACCACGATCAGGCTCTCTTTCGCCTGCCGGAAGATCTCGGTGAGGCGCACCACGTGCACGGCGCCGGATCGGATGATGTCCCTGAGCACGTTGCCCGGACCGACGGAAGGAAGCTGGTCCACGTCCCCCACCAGGATGAGCTGGCAGTGTGCCGGGAGCGCCTTGAGAAGGTGATGGAAGAGCGTGATGTCCACCATGGAGACTTCATCCACCACCAGAAGGTCCACCTCCAGCGGCCGTCCGGGGTTGCGCTCGAACGTGGCGGTCCTGGGGGAAAACTCCAGAAGCCGGTGCAGCGTCCGAGCGTCACGCCCCGTGAGATCCGTCAGCCGTCGCGCCGCCCGTCCTGTCGGAGCCGCCAGCAGGATGTTGCGCTCCTTCTTCTCCAGAATCTGAACGATGGCGTTGATAATCGTGGTCTTGCCGGTGCCGGGGCCGCCGGTGATCACCAGCAGCTTGCTGCTCATGGCCCGGCGAATCCCCTCACGCTGCTCGTCGGCCAATGACACGCGCTGGCGAGCCTCGAACCATTCCAATGCCCGATCCACGTCGATGGTGATGGGGTGCACCGGCTCCGCCAGCAGGGAATCCATGCGGGCCGCGACGCCAATCTCCGCGGTGTGCAGCGCCGGAAGAAAAATCGCCTCCGAAGGCTCCTCCGCCTCTCCCGCCACGGCCTCCACGACGATCTGACGGGTGGGCGACAGCTCCGCGAGGGCCTGCTCGACGATGCTGCCTTCCACTTCCAGAAGCTTCGCCGCCGCGTGGACGAGCAGGGCCCTGGGAAGATAGGTATGACCGTCGGAAGTGCTCTCCTCCAGCACGTGCAGCAACCCCGCCTGCGCCCGGCGGGTGGAATTGCGGGGGATCCCCATCCCCAGCGCAATCCGGTCGGCGGTCTTGAAGCCGATCCCGAAGATCTCCAGGGCCAGCCGATAAGGATCGTCCTTCACCACCGCCAGCGCCTCGGCCTGATAGCTGCTATAGATGCGGGCCGCGAAAACCGGCGACACTCCCAGGCTCTGCAGAAAGACCATCAGATCACGGATGTCCTTCTGCTCCACCCAGGCCTTGCGGATGGCGGCGATGCGCACCGGGCCGATCCCTTCCACTTCCGACAGCCGTGCCGGGTGGTGATCGATGACCTCCAGGGTTCCCAGGCCGAACTGGTCCACCAGGCGCTTCGCCATCACAGGGCCCAGCCCGCGCACCATTCCCGATCCCAGGTATTTCTCGATCCCCACCAGCGTGGCCGGCTGGAGGGTCTCGAAGGCCTCCACCCGGAATTGCTCGCCGAACCGCCGGTCCAGCACCCAGCGCCCCGAGAGGCGCAGGTTTTCCCCGGGCTGCACCCCCAGAAGATTGCCGACGGCCGTGACCGGATCGCGCCGTCCCGCGACAGTCAGGCGCACCACGCTCCAGGCGCTCTCCTGGTTGGCGTAGACAATCCGCTCGAGGACGCCTTCGAGGCTGGAGATGGGAGTAGAGCTCACGTCAGGCCCTAGAATCAGACATGGGAGTCTGTGGTTTCTTTTTCGCCGACCTCTATACCATAACAGGCCTGCAGGCGCCGAGTTGAGCGAGTTGAGACGGTTGGATCGCGTCAGCGCAAATCCTGAGTGGAACAAGCTAGAATAGGCTGCTTTCGGGTACGCGAGTTCGTAGGATGACAACATGATTGGCAGGACCGTCGGTCACTACAAGATTCTCGAGAAGATCGGCGCGGGCGGCATGGGTGAAGTCTACGCCGCCGAGGATCTGAAGCTCCATCGCAAAGTGGCATTCAAGATCCTGCCTGCCGAAGTGGCCGGGGATCCGGCCCGTCGCGCACGCTTCGAGCGCGAAGCCACCGCCGTCGCATCGCTAAACCACCCCAACATCGTGACGGTCCACTCCGTGGAAGAGGCCGACGGGATCCACTTCATCACCATGGAGCTGGTGGCAGGAAAGACGCTCACAGAGCTGATTCCGCGCACCGGTTTTGCGCTGGGACGGTTCTTCGATCTGGCGGCGCCTCTCACCGACGCGGTGGCCGCGGCCCACCGGGCGGGCGTCGTCCACCGGGACCTGAAGCCCGACAACATCATCGTGACCCCCGACGGTCGTCTGAAGATCCTGGATTTCGGCCTGGCCAAGCTGCGCGATACCCCGGAGGAGGCTGCTGAAACCAGCGCCCTTCCCACCCGCCACCTGACCGGAGAGGGACAGATCCTGGGCACCGTGGTCTATATGTCCCCGGAGCAGGTCGAGGGGAAACCGCTGGACCACCGGACCGACATCTTCTCCATGGGTATCGTTCTCTATGAGATGGCGACGGGCCGCCGACCTTTCGCGGGAGACACCCAGGCTTCCATCATCTCTTCCATTCTTCGGGACGCTCCAAGTTCGGTTACGGACCTCAACCCCGGCTTACCTCGCCATCTGAGCCGGATTCTGCGCCACTGTCTTGCCAAGAGCCCCGAGGAGCGGACCCAGACGGCGCAGGACGTGCGCAATCAGCTTCTGGACCTGCGCAAGGAACTCGACTCGGGCGTCCTGGAGTCGGTCGCTCCTGGTAGCCTCGCCCCGGCGGCGCGGCGCAAGCCCTGGATGGTGGCTGGCATCGGGTTGCTGCTGGTCGCCGCGGCGGCGTTCGGAGTCTACCGTCTGCAATCGGGAGGCAAAGCTTCGAGTGGATCCGGCCGCAGCGCGGCGCCCGTCGAGGGAACCCAGGTGAAACTCACCGATCTGCCGGGTGAGGAGGTCGCCCCGAGCATCTCCCCGGACGGCAAGTTCGTCGCCTACGCCAGCCGGGCGGCGGGGAACTGGGACATCTTCGTGCAGCGGGTGGGGGGAAGCAATCCGGTCAACCTCACGAAGGACTGCGCGGAGGACGACACTCAGCCCGCATTCTCGCCCGATGGAGAGCGCATCGCCTTTCGCTCCATGCGGAACGGAGGCGGCATATATGCCATGGGAGCCACGGGAGAGTCGGTGGTGCGAGTCTCGGATTTCGGCTTCCGGCCCGCCTGGTCGCCCGATGGAGAGCGCATCGCCGTCCAAACCACGGACTTCAGAGTCCCTTCCGCCCGACCGGCGGTGAGCGGCATCTCGGTCATCGAGGTCAGGACGGGCGCAGCCAAGATGATCTTCGATGGCGACGCGGTGCAGCCGAGCTGGTCGCCCAACGGCAAGAGAATCGCTTACTGGGCCATTCCCCTGGGCGGCGGCCAGCGGGACATCTGGACGATCCCCGCCGAGGGCGGGACCCCGGTTCCGGTGACGCAGGATCCGCCCCTCGACTGGAATCCCCTCTGGTCGCCCGATGGCCGCTACCTCTATTTCTCCAGCGAGCGCAGCGGGAACATGAACCTGTGGCGCGTGGCCCTCGACGAGACCACGGGCAGAGTGTCGGGCACCCCCGAGGCGGTGACCCAGGGTGGCGCATCGGAAATCCACTCCGCCAGCATTTCCGGCGATGGCCGTCGGATTGCTTATGTCGCCTCGGTGGAATTCGATGGAATCCGCAAGGTCGTCCTGGATCCGGTGAGGATGACGGCCGTGATGGAGCCTCAACCAGTCACTCGAGGCTCGAGCCTGATTCTCTGGCTGGCCCTCTCAGCAGACGGAAAATCTCTCGCCTACACGACCGTTGGCGCCGGGGATCGCCCCGGCATGGTGCGGGAGGAGCTTGTGGTCAGCTCCGTGGACGGTTCGTCGCGGCGACGCATCGCGTCAGCGGATTCCCGCAATCGGATTGTCCGCTGGGCCCCTGCCGGGGACGTTCTCGCATTCGCCTCGGACCGGAGCGGCTCCTACCAGGTCTACACGGTCCGGGCGGATGGAAGCGACCTCCAGGTGGTCGACCCGGAACTGAAGAACACCATTTATCCGGTCTGGTCCCCGACCGGCGATCGGATCATGGTCACCCACATGATGCCGGATCAATTGCGTCAGGTCGTGCTCCATTGGCCGCGCGGGAATCTTGCCCCCGAGGAGCTCCCGCCCCCTTCGGATCCCCAGGAAAGCATGGTGCCCCATGACTGGTCCCAGGATGGCTCTCTCCTCGCGGGGCACATTGAATCGAAAGGCAAGGAACAGGGTGGCATCGCCCTTTATCGCCTGCAGACCCGGCAGTACGAACGCCTGACGAGGCGCGGCCTCTCTCCCTATTGGCTCCCGGACGGGCGCCGATTGCTTTACTCAGAGAATGATGCCAGGAAATTGTGGGTGGTGGATACGCTCTCCCGCCAAGTGCAGGAGATTTCGCTGGATATTCGCGGCAGGTTCGACAGCTTCAATATGGCCCTCTCCCGGGATGCTCGAACCCTCTACCTCGTCGAGTCCGAGCAGGAGGCCGACCTCTGGCTCATGGACCTGAAGTAGTTCTTCCCGCCTGTCTTTGCGTCCCGCACTCGAGACTTCCTGACGCCGTCCTCGATGGCCGAGGTGCAGGCCATGCATTCCGTACACTGCCATCCCTCGCTGCTGCCCGATCACAATGATGAAATTGGACTTCGCGCCTGCCCTCTCTATATTTTCCTACATCGTCGGAAACGTGAGGGCCTCCCCACGGTAGACGACGGGTGGGAAAAACGAGTTCCCCCATGACGTGAACAGGGTTACGGCACCTGGGGATCTCACGAAGGAGGCTCGCGACGAGGCAAGGCCTGTCGGAAAGGTGGTCTGACGCGTGAGCTCCCTGGGCCAAAGGAATCCGCCCGCGCAGGTCCTCCAGGATCCTGATCTGGCTGCGAGACCCAAGATCAAGGAACTGGAGGTGATGGTCGCCGAGGTGGTGCGCGAGTCACCCGAGGCGGCGACTCTGGTGCTGTTCACCGGCAACGACCGTCTGGATTACCGGCCTGGTCATTTCGTGACCATCGATCCACACCAGTTCCCGGCCCTGGAGAGGTTCACCGCCTACTTCGAGGACATGAAAGGGAAGAAGGAGCCGGCGCGAGCCTACTCCCTCAGCTCTGCGCCGCACGAGCGTTCCCTGGCGATCACCATCAAAGAGGAGCGCTACGTCCCGGGCCTCACGCGCTACCCGCCGCTGTTGTCGCCTCTCCTCGTCTGGGATACGTTGCCCGGAACACGGTTGATCGTCACCGGCTTCAGAGGACCCTACACCTTGCCACCCGACATCGAAAGCCGAACAGACCATCTGATCCATATCTGTGCCGGGTCGGGCATCGTTCCGAACATGAGCATCCTCAAGCACGCCCTGTACCAGGAGATGAGAATTCGGCACACTCTGATTTACACCAGCCGGACGTGGGAGGACGTCATCTTCAGGCGCCAGCTCGAAAAACTCGCCGCAGCGCACCCTGACAAACTGAAAATCGTCCACACGCTGAGCCGTGACCGGAAAAGGTCTCGGCCATTCTCGGAAATCCGCGAAGGACGGGTGACCGAGGAGATGATCCGTGAGCTCATACCCGAGCCTTCATCCATCGAGGTTTTTGTATGCGGGCCGGGCTTGTCCAAGTTCGATCGGCAGGCTGCAAGGGATAGAGGAACCGTGCCCCAGCCAAGGTTTCTGGAGTCGGTCATGGCCCATCTAGGCGTGATTGGCGTCCCGAAGGAGCGGATCCACCGGGAATCGTACGGCTGAGTCCCCTGCGGGAGCCGGCGCAGCTCGCGGGGCCGGGACTACATCATGTTGAGCTGGAGCTTGGCAGCCTCGGACATCATGGCGGGGGTCCAGGGGGGGTCCCAGACGACTTCGACTTTGGAGGAGGTGACCCCGGGAACGTTCCGGACCTTGGCTTCCACTTCCGGCGGCAGGGAGCCGGCGACCGGGCACATGGGCGAGGTGAGAGTCATGCGGATGTTCACGGCGCCCCCGGGCTGCACATCGACGGTGTAGATAAGCCCCAGCTCGTGGATGTTCACCGGGATTTCCGGATCGTAGCAAGTGCGCAGGACGTCCACGACCCGCTTCTCCAGCTCCGGAACCGGCACAGCCTCGGCAGGTGAGGAGTCTAGCGTTTGGGCTCCGGCGGGCTCCCCCGTGGCGGTAGAGCCGACCTTCGAGTCAGTGATCCCGGAGGGATCGGGTTTACCTTCCTTCTCGTCCATACGAAATCACCTTCCGATCGTCCAGTCTTTGCAGCATCCCGGAATCCTGCCGGCACTTCGGCCAATCCCGCGGCGCCTTCGCTTGAATCATTCCGTGGAAACGGTCTGCGGGGCGCCGGTAAGCGCGGCCTTCAGGGCATGCCAGGCGAGCGTCGCGCACTTCACACGGATGGGAAACTCGCACACTCCCGAGAAGACCGCCAGCTTTCCCAGCTCGGCACCGTTGCCAGCTTTCCCGGTCACCAGGCCGTGGAACTCGTCGAAGAGCTTCATCGCCTGCTGGCTCGTCTTCCCCTTCAGGATCTCCGTCATCATCGACGCGGAGGCGGTGGAGATCGCGCAGCCGGAGCCCTGGAAGCTGATGTCCTTCACCTCACCCTTCTCCAGCCGGAGGAAGAGGGTCACCTTGTCGCCGCACAGCGGGTTGAATCCCTCCACCCGGTGATCGGCCCCCTCGAGGGCTCTGAAATTCCTCGGCTTCCGGCTGTGATCCAGAATCACTTCCTGATAGAGATCCCGCAGATCTCCCATCAGGCGAAAACCTCCCTCACCTTCCCGAGCCCCTCGACCAGCGCATCCACCTCTGCGAGGGTGTTGTACATCCCGAAGGAGGCGCGCGCCGTGGCTGGAACGCCGAAATGCTCCATGAGCGGCTGCGTGCAATGGTGCCCGGCGCGGATGGCGATGCCCTGCTGATCCAGGATGGTGCCGAGGTCGTGCGGGTGAACCCCGTCCATCACGAAGGAGAGGATCCCCGCCTTTTCACGGGCGGTGCCGATGATGCGGATTCCCGGCACCCGGGACACCCTCTCGGTGGCGTGCTTGAGCAGCGCGTCCTCGTGGGCGGCAATCGCGCCAATCCCGATCCCTCGCACGTAGTCAATGGCGGCGCCCAGGCCGATGGCGCCGGCCACGTGAGGCGTGCCCGCCTCGAACTTGTTCGGCAGCTTGTTGTAGAGCGTCTTCTCGAAGCTGACGGAGGCGATCATGTCGCCGCCCCCAAGGAAAGGAGGCATCGCCTCCAGCAGATCCGACTTGCCGTAGAGGACGCCGATTCCGGTGGGGCCGTACAGCTTGTGCCCGGAGAGGGCGTAGAAATCACAGTCTAGATCCTGAACGTCAATCGGAATGCGGGCCGCCGCCTGGGCGCCGTCCAGCAGGACCGGGACCCCGCGGCTGTGGGCCAGGGCGATGATTTCCTTCACCGGGTTGATGGTTCCGAGAGCGTTTGAGAGGTGCACTAACGAGACGATCCGGGTCCTGGGCGAGAGGAGGCGCTCGAAGTCTTCCACGGCCAGCTCACCCCGCTCGTTGACGGGCACGACCTGGAGCCGGGCTCCCCGCCGCTCACACAGCATCTGCCAGGGGACGATATTGGAGTGATGCTCCATCCGAGTGAGGAGGATCTCATCCCCCTCTGACACCCGGGCCGCGCCGAAGCTGTGGGCAATGAGGTTGATGGCTTCGGTCGTGCCGCGCACGAAGAGGATCTCCGCCGTGGAGCGGGCGTTCACCAGGCTCCGGGCCTTCTCCCGGGCCTGCTCGTATGCCGCCGTGGCGCGCTGGCTCAGATCGTGCACACCACGGTGGATGTTGGCGTTGTCCCGCGCGTAGAAGTGATCCAGGGCATCCAGGACCGCCTGCGGCTTTTGGGTCGTGGCGGCATTGTCCAGGTAGACCAGCGGATGCCCATTCACGGTCTGCTGCAGGATCGGGAAATCGCGCCGAATGGCCTCCACGTCGAAAGACGTCGAAGGGCGGGGGGCGCTGCGGGGAAACGAGGCGCCTGCCGGCCCACCAGCATTGAGAATCCTCTCCGAGCCGCTCATATCCCCTCCCGATGCTCGATTCCCACGGGCAACCGCGTCATCAGCAGGCACTCCAGGCCCGTCCGGACCGGCTTCACCGGAATCCGGCTGATGAGATCGGTGGCGAAAGCATGGATCAGCAGGCTGCGGGCATCTTCCCGCCCCACGCCACGGCTGCAAAGGTAGAACAGTGCCTCCTCATCCAGCTGCCCGATGGTGGCGCCGTGAGTGCACCGCACGTCGTCGGCGTAAATCTCCAACTGGGGCTTCGTGTCCACCAGCGCCTCCTCCGACAGCAGGAGGTTCTTGTTGGTCTGCTTGGCGTCGGTCTTCTGAGCGTCCTTGCGCACCAGAATCTTCCCGTTGAAGACGCCGTGCGAGCGCCCTGAAAGGACCCCTTTGTAGAATTCCCGGCTGGCGCAGTGAGGCTTCGCGTGGTCGATGAACGTGTGATTGTCGATGTGCTGGGTTCCCTGGGCCAGGTAGAGTCCGTTCAGGACACATTCGATGCCCTCGGCATCGAGGACCATGTTGAGATCGTTGCGCACCAGGGCGCCTCCCAGCGAGATGGAATGGGAGGCGAATCGGGCGCTCCGGGAGAGGTGGGCCTGCAGCGTCGCCACGTGATAGGCCTGCTCGCTTTCCCGCTGCAGCTTGCAGAGATCCACCACCGCTCCTTCAGATGCCACCACCTCGGTCACGGAGTTGGTGAAATAAGGGGATTCTCCGAGGCTCACGTAGCTCTCCACCACCGCCGCCTGGCTTCCCTCCTCCGCCACGATCAGGTTGCGCGGGTGCGAGACCAGGGGAGCGCCGTTGGGGACTGTCACGTAAATCAGGTGGATAGGCTCCTCCAGCACCTTGCGGCGTGGAAGGTGCACAAAAGCACCGTCTTGCAGAAAGGCCGTGTTGAGCGACACGAAGGGCTGCTTGTCGCAGGAGGCGTGCCGTGCGAGGTGCGGCTCCACTCGGCCCGGCTCCTGCTCCAGCGCGGTGGCGAGGCTGCCGACCCGGACCCCCTCGGGAAGCGCCCGGACTCGGGACAGCTCCGGAGCGAAGCGACCGTTGAGGAACACGAGATAGCTGCACTCCATCTCACCGAAGGTGATTTGCTGCAGCTGATCGACCTTCAGGCCCGGCACCTTCGACGCCGTTCCGAGCTGAAAGGAAGTCTTCGCGATGGGGGCCACATTGGTGTACTTCCACTCCTCGTCATCGAGCGTGGGAAAGCCCATCTCCGCGAACCGATCCAGCGCAGCCTTGCGGACCAGGCCGAGCCACGCCGGCTGCCGGGGCGCACTCTCCTTCTGAAGTCTCGAAAACTCGCTGACGAAATGCTCTTGGGCGCTCAAGCGTTTGCCACCTTTTCTTCGATCCAGGAATACCCTTTGTCCTCCAGCTCCAGCGCCAGCTCCTTGCCGCCCGATTTCACGATGCGCCCTTCATAGAGCACGTGCACTCTGTCCGGGACGATGTAGTTGAGCAACCGCTGGTAGTGCGTGACGACGATGATGGCCCGATCGGCTCCCCGGAGCTTGTTGACGCCGTGCGCCACGATCTTCAGTGCGTCGATGTCCAGCCCCGAATCGGTCTCGTCCAGGATGGCCAGCTTCGGCTGAATCACCCCCATCTGAAAACTCTCGTTGCGCGTCTTCTCGCCGCCGGAAAGCCCTTCGTTCACCGAGCGGTTCATGAGGCTCTCGTCCATTTCCACCAGGCGCGCCTTCTCCTTCACCAAAGTGAGGAAATCCATGGCGTCCAGCTCCTCGAGCCCCTGATGCTTGCGGGAGGCGTTCAGGCCGGCCCGTAGCAGGTACGTGGTGCTCACCCCCGGAATCTCCACCGGGTACTGAAACGCCAGAAAGACCCCCTCGCGCGCGCGCTCCTCGGGGTCCATGTCCAGCAGGTCTTTTCCGAGATAGGTCGCCTCCCCCCCGGTTACCTCGTAGGTGTCTCTCCCCGCCAGGACCTGAGCCAGGGTGCTCTTTCCGGACCCGTTCGGGCCCATGATGGCGTGCACTTCCCCGGGCTTCACCGTGAGGTTGATTCCCTTCAGGATCTCCCGGCTCCCGACTTTCGCTCTGAGGTTCTTGATCTCCAGCACGTTGCTTTCTCCGTTGATGAAAATGCTTGGCTAGCCGACGCTTCCCTCGAGGCTCACCCCAAGGAGTTTTTGCGCCTCGACGGCGAACTCCATGGGCAGCTCCCGGAAAACCTCTTTGCAGAAGCCGTTGACGATCAGGTTCACGGCATCCTCGGTGGAGATGCCGCGCTGCCTGCAGTAGAAGATCTGGTCCTCCCCGATCTTGGAAGTGGAGGCTTCATGCTCCAGCCGGGAAGTGCTGTTCTTCACCTCGATGTAAGGGAAGGTGTGGGCCCCGCACTTGTCCCCGATGAGAAGGGAGTCGCACTGCGAGTAGTTTCGTGCATTGGTGGCGCCCTTCAGGATCTTCACCAGGCCCCGGTAGGTGTTCTGGCCGTGGCCGGCGGAGATTCCCTTGGTCACGATGGTGCTCCGGGTGTTCTTGCCGATGTGGATCATCTTGGTGCCGGTGTCCGCCTGCTGGTAGTTGTTGGTCACCGCCACGGAGTAGAACTCACCGACGGAATTGTCGCCCTGCAGGATGCAGCTCGGATACTTCCAGGTGATGGCCGAGCCGGTCTCGACTTGAGTCCAGGAGATCTTGGAGTTCGCTCCCAGGCACCGACCCCGCTTGGTGACGAAGTTGTAGATGCCTCCCTTGCCTTCCTTGTCCCCCGGATACCAGTTTTGCACCGTGGAGTACTTGATGGTGGCGTCATTGAGCGTCACCAGCTCCACCACCGCGGCATGCAGCTGATTAGTGTCCCGGATGGGGGCGGTGCACCCTTCCAGGTAGCTCACGTGGGCCCCTTCATCGGCGATGATCAGGGTTCGCTCGAACTGCCCGGTGTCCATGGCGTTGATGCGGAAGTAAGTGGACAGCTCCATGGGGCAGCGCACCCCCTTGGGGATGTAGACAAACGACCCGTCGCTGAAGACCGCCGAGTTGAGCGTCGCAAAGAAATTGTCGCTGTAAGGCACCACGGAGCCCAGGTACTTTTGAATCAGCTCCGGGTGATTCAACACCGCTTCGGAGAAGGAGCAGAAGATGATGCCGAGCTCCGCCAGCTTAGCCTTGAAGGTCGTGGCCACCGAGACGCTGTCGAAGACTGCGTCCACCGCGACGCCGGCCAGCATTTTCTGCTCCGCCAGAGGAATGCCCAGCTTGGCGTAGGTCTTGAGCAGCTCGGGGTCCACTTCCTCGAGGCTCTTCGGCGCGGTCTTCTGCTTGGGCGCCGAGTAATAGATGATGTTCTGGTAGTCGATCGGGGGATAGTGGACGTTGTGCCATGTCGGCTCTGTCATGGTGAGCCAGTGACGGTACGCCTTGAGGCGCCATTCCAGCATGAATTCCGGCTCTGCCTTCTTCTCGGAAATGAGCCGGATGGTGGCTTCGCTCAGACCCCGGGGGACGGTTTCGGACTCGATATCCGTCACGAAGCCGTACTTGTATTCCTGTTCAGTCAGATCCTGGATGGTTTTTGTGGAAGTGCTCATGAAACCAGCGCCTCCTTGCGCGCGGTGATTCGGGTGAGAGGAGAAGGCTCCTTCGGGAACGGCCGGGCCATTTCGGAAAGCTTCACGCTCTCCAGGGCCTGGCGGATGACGTCGTTGATCTTCTGCCAGTTTCCGTGCACCGGGCAGCACGATTCCTGGACGCACTGGCCCGGGAAGCTCAAGGTGCACTGGGTGAGGGCTACCGGCCCCTCCGTCGCCGTGATGATGTCGGCCATCGAAATGTCCTCAGGGCGCCTGGCCAGGCTGTACCCCCCCTTGACGCCCCGATGGGAGACCAGGAGACCCTTCTTTGTCAGGGCCTTCAGGATCTTATTGACGGTCGGAAGAGGGAGTCTCGCGGAAGCCGCGACATCCCGGGCGTTGTGCAGGGTGAACTGAGGATCCCGCGCGAAGTAGGTCAGCAGCACGATTCCATAGTCGGTGAGACGGGTCATCCGGATCAATTTCGGCATCTCCTGGTAAACAGTACTAGAAATGTCCTCTATTGCCTCGAAATAGTACCGATTTAGTCTGTGATTGTCAACCGCCAATCCTTAGGTCTTTACCGGGGTTGTGGCGTCCTTCGGAGCGGTGGGATCCAGGGACCGCAGGTAGTCGTAGGTATAGATTCCGCTGCCATGCAGATCGGACCAGTTGAACTGAAGACCGTAACGGCCCACTCGCCGGATATCCAGCGGCCTCACGCTCATCAGAATACGGTTGGGATCGGATCGGCGCTCCCCCGACCATTCGTCCACGCAAAGAGCACAGGGGCAGGCCTGACGCAGGGCCCGATAGGGAAGGCGGCTGACATGTCCGTCGTTCCAGCTGATTTCCACGATTCCGTCCGCTGATTTCACCTCGGTCGGGTGGTGGCGAACCGATTCGGTGAGGGAGTTGACGGTTTTCACCTGCTGAAGAAGTTTTTGGGCAATATCCAGGAAGGCCCGGGCCGACGGCGACTCATTCAAGGCACCCTGTACGGAAACCACCGGCTCTCCGGCGTCTCCCGCCTCGGCCAGCGCCGGATCGAGAGGGACTTCCCCGAGAAAAGGAACTCCCAATTCCTCCGCCGCCTTCCTCCCCCCTCCATGACGAAAGACCTCGGTGGTCTTGCCGCAGTGCGGGCAGACGAAGGTGCTCATGTTCTCGATGATTCCCAGAATGGGGACCTGGACCTGCTCGAACATCCTGAGCCCACGCAGCGTCACTCCCACCGCAACATCCTGAGGAGTGGTCACGATCACCGCTCCCACCAGTGGGGCCGACTGGGTCAGGGTGAGTTGAACGTCGCCCGTGCCGGGGGGGAGATCGATGAGGAGATAATCCAGCTCTCCCCACACCACCTGGGATAGGAATTGCTGGACCATCTTCGTGGCCATGGGACCGCGCCAGATAACCGGCGTGTCCCGGCCCGCGAAGAGCCCCATGGAAATGTACCGGATCCCACGGGTCTCAACCGGGTGTATGAGCCCCGGCTGGGCCGAAGGTTGAGGCGGCGCACCGCCCCCCAGCATGGTGGGAACCGACGGGCCGTAGATGTCGGCGTCCATCAGTCCAACCTTGGCGCCGCCGCGCGCCAGTGCCAGCGCCAGGTGCGTGGCCACTGTTGATTTCCCCACCCCTCCCTTGCCGCTGGCCACGGCGACAGCGTTCTTGACCTGCTTCATCCCTGCTTCCACGATCGGCTCCGAGTCGGATGGCTTCTGCTTGATGAACTGCCGGAAACCGGCAGGGTTGCCCGCGTCGGCGGCGCCGACGAGGGCAGAACCGGCCGCAGTCTCCAACCGGGGTGGGCTCATTAAATCGGCACGGCAGGCTGCTGTCAAACCCGCTGCCCTCTGGCACTCTCAGGGGACAGGGTGTCAGGGGCTTTTCCGGGCTGCAGGAATCGTAAGCAGAGACCGCGCAACGCTACGTCTTCGGCGTGCCGCGCTCGGACCTCGATCCGGGGATCCAGAGACTCTTGGCTTTGATCTCACGATGATCCATTCCCGATGCCTTGCTGAGGAGCTGCAAGGTCCCCGGCAGATTGGCCGGAAACCGCCATTCGTCCATCCTCCCTCCCAAGGAGTGAAAGGCTTCAGTCCATTCCTTCCACCAAGGGAAGCCTCGCCGCGCGATCGGCTCCACCACGAGAATGGCGGATCCTTTTCGGGCAGCCTCCAGTAATTCGCCCAGCAGGCGTTCGCGACTTTGCGAACTCAGCTCATTTACCGTGAAGGCTGCGAGCACTGCATCGTTCACCCTGGCGGACTCCAATCTTTCCAGCGTCCCTCGCCGCGCACGCCCTCGCAGATTCAGCGTGGCGTAGGTCCAGCGCGCTTCCGTGACCGCCCACCCGCTCTGGTCCACCCCGATGATCTCGGGACGGCCCTCGTACTCCATCGCCCAGGCGGCGCCGGCCACCCCGGTCCCGCAACCCAGATCCTGAATTCGATGGGGAGGAGCCGAGGCGTGCCCCAGGCCTCGGACGATCCCCTGGGTGGCGAGGTAGTGGATTGGCCCGTAGAAAAGCGCGAATGCCGCTCGCTTCCCGTTCCCTTCCAGGGCCGCACCGGTGGCGAGACGCCCGCGTCGCTCCACGTAGATCGAGGAAAGCGCCGTCAGCGCCCTGCGAACTTCACTGAAGGTGAGGTGAGAGAGTTGGCGCCGCTCCAGGGCGGCGAACCATTGCTCGAAGGGATTCTCGGCACGCAGCGACACGACAGCTCAGGACCGCCGGTACTTTCCCATGAGCTCCGCCTGCGCCAGGACATGGCCGCGCATGCAGCCATCCAGATCATTGCGACTCGCCCCGGATGGGAGATCCATCTTCGCGTCCAGTGCGTAGAGGCGGAAGAAGTAGCGGTGAGTTCCGGAAGGCGGACAGGGGCCGCCATATCCGACTCTGCCGAAATCGGTGATCCCCTGGCGGGTCCCGTCGGCCAATTCCGCCACCTTCGGCACCCCCTGCGGCAGGCCGCGGCTCTCAGGAGGGATGTTCCAGACCACCCAGTGAACCCACGTGCCTCCCGGGGCATCCGGATCGTCGGATACCAACGCGAAGCACTTCGTCGCTTCCGGGGGATCGTCCCAGGTCAGAGGCGGCGAGAGATCGTCACCATCGCAAGTGTGCCGCGAAGGCACCATGCCCTGCGCCTCGAATGCGGCGCTTTGGAGTTTCATCCTAGGTGCTCTTTCCCGATGCCTTCAAACGAGGTTGCTTCTTGGCTTCATCGCGCAGAAATTGAACCCCGGGCGAGGAGAGAAGTTTGCGGATCTCTTCCTCACTCACCCCTTCCTTGATCACCAGGGTCATGGGCTCACCGTGGTAAAGCCGCTCATTCGCCGCCGTCAGCTGCGCGTTGAGCCTCAGGTAGGTTTTCGCGGTAGGTGCCTCCACCACCACGGTGAATTGCCCCTGGTGCAGCGTGATCAGACGGACCTCCTTGAGCGCCGAGGCTTTCTTCGCGAACTTCCGAGCCTCTCGCTGCCCCCGGTTACGAAACCGGCGGAAGATGAAGGCTCCGAGCAGGGCGATGGCCAAGAGCCCAGCCCAGTTCCGCTGCTCGCTCCCCAGGAGCCAGGAAAACAGCAGGCCGCCGACGATGGCTCCCGCCACCGCCGCCCAGATCATCCCCTTCGTCGTCATCCCGCCCAGCCAGAAACGAACCCGCTCCAACAACGGGACGCCGCCTGTCACCCCCGATTCCACCTCCCGCTTCACCTTCTTGAGATCCGTCACGGCTTCCCGGAGATCCTGGTAACGATCCTCGGGCTTCTTCTGGAGGCAGCGGTCCACGACTTTCTGGAGTGAGTAGGGCAGGCTCGTCTTCAGCGAAGTGATGGGCTGGGTCTGCTGATAGGCAATGGCGTGCAGGGTATCCAGCACGCTGGCCCCCTTGAAGGGCAGGCTTCCCGACACCATCTCGTAAAGGAGGATTCCGAACGAAAAAACGTCCGAGCGCCGATCGGCCGGCAGCCCGCGCGCCTGCTCGGGGCTCATGTAATTAATGGTACCCAGGATCATCCCTGCCTGCGTGCGGGTGACGGTTTCGAGTCGGCTGGCCCCGGGGTCGGACTCCCCTCCCGGGTCCATGAGCTTCGCCAGCCCGAAATCCAGAATCTTTGGATGGCCGTCACGGGTCAGCATGACGTTGTCGGACTTGATGTCCCGGTGAACGATCCCGGCCTCGTGGGCGCGGGCCAGGCCATCGGCGACCTGGATCGCCACTTCCAGCGCCGCTGGAACGTCCAGCTCTCCTCGTTCCACCAGCTGGCGGATGGTGGAGCCGTCCACGTACTCCATGGTGATGAAAGTGGTATCGTCGGATTCCTCGATCTCGTAGATTTGCGCGATCGCCGGATGGTTGACCGCCGAGGCCGCCCGAGCTTCCTGGATGAAGCGCCTGCGACGGTCCGCATCCTGGACCACCTCAGGCTTGAGGACTTTCAGGGCCACATTGCGCCCCAGGCGCGTATCGCGGGCGCGATACACCATGCCCATGCCCCCTTTCCCGAGGGCCTCTTCGACAACGTAATTCTTTAGGGTCCGGCCTATCATGACGAATGCCCCATCCCGACACCTAGGAAACGTGGGCCCATCCAATTCGGTTTCGATATCTTAACCGTTTCCTGGGGCGCTTCACCATCGTCTCGGGGACCTTGGAGGCCCTCCCGCAAGCTCGGCCTTCCTATTTCTCGACCGCGTTTGGCCCCTGAATCGACGCAGGTTGCAAACCGGCAATGGCTTGCACCATACTCCATTTCCAAAAACCGTGGCTGCCGCCGGGGCGATTCTCCAACGGGGGTGGACGATGAAGGCGATGAAAGACTTCAGGGATTTCCTGCTGCAGACCAACGCTCTGGCCCTGGCAATCGGCGTCATCATCGGGGGCGCCGCGGGCAAAGTGGTCTCCTCCATGGTCAACGACCTGCTCATGCCCCCCATCGGTCTTCTGCTGGGAAACGTCGACTTCAGCAATCTGTTCATCAACCTCAGCGCTACGCAGTATGCCACCCTGGACGAAGCGCAGAAGGCGGGTGTGCCGACTCTCCGCTACGGGCTCTTCCTCAACACCATCGTGGATTTCGTGATCGTGGCCTTCTGCGTGTTCATGATCGGCAAGATCGCCATGAAACCGGCCCCGGCGCCGGCCGGCCCCGCCATGAAAGAGTGCCCCCAGTGCGGCGAGCAGATTCTGGCGAAGGCCAAGAAGTGCCGCTACTGCACCAGCGCGGTATGAATTCAATCGATCGCCCAGCTTAGGAGACTTCTCGCACATGTCCCCAAAACCTCTCACGGCCTGGGCCATTTCCGTCACTCTGGCTGGCGCCCTTCCCTTCGCCGCCCGGGCCCAGGACAAACCGCCTGCCGAGAAAAAAATCGGCTGGGGAGACAGTGCCGAGCTCGCGTACGTGGCCACGTCCGGCAACTCGAATGTCAACACGCTTGGGTTCAAGAACACCCTGAAGCGCACCTGGGACAATGCTCTCCTGGAAATCATCGCAGCCGGGATACGCTCCGAGTCAACCACGACCACCCACGTCGTCTCCTCGGCAGGTCCGCCTGTGGACATCAGTGAGGACTCCTCCTCGGCGCTGACGGCAGAGAACTACATGCTCAGTGGCAAGTACAGCCGCGATATCACCAAGACCTTCTACTGGTTCGGGTTTGGCGGCTGGCAGCGCGACCGCTTTGCCGGCATCGAGAACCGGACCACAGTGGCGGGGGGAGTCGGGAACATCTGGAAAGACACGGATCGCGTGCAGTTCCGGACTGACTACTCGTTGACCTATACCGTCGAAGAGGATGTCGTGGAGCCCGCGGATTTCGACGGCACCTTCCTCGGTGCGAGGTTTACCTCGACCTACCAGCAAAAGTTTGGCAACGTGACCGTTTACGGGAATGACTTCATCCTCGACGACGACCTCAGCAACACGGCGAACTGGCGAGGCAATATGATCAATTGGGTCTCGGTGACCATGTCCACCCATCTGGCGCTCAAGGTCAGCCTGCAATGGCTTTACGACAACGAGCCAGCCCAGGCCGCGGCCGCCGACCCTGCGGCACTGCTCCCTCCCGGGACCGTGGCCCTATACGACCTCGACAAGCTCGACAGCATTTTCACTTGTTCCCTCGTCGTCACGTACTAGGTAGCCGATGATCGTGGCAAACCATCTTGGGAGGAGTCGGCCATGAACAAGAAGGTCGTGATGCTGCTGGCAGCCCTGGCATTGATAGCCACGCCGGCGGCGGCCGAAAAAGGACAGAAGGGAGACTGGGAGCTCGGCGCGTACGGTGGCGTGGGCTTCCCTGACTCCTATGAGCCCTCCTCGGGACCGGCCCTGAACCCGGACGATGGCTGGCTCTGGGGCGCCCGGTTCGGGTACTTCATCACCAGCGGATGGAGTCTCGAAGGATCGATGCAACGATTTGGATCCAGGACCAACTACGACGACCCGGTGCTGCCGAACGAGGACTTCGACATCCGATCCTTCCGGCTCAACATCTTGTACAACTTCCTGCGCAACCGGTCGTTTCGGCCCTTCGTCACCGGGGGCCTCGGGCGGGAGATTACCGGCGGCGACTCCCCGGCCACCGGCAACGACCTCGGCATCAACCTCGGCGGCGGCGTGCGCTGGTACCTCGGCGAGTACTTTGGGCTTCGGCTGCAGGGCCTCTTGAACCGCATCCAGTACGACTCGGACAACTTTTCTTCCCAAAACAATCTGGAGCTGACGCTGGGAGTGCTCTGGTCCTTCGGCGGAGAGGCCGCCGGACCCCCGCCCGACGCGGACGGCGACGGCGTGACGGACAAGAAGGACAAGTGCCCGAACACACCCTCGGGGGCCAGGGTGGATCCGAAAGGCTGCCCCATCGATTCCGATGGGGATGGAGTCCCCGATGGTATTGATGCCTGCCCCGATTCCCCCAAAGGGAGCAAGGTGGACGCCACCGGCTGTCCGCCCGATTCGGACAAGGATGGCGTGACCGACGACATCGACGCGTGCCCGGGAACTCCCCAGGGAACTCCCGTGGATGCCCGGGGCTGCCCGAAAGATTCCGACGGTGACGGAGTTTTCGACGACCAGGACAAGTGTCCGAACACTCCGGAGGGGACCAAGGTGGACGCTTCAGGCTGCCCGCTTCCACCTCCGCCGCCCCCCGAGCCTCCGGCGGAAGTGAAACGGGTGTTCAACGGAGTACTGGAAGGGGTTAACTTCGCCTCCGGCAAATCGGATCTCACGCTGAATGCCAAGACGATCCTGGACGGGGTGGCGAAGACTCTGAGCGAGTGGCCCGACGTGAAGGTGGAAGTCGGCGGCTACACCGACACGCAGGGAAACGACGCCTACAACCAAAAGCTCTCACAGGCCCGCGCCGAGTCGGTCATGAATTATCTGATCAGCAAAGGCATCGATGCGTCACGCCTGACAGCGACGGGGTACGGTGAGGCGAATCCCATCGCGGACAACAAAACTGCTGCGGGACGCGCCAAGAACCGCCGGGTGGAGCTGAAGCAGACTCAATAGCCTCCTGCGTCCCGAGTGATCGCAGCGAATTCATGGCGCCCCGGAAGTCATCCATTCTCCGGGGCGTCTTTTTATTTGCGGCTGCCTGGACGGGGCAACTGAGAACCTGGGTTAAGATCCAGTTTCCCTAGGGAGATCACTCTTGGAATCCTTTGAAAAGCTCGGCGTGTTTTATCTCGGCCGCATCCGCGATCCTCAAAGCGATGCGGGCGGGCCTGAGCTGCTGCTGTACGACTCGAAGGACCTCACGACGCATGCCATCTGCGTCGGAATGACCGGCAGCGGCAAGACCGGCTTGTGCCTGTCGCTCCTGGAGGAAGCGGCCCTGGACGGCATTCCCGCCATCGCCATCGATCCCAAAGGCGACCTGGGAAATCTACTACTGACCTTCCCCCGGCTCGATCCGTCCGACTTCCGGCCCTGGGTGGACGAGAGCGAGGCATCCAGGCAGGGGATCTCTCCCGACGAACTGGCCTCGCGAACCGCCGAAATCTGGAAGAAGGGCCTTGCCGAGTGGGGGGAGGACGGCGGCCGCATCGAGCGGATGCGCGCCGCAGCCGACTTCGCCATTTACACCCCGGGCAGCACCGCGGGACTTTCCCTCAGCGTGCTCCGCTCGTTCAGCCCCCCGCCGGCCGGAGGCTCCGACGACGCGATGCGCGAACGCATCACGGCTGTCGTGGCGGGATTGCTGGCGCTCCTGGGGATCGATGCGGACCCGCTGAAGAGTCGCGAGACCACTCTGCTCTCTGCCCTGCTGCAGCAGGCGTGGAAGCGCGGCGCCAGCCTGGATCTCGCCACGCTGATCCAGCAGGTCCAGTCTCCCCCCTTCGATCGGGTCGGCGTGATGGACCTCGAGTCTTTCTACCCCGCCAAGGAGCGCTTCGCCCTCTCCCTGGCGCTCAACAATCTGCTGGCTTCGCCGGGCTTCTCCTCATGGATGGAGGGCGATCCCCTCGACGTGACGCGTCTCCTGTGGACCCGGGAAGGGAAGCCCCGGGTGTCCATCGTCTCCATCGCCCACCTGTCCGACGCCGAGCGGATGTTCTTCGTGACCCTGCTCCTGAACGAAGTGGTCGCTTGGATGCGCACGCAGGCGGGAACTGCGAGTCTTCGTGCCATCCTCTACGTGGATGAGGTGTTCGGCTATTTTCCTCCCACCGCCAACCCCCCCTCCAAGCTGCCGCTGATGACCCTGATGAAACAGGCGCGAGCCTTCGGAGTGGGGGTGGTGCTCGCCACGCAGAATCCGGTGGATCTGGATTACAAGGGCCTCTCCAATGCCGGCACCTGGATGCTGGGAAGACTCCAGACCGAGCGTGACAAGGCCAGGGTGTTGGAAGGATTGGAAGGGGTGTCCAGCGCCGGAGGGGCGCCCTTCGACCGGCAGAAAATGGAATCGACTCTCGCCGGATTGAAAAGCCGGAGCTTCGTTCTGAACAATGTCCACGAAGACCAGCCCGTGACCTTCGAGAGCCGCTGGTGCATGAGCTATCTGAGGGGACCCTTGACCCGATCTCAGATTCAGATTCTCATGGAGCCCAGAAAGTCGGTTCGGCCCCCCGTCTCCGTGGCTTCCATCACGCCAGGCACGCCGCCGGCCAGCGCGGCGCCTCAGGCACCCTCGATCGGGCCGGCGGCTTCCGCTCCTGTCGGGGTGCGGCACGTCCTTCCCCCGGGAATTCAGGAATCCTTCCTCCCTTGGCGCGGCGGAATCGGAGACGCAGCTCGAATCCAGTACCGGCCCGCGCTGCTCGGGGTCGCCAAGATGCATTTCACACAGAGCCGATACGGCCTTGATTTCTGGGAGGAGTCGGTTCATCTGGCGCTCCTGGATGACTCGCCCCGGGAAGCAATATGGGACGAGGCGGCGGAGCTGGAGAGTTTGCCCGAATTGGCAGCCTCTCCGGCTCCCGGCGCGTCGCTGGCCGCCCTGCCTGCGGTTGCCTGCCAGTCCAAGAGCTACGAAGCGTGGAAGAAAACACTCTCCGAGAGTCTCTATCGGAACCGCTCCCTGGCATTGTTTTCCAGCGCCGAGCTCAAGCAGGTCTCGCGGTCAGGCGAGTCGGAAGGGGCATTCCGCGTGCGGCTGGCCACCATTCTGAGGGAAAAGCGGGACAAGGACGTCGAGGCACTGCGCGCCCGCCACGCTGCGAAGATGGCTTCCCTGCAAAACCGGATCAGCCGCGCCCGGCAGCGGATCTCGGTGGAGCAATCCCAGTACGAAGCCCAGAAGCTGCAAACCGCCATCTCGACTGGGGCCGCGATCCTCGGGGCACTGTTCGGAAGGAAGACCCTCAGCGTGGGAAATCTGGGACGCTCCACCACCGCCGTGCGCGGGGCAGGCAGAACGGTGCGCGAGAGCCAGGACGTGGGGCGGGCCGTGGAAAGCGAGGAGCAACTGCGCCAGGACCTTGCCGCGCTTCAGTCGCTGGTGGAGTCGGAGGTTGCGATCATCCAGCGGGGAGCTGATGCCGCCTCCCTGCCGCTCGAGAGAGTCGTCGTGCGCCCGAAGAAATCGGACATCCAGGTGGGCCAGGTTCTACTGGTCTGGACCCCATGGCAGATTGCCGCAGACGGGGTCGCTCAGAAAAGCTTCTAGCGGCTGCCCGGGGACTAGATTTTCCCCAGAAGCAGGATGGCTCCCGTGGGCTGCGGCGAGCCTCCCGCCGGCTCGGGAGTGACGGCCGCCGCGACGACCGCGCCCGCCCCGGGCGGCACCGTGACCGTGCCGGATGACTCTTCCTCTTTATCCGGATCGAACACCCCGGCACTGATCTTCTCTTTGGCCGTGACCAGCCAGAGCTGGTAGGTCTTCCCCGCACCGGCCGGCGGCAGGTTGTCGGCATACAGCCGCCAGGTCCCCTTCCTCACATCCCAGAAGACCCGCGCCGCCGAAGCGGCCAGCGCCTCCTGGCCCTGCAAGTCGATCACCCTCGAGCCGGGCGAGCGCACCAGCAGAATCGTGTCCCGGGTGCGCCGGACCTGCTGCTCCAGCCGCGCCAGCTCTTCTTGCTGCGAGCGCACCTGCTCGCGAAGATCGCGCGTCTGCGCTTCGTATCGCCGGCTCACGAACGAGCCCGTGAGGAGCGCGACGACGACTGCCGCGGCCGCTGCCGCCAGGCCGGCTCTCGCCCAGATGCTTCCTTCCGTGCCCACCTTCTGAGGCGCGACCTGGGCATCCTTGCGAATCGCCGCCATGAGCCTCGCCTTGGCCATGGGCGAGGGCTCCTCACTCGGCAGCGCCAAGGGGATGGCAGCCTGGGTCTCGGCGAGGGAGGAGAGCTCTCCGGCGCATCCCGGGCAACCGCTCGCCAGGTGCCGGCGCACGGCCTCCGCTTCGCCTGCTTCGAGCGCGCCGAGGGCGTGCAGTGGCAGCAGCTCTCGAATCTCTTCACACCGCATCCTGCGTCCCCTTCACGAGTCGTGCGAGCCCAGACTCTCTCTCAGCGTCAGCAGCCCCTGTCGGATCCGCGTCTTGACGGTCCCCAGGGGCTCCCCCAGTTTCTCGGCGATTTCAGAATGTGACAGGCCGCCGTAGTAGGCCAGCTCCAGGGCGCCTCTCTGCTCCGGTGTGAGGACTCCCAGGGCGGCCACTACTTGCGAGCTTCGATGGCTGAGATACGCCGCGTCTTCGGGGCTGAACCCCCTCGCGCTCAACATTGAAGTCTGCGACGGATCGGCTGCCAGCGCGGCGAGCGAGGCGTCGCGTCTGCCTCGTGCCCTGAGGCGATCGATGGCTCTGGAGCGGCACAGGGTAACCAACCAGCCCGCCGCCGAGCCGCGCAGGGAACTGAACCCCCCGGCGCTCTTCCACGCTTGGAAGAAGACGTCGGTCAGCACCTCTTCCGCCTCCGCCCGGTCCCGCAGGATGCGCAGCGACAGAGAAAAGATCACGCTCCGATAGCGGTCGTACAGGAGCGAGAGGGCCTCCTGATCCTGCCTCGCCATGCGCTCTATCAAGGCTTCGTCGGTGTTCGCGATCGTCAGCGCCATTCCCTGGTCCGGCTCCCTGATCGGGGCATTCGAACGATCTACGTCCGAAAGCGCGACTTGGATGTGCCCGCAACCCCGCGAATTCTATTCGGAATTTTCGATGCGATGCAATCCGGTTGCCCGGGTCCCGGCGTATCCCCCGATGAATGCCGCGGCGCGGATGGATTTCGAAGGACCGAAATGAAAACCGCACCGGCCCTGTCCGGTGCCCTCTTCCAATGAAAGGAGTGTTGAGCCATGAAACGCAAGACCCCAATTATCGCCTGGGCATCCCTGGCGGGGCTTCTCCTGGCAGGTCAGCCGAGCAGCCTGTTCGCAGCCAGCCACCGGGAGGCGCCCCTGACCGCCGTGGATCGCACCGCCGACATCACCGACTTCTACGCGTTCGTGAGCTATGACAAGCCCGAGGAGGGCCCCCGCCGGGTCACCTTGATCCTGGGGGTGGATCCGCTCCTCGAGCCTTCCAACGGTCCCAACTATTTCCCGTTCGATGAGAACGTTCTTTACACCGTCAAAGTGGACAACAACCAGGATGCGGTGGAGGACGTCTCCTTTGAATTCCGCTTCAAGACCGAATTCCGCCTTCCCGGCGTGCCGGTCGGGGTCATAGGGGCAGGCAATGGTGTCGCCGCGCCGGCCAACTCGCCGGCTCCCGTCCCGGCGGGAGCTCCCCTGATCCCGCCTGCCATCACGCATCTGGATGGAGAAGGCTCGCAGGGATTGAACCTGCGGCAGACCTACACGGTGACGATGGTTCTCGGCGCGGGCACCACCGCGACGCGAATTCCGCTGGGCACCGTGGACGGCAGGAAGCTCATCGCCGTTCCCAGCAATGCCGGACCGCGAACCATGCCCCAGTACGGCGACCTGTTCGCCGAAGGCGTCAACAACCTGGCTCACGGCATCAAGGTGTTTGCCGGCACCACGGACGACGCCTTCTGGATCGACCTGGGGGCCACCTTCGACTCGCTGAACCTGCGCACGATTCCCGACGCCGACGTCTTTGGCACCACCGGCTTCGGCAGCACCGGGATTCCCGGCGTCCTGACGGATCAGCAGGACCTCGCCGCCACGAATTTCATCACCGACAGCGTCTCGGGGTTCAACGTCAACTGCATCGCGATCGAGGTCCCGATCGAAATGCTGACCCGGACGCGCAATCGCCCCGCGGCAGGCGATCCCGCCGCAACTCTCGGCACCTGGGGTGCCACCTCTCGGGCAACCATCACCGTGCGTCGCACTACCGGCTCGGAGTCAGGGAGGGGCGGTTACAAACAAATCCAGCGTCTCGCCAACCCACTGTTCAATGAGCTGCTCATCGGCACCGAATTGAAGGACACCTGGAGCCGGTCGCAGCCCAAGAACGATTCCCAGTTCGCGCAGTTTGCCCTGGATCCGCTCATCGCCCGAGTCGCCCAGGCCGCTTTCGGCGGGGCGTTCGACATCCCCACGCCTCCCCGTCTGGACCTTCTGCCTTTGGTGAAGTACCTGCCGCCCATCGCCGCCGCCGGCACGCTTCAGGGTCCGGTCGCGGATCTACTGAGGCTCAACGTGGGGGTCGCGCCCACCGCTTTTTCCAGCGCCAGCCGCCTGGGGCTCGTGGGCGGTGATGCCGCCGGTTTCCCCAATGGCCGGCGGGTATTCGACGACGTGACCGACATCGTGCTGCGCGTGGCGGTCGGAGGAATCCTCACCACGGACAAGAACGGTGCCTCCCTGAACCGCTTTCCCAACAATCGGCTGGGAGATGGAGTCAACGTGAACGACAAGAGCTACACCATGACCTTTCCTTATGTGGCGCCGTCCCAGGACGGTCGCAACCGCCAGCACAAAGATCCCGGCGAGCCGGGTGGCGGCCCCGTCAACTGACCCTTCCATCATCGGGCCCGCGTGAGGCTACCGCCGCCTTCCTGCTCCCGGCTGGGCCGGGGGGCGGCGGGCACCTCGCGGCGGGCAAGGAGTGACCATGGAATTCCCGATGCACCGCCCGAACCATATCTCCGGAATCTTATTGTTCAGCCTCTTCCTCCTTCCGGCGGCCGCCCTGGCGGCCGCGACCAGCCCCGGCAGTCCCGCGCAGCGGCAGATCGATGCAGCCCGCTCTGCCCTGGAGCAGCAACCCGCCAGCGTCAAGAGCTTCAATTCCCTGGCGGTGGGGTTGACCCGGCGGGCTCGCGAGACGGGCGATGTCGCGTACTACGAGCAGGCCCTGCAGGCACTCGAAGCGGCGGCCCGGCTGGATCCCGCGAACCGCCAGACTCTGCGGATCGCCGCCTGGGTCGCGATGGGGCGGCACGAATTCGCACTCGCCTATCGCCTGGCCCGCAGCTACGACCGGCGCTATCCCGATGATTCCTGGAATCTGAGCGTCATGGGAGATGCCCTCATGGAGCTGGGCCGCTATGGCGAGGCGGAGAAAGTTTTCCAGCGGATGGTCGACCTCAGGCCCGGTCCCGCCGCCTACAGCCGCGTCGCCTACCTGCGGGAGACCCGGGGGGATTTGCAAGGAGCGATGGAGATGATGCAGCTGGCCCTCTCCGCCACCGACCGCCGGGAATCCGAGGATCGCGCCTGGCTCATGGTGCAGATTGCCCATCTTCAGGAGCTCTCCGGAAATCTCTCCGGCGCCGAGGCAAGCTACCGCGCCGCCCTGGAGGTGTTCAGCGGATATCACTACGCTCTGGCGGGCCTCTCCGAGCTGACGCTGCGCCTGGGGCGCGCCGAGGAGGCCGCCTCCCTCGCATCCCGCGCCATCGAGGCCGCTCCCCATGCCGAGCGCTACCTGGTTCTTGCCGATGCCCTGCGAGCGTCGGGCCGGGCGTCGGAGGCTCTCGAGGCTGAAGCAACCTTCGAGAAGCTCGCCCTGAGCAACGTCGAGAATCCCGACAACGAGAACCACGATCTGGTGCTTTTCTATCTGGAGCGCCGTCGCGATCCCGTCAAGGCCCTGTCCATCGCGAAGCTCGAAGCGGACCGGCGGCAGGACATTCACACGCTGGACCGGCTCGCCGTCGCGCTGCGGGCCGCAGGTGACCAGGCAAAGGCGGCGCGCCTCATGAGACGACTGCTCAAGGTGGGCACCCGGGACCCGCTCATTGCCGGCCACGCCGCGGCCCTGGGTCTCGCTTCCCCGTCCTGAGGAGAAACGGCCCGATCCTGCGCGAGCGGGTGTGCGTTATGATGCTTTCGATGGCACACCGGATGCGGAAGTGAGGCGCACCGCAGGAGGGGCTGGTCATGAAGATTCTCGTGAGCGGATCGCACGGGCTCGTGGGATCGTCCCTGTTGCCCGCTTTGTTGAGCAAGGGACATCAGGTGGCGCGCCTGGTGCGCGGGCTTTCGGCCGCGACGGGATCCGAAATCGCGTGGGATCCGGAAGGCGGGCGGCTGGACCCGGCGCACCTGGCCGGCTTCGATGCGGTCGTGCACCTGGCGGGTGAAGGCATCGCTTCGCGACGCTGGACGGACGCGCAAAAGGTCAGAATCCGTGAAAGCCGCATGCGGGGAACGCGCCTGCTCTGCGAAGCCATGGCGGGACTCTCTGCTCCGCCCCGAACGCTGCTGAGCGCATCGGCCATCGGCTATTACGGCGACCGGGGTGAGGAGATCCTGTTGGAGGATAGCGCGCCGGGGCAGGGCTTTCTTCCGGAGGTGTGCCAGGCGTGGGAGGCCGCGACGGAGCCCGCGGCGCGTAAGGGCATTCGGGTGGTCTGCCTGCGCTTCGGCGTCATCCTGTCGCCCGACGGAGGGGCACTGGCGAAAATGCTTCCGCCCTTTCGGATGGGAGCCGGCGGGATCCTGGGCAGCGGCCGGCAATATATGAGCTGGATCTCCATCGACGACGCGGTGGGTGCCGTTCTGCAGGCGCTGGAGGCCTCAGCGCTGCGCGGTCCGGTGAACGCGGTTGCGCCTCAGCCGGTGACCAACGCGATCTTCACGAAAACTCTGGGGCGGGTACTGGGGAGGCCGACGATTTTCCCTATGCCGGCTTTCGCGGCACGGCTCATGTTCGGGGAGATGGCCGACGCGCTGCTGCTTTCCAGCACGCGTGTCAAGCCGGCGCGCCTGCTCGCCTCCAGCTACCCGTTCCGGCATAGCGATCTGGAGCCGGCGCTGCATCACTTGCTTCGACGTTCCTGAGCCGACTACCGGGCAAGCTCCAACAACGGACAGCGCCATGATCCCCGCCCGAGCGTGATCGATGCGACTCCGCTCATCGGCGGCGCGCCGCCACGCCGGAGATCATGCGCCCATCGAATTCCCCTTCGCGCTCCCGGATGACTTCGAGGGGTTTCACGAGCTGGCGCAGCTCCCCCGTCTTGAGAAGAAAATCAGGACAGGTCGGCTTGCCGCGCCGCGCCTGCTCCTCGGTGAATGTCTCAAAAAGCAGCAACCCTCCTGGTGCCAGGGAGCGGATCAGGGCAGGGAACAAGGGACGATGCAGGTAATGAATTCCCAGAACCACGGAATAGATGCCGCTGCCGAGATCCATCTCCTCGACTTCGAGATCGAGGACTTCGGCGTCGAGGGTGAGACCGAGCCGCCCGGCGACTTCCCGAAGCGCCTCGATTCGGCTGGGATCGCGATCCACTCCCCTGACGGGGAATCCCGCCACTGCGAGGAGAAGCGTGTTGCGTCCGGATCCACAAGCCACATCGAGCACTTTCCCGCCGGGAGGGAGGAGATCGGCATTGAGCACGAGCCAGGAAGCGGGAGCGAAAGGGCCGAACACTTCCCCGGGCGCGAATTCCCGCGGTCCGCGCCAGGTGGACATTCCGCCTTTCAGGTTGAGGAGATCGGAGAAGCCGCCCCGCGCCAGCAGTCGCGCCGCGGCCATGCTGCGGATCCCGTGCTCACAATAGATCAGCAGCGGCTTGCCGTCCCGGGGCAGCGTCGCCAGCGCCGAAGCCAGCAGATCCACCGGCAGAAGTATGGCCCCTGGAATGTGTCCCAGGTCGCGATACTCCTCGGGCGTGCGCACGTCCAGCACCCGGACTGATGGGTCGCGAACCAGGCGCTCCGCCTCTCCCGAGCCGATGCTCCGAACACTGCGCTCCTCGATGCTCATCGATGCAAACGGTAGCAGCCCCTCCGCACCAGCGTCAATCCAAGTCATCCACGACTTTCCTCGCCAGGGTGCGACACTCGCGCCCGCGCCTGCCGCCCAAGGCTGCCAGGGCGCCAGCGGGGTGGTGGACCGATCCCTCAGATACTCCCGATTGTCTCCCCCTCAGTTTCCGTGGTTTACTGAGGGCGTTCCATACGGAAAGCTAACCTTGCCTCAGGAGGATTCAATCATGCCAACACGCACTTCGAGCGCCATTTGGAGAGGTGGTCTTAAGACTGGCCAGGGAACGGTCAAGGTCGGCAAAGGAGCGTACGAAGGGAGCTATTCCTTCGCATCGCGATTTGAGGAAGGAAACGGCACCAATCCCGAAGAGCTGCTCGCCGCGGCACATGCCGGCTGCCTGAGCATGGCGCTGGCCGTGGGCCTCGAGCGGGCCGGAACGCCCCCCACCGAGATCTCCACCCGGGCCTCGGCCACGCTGGAAAAGGTGGGCGAGGCGTTTCGCGTCACCACGATGAAGCTGGAGGTGCGCGGCAAGGTCCCCGGCATCACGGCGGCTGCGTTTCAGGAAGCGGCCGAGAAGGCCAAGGAGGGGTGTCCGATCTCCAACGCGCTGAAGAACAACGTCGCGTTCGACCTCGATGCCCGCCTGGAGAGCTGAAGGAACCCGCTGACTCGAGCGATGCCGGCCCCGCAATAGCCGGAGTCCCGGTCGGGATTGGCGGCGGGGCTCACGGGGCGGCGGCCACCTGGCCCGCTGGATGGGTCTCGGCAAAGTCCGGGCCGCCGCCTCGCAGATTTCTGGCTACTTCTTGATTTCCAGAAGCTCGACCTCGAAGACCAGCGTCGCCCCCCCGGGAATCTTCGGCGACCGACCCTGGTCTCCGTAGGCCAGGTCGGAAGGACAGATCAGCTTCGCCTTTTCACCCTTTTGCATCAACTGCAATCCCTGCGTCCAGCACGGGATCACACCGTTGAGCGGAAACTCCGCCGGCTGACCGCGTTGAACCGAGCTGTCGAAGACCGTTCCATCGGTGAGTGAGCCGGTGTAGTGGACCTGCACGGTGTCGGTGGCCTTCGGCTTGTCGCCGCTTCCCGGCTTGATGACCTGGTACACCAATCCCGTTTCGGTCTTCACAGCTCCCGGCGCTTTCGCGGCCTCGGCGACGAATTCTTCGGACTTCTTTTTCTCCGCCACGGCCCCGGCTGCGGCGCGGGCCTGGGCGAATTGCTGAATCTGCGCCGCCATGGACTGCGGATCCACCAGAGGCGTCTTGCCCGTGGCGGAATCCGTGAGTCCGCGATTCAGAATCACTATCTGGTCGGCGGTGAGGCCCATCGGCTTCACATTGCTTCCCAGCATGACCCCCATGGCGTAAAGCGTCTTCTCCTCGTCGCTCTTCAGCTCTCCGGTCGAAGCAGGGGTGGCCGTGGAGCCAGATCCCTTGCATCCCACCAGCAGAGCCATTCCCGCCATGAGCAGAATGGCTGTCGTTCGTTTCATGGTCTCCTTTCGGCGCTTCAGGCGCCCCGTTGGTTAGCCCCGGCGCCACAACGCAGCACATCCCTTCTGCCTGCGACACTCATTCGCCGTGGGGTGGAAAGCGGGCACTATACGCCCACGTGCCGTATCTCATCAACTGGGTAAGAAGATCCTCGACAGAACAAGAGCCTCGAAGTATTTTCCTGGAGGAAATAAATGAATGTTGGGTTTCGTGAGAAGCCGCTTGCCGCCTGGCTCGTAGCCATCTTCGCCGGGCAGGGGCAGCATCATGAACAAGAATCCTCGGAAACTCTCCCGTCTTCTGCTTCTCTTCCTCATCCGGTGCTTGCCCCTCCTGGCTTCAGGCTCGAACCCTCAGCTTCGAGGAGCGGCCGATTTCTGGGACGACACGTCGCTGAACGACATGCCCGAGCCACGGACGCATCCGTCCAGCTTCTGGACGGGAAGCCTGATGATCGTCTGGGGCGTCTACTTTTGCCAGACCAGGCCGATGGTCTCGTACCCCTGTCCGGGGTGGCGGCGCTGTTGATCCGCCGCGTCGAGAGGGACGGGATAGCGGGGATCGCCTAGCAGGTTAAGCGAGCAAGCCTCGATCAGGCGGCGGTAGACTTCCTCGTTCGCCTCTTCCGTGGTCATGTCCTGCGTGATGACCAGGCGCCCGCCGGGGCGCAGGACCCGCTCGAATTCCTTGATGCAGCCGGCCCACAGCTCGCGGGGAATGTGCTCGATGACCGACAGGCAGAAGACGCGATCGAAGTGGCCGTCGGGGAACTTCAGATCATCGGCCAGATGCGGTACGAATTTCACGGAGCGGCCCAGCGCGGTATCGGGAAGCCCCCAGACCGAGTGGATCCTGGCGGTCTTGAAAATCACCTTCTTCGCCATGGATCGGAAGTTTTGATAAGCCGTGCGCTCCCGATCGTAGACGCACCCGGCTCCCTCGTTGAGCGACGGATCCGCCACCACGCAATCGTGGCCCCGGCGCGCCAGATAGAAGGAAAAAGCGCTTCCCCCGCCGCCCACATCGATCATCCTGCCGGGGCTCGCCGGCAGATCCGCCGCCAGGATGGCCCAGGGATACTCCCAGGCCCGGGACCAGTGCCCGTATCCCGTGTAGCTCCGCAGCCGCCGGCTGCGCAGCAACAGCGGGCGAAACCAGCCGGGCTGCAGCTCCAGCCCGATCTCCAGCATCGCCGCGTGGATGTCGCGGAACTCCGGCAGCTCGCAGTCTTTCATGTCGAGGAGCTTCGGAGATACGGCGTCCCGGCGGGCTCCACCCGCCACCGGCTCGTGTCGCGAACCCAGGGTCATCTCAGCGGGATCCCCGGACGGCCGGCGTGGACGGCATCTTCAGGTTCCTGGCGGCGAACGCCAGCACGTCGGTGACTTCGGCAATCCGCTTGTCGGTGGGGCTGTAGCCGTGGCTGGCCTGGGTCTCCACCCGGATGAGCACCGGACGGGCGCACCTCTGCGCCGCTTGCAGCGTGGCGGCGAACTTGAAGGAGTGACAGGGAACCACCCGGTCATCGTGATCGGCCGTGGTGATGAGCGTGGCGGGATAGCAGGTGCCTGGCTTCAGATTGTGCAACGGCGAGTAGGCCTGCAGCGTCGGGAACATCTTCTCGTCCTCGGAGGAGCCGTATTCCGTCACCCAGAAGACTCCCGCGGAGAACTTGTGGAAGCGCAGCATGTCCAGCACACCCACTTCCGGAAGCGCCACGGCGAACAGGTCGGGCTGCTGGGTCATCGCCGCCCCCACCAGCAGTCCGCCATTGGAGCCTCCCATGATGGCCAGCTTCTCCGGCGAGGAGATCTTCTCCCGTACCAGGTACTCCGCCGCGGCATGGAAATCGTCGAAGACATTCTGCTTTTTTTCCAGCATCCCGGCACGGTGCCACTCCTCGCCATATTCTCCCCCGCCGCGCAGGTTGGGCACAGCGTACACCCCGCCCATCTCCAGCCACCCGGCGATGGCCGGGTTGAACTGCGGGCGTATGCTGACGTCGAACCCGCCATAGGCGTAGAGGAGCACGGGGTTGCTCCCGTCCCGGGCCATCCCCTTGCGGCCCGTGACGAACATCGGGATCTTCGTTCCATCCTTGGAGGTGTAGAACACCTGTAGGGTCTCGAAGGGCGATGCATCGAAGGCGACCTTGGTCTCGGCAAAGGGAGCGTTCTTCGAGGTCTTCAGGTCGTAGCGGAAGACCGTGGGGGGAATCAGGACCGACGTGAAGGAGTAGAAGAGTTCGGGAGTGTCATTCCTGCCGCTCAGTCCCTGGACGCTTCCGATTCCCGGCAGGGGTAGGTTTCCCTGACGTTTCCCCTCCAGCGAGAACAGGCTCACTTCGCTCTTCACGTCCACCAGGTAATGGGCGGCGATGCGTCCGCCCACCAGGGCCCCTTCCTCGATCACCTCTTTGGCTTCCGGAACGATGGTCTTCCACTGCTCGCGAGACGGACTGCCCAGGTCGATGGCCACGATCCGGCGCTTCGGCGCGTTCAGGTTCGTGAGGACATAGAACTTCCCGCCGGCGTCACCCATGGGATTGAAGGAAGCGTCATTCTCCACGATGAAGGGGCGCACCGGCGCTGAGAGATCCGGTTTCGCCGGATCTTTCAGGTCCGCGAGATACAGCTGATTGCTCGGGTCGGTCCCCTTCACGGCATAGATGATCAGGTACCGGCCATCCTCCGTCACGCCTCCGAAGGCGAGCCAGTCGGGCTTGTCCTTGAGCTCGAAGATGAGCCGATCCTTGTCCTGGGAGGTTCCCACGACATGGTAGTAGACGCGGTGGTTGAGGGTGGCGGACTCGATGACCTTCCCCTTGGGCGGCTCCGGATAGCGCGAGTAGAAGAACCCCTTGCCGTCCCGGGTCCAGCTGGGACTGGAGAATTTGCACCACTGAACTCGATCCTGCAGCTCCTTGCCCGAGACAATCTCTTTCACCCGGAACTCGGTCCAATCCGACCCCCCCTCCGAGCGGCCGTAGGCGACGTAATTGCCGGTCGGGGAGACGGAGTAGCCGGCGAGCGCCACGGATCCGTCGGGCGAGAAGGTGTTGGGATCCAGCAGGACCGAGGCCGCAGCTGTCAGGCTCGGCTTGCGGTAGACGACCGCCTGCCTCTGCAGCCCGGTGTTATAGGTGTAGAAGAGCTGGCCTGCCTCGCGCTGGGGAACTCCCGTCCTCGGATAATTCCAGATCTCCGTGAGCCGCTTGCGCAGGGCATCCCGGCCGGGAAGCTTGTCGAGGTACTCGAACGTCACCTTGTTCTCGGCGGCCACCCACTGCTTGGTCTCTTCGCTGTCGAGATCTTCCATCCAGCGGTACGGATCGGCGATCTTCGTGCCGAAATAGACGTCCACCGTGTCCGATTTCCGCGATGGTGGGTACTGCATCGACTCTCCTGTCACTCCCAGGGGGATCCCCAGCGCCACCGCCAGGACGACTCCCCAGCTCCGCAACAGACCCCCTCTGCCGATTCCGTTCATGGCTCCCCTCCCTTGATTAGCCCGGTGCCGCCACGGGAAAGAGAAGCTCCAGGAGATCTTCTGGAGGATTGATGAATCGAATCCCCATACCAATCTTTCCGGTGGGGAGCCAGCGCAACTCCCCGGCCCGCGCCCAGACCACCCTGCCTTCGAGGTGAACGGTCCGGGACAGAAGCTCCACTTCCACGTTGAGGACGGTGCCCGGCTCGAACACCCGGATCGTCCGGATCATCATGCCGGTCCCGGAAACGTTCGCGGAATAGCCAATATACCGCGCAGGACCGGCGCCGTATCTGACCGTGAGCCGCCTGCGGCTGCGCCGCGCTAGAGGGCTTTTTGTTGCTGCCGGGGAGACCATGCCTGTTTCCTACCCGAGCCGCGCTATCGGCGCCGACTATCCTTCTCCGAGCGGCCTGCTCCTGTCAACGCCCTTCCAGCCAGCCGTAGGATTGCAGGACGCGCCGCAGCCTCGGGTCATCTTCCGAGAGCGGCGGAATCCAGACTCCCACCCGCTCCCGCTCCCACCAGTCGCCCTGGCGGTTTCCGGGCGGAGCGAACCGGTACCGGAACAGCAGGGCCCTCACGTGGCGGGGAGGTGCGTCAGGAAAGGGATTGCTCGCCAGAAGCGAAAGGGCTCCTGGATCGCCGTGCAGCAGCTTCCAGATCAGATGGACCGTCCAGGGATAACGATCGGGACCGGACATGGCGGCGAACCAGATCTGCCAGTCGAGGCGCGGCTGGTAAGGGGCGATGACGCAGGGCCGGCGCGCGGGATTCCCGGGCTTGCAGACGAACTCGTACTCCTTCCATGCGGCGGTCTCGGAAGGAATCGGATCCATGGTCCCCTGGAAGACGATTTCGTGTCGTACCTTTCCGACGCTTCCAAACGCACCATACGTGTTCACCAGCTCCAGCTGGTTGAAGGATGCGTTCATGGCCTGTCTTCCTGACATCAAGTTGGCCACCGGATTGACGCTCAGCAGCGCCACCAGGACCACCAGCCCCACCGCCGCCCATTCGTGCGCCGCGCAGCGCACCGCCTCCGCCTCGGCCCGGCGCGCCCGATCGCCCAGCCGGCCCGGGAGCACTTTTTCCAGCAGCCCATCGTCGAAGCAGGCCAGGATGGGAACGATGGTCAGATAGTTCAGGAACGAGAGGTTGCCGCTCAGAATCAGGAAAATCTGGAAGCAAAGGAGAATGCCGCCGGAGACATGCCGCGCCAGACGCGGGCCGAACACGAACCACGGCGCCACCAGCTCGGACAGGTGATTGAAAAGAACACCGCCGCGCTGGAACCACTTCGGCATGAAGTGCAGGGTCCGACTGAGCGGGTTGGGGATGGGCTGTGTCTCATAGTGAAAGTCGAGGCAGCTCAGTTCGCGCCAGCAGGGGTCCCCGCGCATCTTGATGAGCCCCGCCCCGAGCATGATGCGGAAGATGAGCCACCGGAACAGCACCAGGACCAGGGTCGGGGCTCGGCTCCGGGGAAACGGCCTGCCATCCAGCAGCGGGCAGAGAAAGATCCCCAGGAATCCCGTCTCGAGCAGCTGAATCTCCCAGCCGTAGCCGTACCAGTCCTGCCCCACGTGGACAATGGACAGGTACAGGGCCCACAACAAGGCCATGATCAAGGCATTGGCATAGCCGGCGAGCACGACCAGCGACAGGCCGACCCCGGCCCAGGCCGTAAGGAGAAGGGCGCGATCGGAGGCATCAATCCAGAAAATGCTGGGGAGCTGGAGAAAGCCCTCCAGCCGGGATCCCAGCTGCAGATGGGCGCGCTCCAGATACCGATCGGCGGGCAACAGGCCGTTTCTGCCAATCAGCGGCAGGAGCTGCCGGGCCGCGCACAAAAACGCGATGAGGTAGACGAAACCCAGCAGCCTCAAGATTAGAAACCGGGTGAGCCAGTAGGTGGAGGTGGATCGGAAGAAAGGGAATCTCACGGCGCCAGCGGAATGCCCTCGAGCGAAGACAGGCGGCCCACCGGGTAGAGCCCCAGATGGGAGTCCCACCACGGGGAGCGACGGTAGAAGAAGTCGAGACGCGCCGAGGGATCCGAGGCGAAGGCCTTGTCCGAAGCCACCTTCTGCGCGAACTCCTCCGCGAGCTTCGGGTCCTTATCCATCATTTCCCGGGCGAGCTTTTCCAGGACGTAGGAGTCGCCATACTCCTTCTGCTCGAAGACGGCATTGAAAAAGCCCCAGGCCACCGCCGAGTCGGGGGCCTCCGGCTCCAGGAAATGGATGGCCACGCGGGCCGCGCGCTGATCCAGGGGCACAACAGCCGAGCCTTTTGGAAAGCTCAGCCTTTCCCGCACGCTGCGGCAGGCTCCTTGGGACGCCTTCCCTGATTTCGCCTCGATGGGAACGAAGAGGGTTTGCCTTCCCTCGAAGGACTGCTCCTGCCACTTCACTCCTTCACAGCGATAGGTCTCCACCTCGCCCCTCCAGGGGGCGGAGGTCCGCCGCATCTTCACTCCGTGAGCCTGCAGAACGGAGATAACGCTATTCCATTGCACCGGAACGATGTAGGCCAACGGCGGCTGGACGCTCTTGGTGATCCGCAATCCGGAGCTCTTGGGGAGGCTCATTTCCAGAGGAGTCTGGGTGTACTTCAACCAAATCCCACCCGAGACAACGCTCAGGCTCCTGGTATAACCGAAGCTTCGGTAAGGCACGAGAACGGTCTCCTCGATCGCCTCGAGCCGCAGGGCGACGGGAGGGCTCTGAGACGGTTTTCGCCCCGCGGCGATGGTGGCTTCGTCAGCCCCGCGATTCAGCCGGACCAGGGTGTCCGCGTCGCGGTTCACGACTTGCAGCATGGCCCGGAGTATTTCGTAATTTCCCGTCACGCGGGTGCGGTAGCCCTTGAGCATGTGCAGTTCCACCAGCATCCCCGGCCGGTTCTGCAGAACCATGTAGCCCGTGGAGAAGCGCGGGGTGTCCGGGAACAGAGAAAGGCCCCGAGAAGGATCGCTGTCGTCCCGGAGGAAGATGACCGGAGAGATCGCGTGACCCGATTGCGTCACCGACTCTTCCAGAGCTGGAGCGAGGGTCTCGCGCTGCCACTCCGCCAGGGGCGGATAGACGTCCGGGCCGGTGTCCAGGTTGTAGGTCACGTCGTATTCATAATCGGCGCCGTCCGTGACGTGATCGTCCACGAAGAAATCGGGCAGCCACCGGTTCCATAGCGCGAGAAAAGCGCGGGTTTCCGGCGCGTCGGCCTTTATGTAGTCGCGATTCAGGTTGAGGTTCATCGACTGGGTTCGCCAGCCCATCTCTTCCGGCCCGTTCTGGTTGATCCGGTTGTAGGGGCCGAACCGCTCGTGCCCATCGGCGTTGTAAATTGGGATCACCACCACCACGGCCCTCTCCAGGAGCGCCGCCTGCTCCTTGGTGATCACCATGTCGCGCAGCAGCGCCAGGCAGGCATCCTTCCCGTCCATTTCTCCGGCATGAATTGAATTCTGGATGAGCACGATCGGCCGGCCCGCCTTGTGCAAGGCGGCGGGGTTGAAGACTCCATCTTTCGTAGCGATGACCGCCACCAGATCCCGCCCCTCTCCGGTGGCACCGAACACCTCCAGCTTCAACTGCTTCGGCGCCGCGGAGACCATCCGCTTGAGGTAGGCCATGGTTTCGTCGTAGCGCGGGGTCGTGCGGTATTCCGACGCTTCCGCCGGCGTCTTCCAATCCGCCTTGGTCGCCGCGGTGCCCGCCGAGGACCGGGTCGCTGCTTCCAGGCGGGCGGAGAATGGCAGGAGCAACAAGAGGCTGGCGCCGATCCGGATGATTCTCTGCACGGTCCGTCTCCCCCGAGGTCTGCGGATTTTCGGGCGACTCTACCCTGTTCGCGAAGGGCGCCGCAAGGCGAATCCGGGTTTATCCTGCTCAGAGCGGCGGGCGGTTGTTCTCCCCATAGCCGGTCAGCTCGACGTATCCTTCCCCGACTGCCTGGCCCGGCGATTGGAAGAGCCGCACCGCTCCCTCCCAGTAATGCAGTTGGGCGGATCTGCGGCCCACGTTTTCCTGATCCTGGAGAATCGGCACGATGCCCAGCTTGAGCCCTTCGCCCGGAACTTCCAGCTCCCACCCCGAGGGATAGCGGCAACCGGTGTGGGGGCTCACCCACGTGCCCGTCGAGCGGATCGACCAGACCCCGGCGGCGAGATACCGGGGCTCACCCGCCGGTGAGACGATCGTCGCCCGGCGGAAGTCCGCCCCGCCGCCCCTGCGCCGGAGGACGTAGAGCATCAGGTCCCTCCCATCGGAGAGGCGCAGGGCGAACCAGTCCCAGCCCACATGTTCTTGCTGCAGCTGCGAGGTGCTGAATTCCTTGTCCATCCAGCTCACACCCTCTACCTGAAGAGTGCGCCCACCCACCGCCAGAGTTCCCGTGGTGGCCAGCCGTGTAAAGCTGTAATAGAAGCTGGCGGCTGCTTCCTCGTCTCCCTTCCAGCTGACTCCTCCCGGACCCTGGAGCACCAGAGGCTTTTGCGGGCGGGTGGACAGAGCCAGGGCCATGCCGCGCGCGTCGTCCTGCATCTGGAAATCGAACGCCGCTCCGTTCCATTGCAATTCCCACATGCCCTCGGTCCCGGCAGGCGCCAGGCTCCAGGCAATGCGCGAATCCGGATAGGCTCCAAAGCCCGCAAGAAGTGGAATCTCCCGGTAGAGAAGATCGCTGAAGTGGTGCTTTCCCGAGGCAAAGTCTCCCAACGCCGCGTGTCCCATGAACAGCTGCCGGGTCGCCCATCGGGAATTGAGCTCCGGCGGGTCGGGCAGCAGCCCGATTCGAAACAGCGTGAACTGATAGCCGAAGCGATTCGCGGGGTTCGCGACATCCTCCAGGATCCCGGTGAAATACCACCACTCGGTGCGGAATTCCGGATGCGCCCAGTGATCGTTCGGAAAAACCCAGGAGTATCCGGGCTTCACCTCACGCCAGGCGCCCAGGCATAGAAGGGAAATGCCCAGCGCCGGCAGCAGGCTCCGCAGCTTTCTAAAGATCGTCACGGCTGAGCTCCGTCGCGGGGGTGCGGCTGGCCCGGAGGGCGGGATAAAGACTGGCAAGCATCGCGGTGCCGAAGAGGAGCAGTCCTTCCCCGGCAAGCGCCCCGGCCGGGAAGTGCAGGGCGAGAGTCCAGCCAAAGTAGGCGCGGTTGATCCCGAATACCAGGATGAGAGCCAGCGCCAGCCCCCCCGCGGACCCCATGCCGATCCCGAAAATCGCCAAGGTCAGGCCCTTGCCCAGAAAGACGCGGAAAATCTGCGGCCGGCTCGCCCCCAGCGCCCGATACAGGGCCAGCTCCGCGATCCGCTCCCGGGCCAGCACCAAAAGCGTCAGGGTGATGCCGCATGCGGCGATGAGCAGGCTCATCGCCTGCAGGAGCCGGGTTACGGCGAAGGTCTCCTCGAAGATAGCGAGGATGCGATCTCGCAGCGCGCCGTTGCTGCGAATCTGCAGGGCCTGATCCGGGAAGGCGGCACGCAGCTCGTCCGCCAGGCGCTCGCGGTCCGTCCCGGGGTGAAGGTAAAGAGCGACGTTGTTGATCGGTCCCGCGCCGAACAGCTTCTCGAATTGAGACAGGTCCATGGCGACCGAGCCTCGCACACTGCCATAGTCGAAATAGATTCCGGCAATGGGCAGGGAAGCCTCCCCGAGGGGGGTCCTGATCGGCAGCCGATCTCCTACCTTCCACTTCCCTTTCCTGGCCAGTGGCTCGCCCACCAGGACGGCACCGCTCTCGCGTGCCAGCCGCAGCGCCTGCGCAGGCCGGCCCTCCATCAGCGCGAAACGCGTTTCGCCTCCTCGCAGGCCCATGTCCACACCAATGACCGAAACCCTGCTGCCTGCGCATTCGGTGAAGGTCTGGCGCAACCGATCCACCGCGCTCACCTCGCTGCGGGCCACCAGCGCCGCCAGAGTCCCGGGATCCAACCCGGCCCGCCCGCGCGAGCGGCTCCACGATTCGGTCGAGATATAGACATCGGCTCGCACGGTGGAGCCGATCCAGACCTCCAGAGTGCGACGAAAGCTGCCGATCATCACGGTGATTCCCACCAACATGCAGACGGTCACTGCCAGGGCCGCCACTGCCACCGAAGTGAGGCCGAGGCTGCGGGCCAGGCTTCTGGCGCCGTAAGCCCAGGCGAACGAACGGACCCTCATTTGCCCGGCCCCGAACTCCAACACCAGCGGCGAGAGCAGTGGGAGCGCCAGCAGCACCGCGATTCCCAGGACGAATCCGCCTGGCTTCCAGCTGTGGCCGGGCCCCGCGTACCAGAGCGCCGCGCTTCCAACCAGGAGGAGGCCGGACAGGAAGAGCGGCTTGGCCGCCGCTCCCACGCGCTGATGCAGCGTGGATCCCAAAAGGAGCGCGCGATGTTCCTTCCGACTCATCTCGAGGGCGGGTGCCAGCGCCCCCGCCAGGGCGCCGCCGATTCCCAGGAGCGCCGCCAGCAGCAGCGTGCCGGGCGACACCCGCAGGGATTCCACTTCTTCCAGCAGATAGAGGTTGGAGAGCGTGGCGCTGACGCTGCTCACATTGGCCCGGGCGGCGGCATACCCCAGAGGGATTCCCAGCGCCACCCCCATCCCAGCCAGCAGCAGCGCTTCGCCTATGATGATCCGGAAGACCTGTCCGCGTGTCGCTCCCAGGGAGCGCATCAGCCCGAACTCGGCGCGCCGGCGAAGCAGCGACGCCTGGGTGCTGCTGTAGACCAGGAATGCGCCCACGAACAGGCTGATCAGGCTCAAGGCGGTGAGATTCAGCCGAAAGGCTCCCAGCAGATCCTGCGCCTGCGCCCGCCGTTCTTCCGGCGTCTCCACCCGGGCGATGTCACCGACTGCCCGGCGCAGCCGATCCGCGGCACTATTGGGATCCGCCCCGGGCTCGAGTCGGACCTCCACCTGATCGATTTCGCCGGGCCTTGCCAGCAGCGCCTGCGCGTGGGAGATATCCAGGACCACCAGCCTGGAGCTGGCGAGTGGACTGATCTTTTGGAAGTCCACCAGGGCGCCCACCTGGAGCCGCAGCCGTCTCGATCCAAGCGTCACCTCGAAGCCCTGTCCGATTCTCCATCCCATCCTTTCCGCCAGGGCCGGCGTCACCGCCGCCCAGCCGGGGAGCGAAAGCGCCCGGGAGAATTCCCCGGGAGGCTTCTTCCAGGGGAGCCGACGGGGCGCGAAGAGATCCAGCCCGACCAGATCGAGAAACATCGGCTCACTACCCGGGAGGGCGACCTGGGTTCGGATCACGGGCCAGGCCGAGGCCACACCCGCCTGGCCCAGAATCCGCGGAAAGCAATCCTCCGGTAGGAAGGGACCTCGGGGTGAGACGGTGAGATCCGCCTCGCCTCCCACCGCCCGGACACTTCCCTGGAAGGCTCCCAGGGCGCTGCGATTCAGAATCTGAATGGAGAGGACCGAGGCAACGCCCAGAGCCACGCCAAGCAGGGTGAGTGCAAAAAGAGCGCGGCCGGCTCTGATGCGGGCGAACAGGCCGCCCAGGAAAAACCCCATCAGGTGTGCCCGCCCGGGAGCTCCAGCAATCCGCTGTGAAGCCTCCAGGTCTCGTCGGCCAGGGCCGCAAGCTCCGGGCTGTGTGTCACGTAAACCAGCGTCGTCATTTCCTGGGAAGAGAGCCCCATGAGCTGCTCCATCACCACCCGCCCGTTCTCATCGTCCAGGCTGCCGGTCGGCTCGTCGGCCAGCAGGAGCTTCGGCTTGCGAAGTAACGCCCGGCAGATTGCCACGCGCTGCAACTCTCCCCCGCTCAGCTTCTGGATCGGATCGTTCAGCCGCCGGGCCAGGCCCACCCTCTCCAGAAGATCCTCCGCGCGTCTCGTGGCGGCGGGACCCATGTCGGAAGCGATCCAGGCGGGCAGAAGCACGTTGTCCCGCACGCTGAGGTGGGAAAGCAGGTGGAAAAACTGGAAGACGAGGCCAATGGATTCGCGGCGCAGCAGCGTCCGCTCTCGATCTCCCAGGCCGGCCAGATCGCGACCCATCAGGCGGATCGTGCCCTCAGTCGGCCATTCCATCCCCGCGGCGAGGTGCAGAAGGGTGGACTTGCCGCTTCCGCTGCGGCCGATGATCGCCACCTTCCTGCCCCGGGCGATGCTGAAAGTGACGTGCCTCAGGGCCGTGAGGGGCACGTCCCCGGATATCACGAAGCTCTTGGAAACGTTTTCAAACGACAGGGCAGGAGAGGATTCGTTCGTGGGCATCCCGCGGGCCGGCAGCCTTCACTCCGTTGAGAGTCGGGGAACTATACCGTTCCCGGCTGATCAGCGGCAAGGCCGTCGCCGAGGGATGAGGCGAGGCGATGGTGAATCGAATAGGGAGGCTTACCCTCCTTGCTCCTGATCCCGACGCTTCACCGTGCCACCCGGTGGGGGACCGCAGCTTTGAATACGCCGGTTCGTGCAAAGATTCGCTTCGCAGGTGTCCCGGGTGCAGTCGTTGAAATCATTGCAGGCCGAAT
>Ga0137425_1000002_pt1 | contig 111269 bp, 82 predicted proteins | sample EasRivERMZT640_2_FD_102318 | JGI IMG/M metagenome (GOLD analysis project Ga0137425, IMG submission 102318) | Soil microbial communities from meander-bound floodplain in the East River, Colorado, USA - East River MetaG ERMZT640_2 | ecosystem: Environmental > Terrestrial > Soil > Floodplain ...
TCGGGCGACTACTTCTACCCCGACGGCTCCTGGTGGGTGGACGATATCCACGTGACCCAGACCCTGGTGCCCGGATCGTGCTCGACCCAGGCCGCGGGGCCGCCTCCCATCCCCGACGGCGCGTCCGTCCCCGGGCAGCCGCTCAGCGTGGCGCCCAGCGGGGCTAATCTCCAGCTCAGCTGGGATGCTGCCCAGTGCCCGCCAGCGGCCGTGAATGTTTACTGGGGAAACCTGGGGAATTTCTCGACTTTCGCCGGCGGGTTTTGCGGTCTCGCGCCCAGCGGCACTTCGACGATCTCGCTGCCAGGCAATGTCTGGTTCCTGGTGGCAGGCACCGACGGTGCTTCCACCGACGGCAGCTGGTCGCGTGATTCCCTGGGCAACGAGAAGAATTACTCCGGTGCCTCCACCGCCTGCCCCGCCATCACCCAGCACGTCACCAACAACAGTTGCCCTTGATGCTCGCGGCTCAGGCCGGAGCCGGGAGCGGATTGGCCGCCCGAGGGGTTGGGATCTGCGCAGGTTCCGGTCGTGCGGTGGCGGAGGCCTGTCATCGACTTGGCGGGTAGTGGAGGATTCCATCGAAGGGCTCGTTTCCGTTGACAGCCGCCGCGGTGGAGCTTAACTTTCAGCCCCGTAGCAGGACCCCGGGGCCTCGCTTTCCTTGCTCGAGGAGACGGCCCGCCGCTGAAGCGGCCTGGGGTCCGCTGCGTTTTAGTCGACGCGAAACCTGCCGGGGGCATCGAGATGAGACGCTGGGCCGGAATGATGACCGTAGTGTTGACCTTGGCGGCGCTGCCATCCTCGATCGCTGCCGGCCAGCTCGAGGATTCCCTGGAGGCTCGCTGGCGCGGCGCCTGGGTGCTGACCGTCAGCGACATCTACTCCGATTGCGCCGGAACCTACACCGGGAACCAGGCCAATGGCGACCTGGTCCGAAGTCGCGGCCGCTTCCGGTTCCGCAAGGGGGAGCTGGCTCAGGTGAAGGCTTTCGATCTGGAGCACTCGGGCATGGAGCTTTCGCTGAGCCTGTCCGAGCCGTTGCTGGTCTCCTATCAGGATGGTCCGTTCACGCTCTATAAGGAAGCGCGCTGCCTGGTGAGCCTGAACGTGGAAGTGCCACGCTCCGTGGTCAAGAGCAAGAATCCCGGACAGGTCGAAGCGGCGCTCCAGCCGCTGTTGATGCGCTTCACCACCGATGACAACGCCATGGCCTCGCGCGCCTGGAACCATCGGGAGCGCGAGCCGTATCCCGAGGACTACGACCGGACCCTGGCCGAACATGCCGCCTGGAAAGCGGAGCAGACCAACGTCGCCATCCAGGCTCGCATCGATGAAGCATTCGAGGAGACTGCGAAGATCACCCAGCGCGTCAACAGCGAACGCGACTATTTGAATGGCTTCTCGGCCGGGATCGAGGCAGTGAGACGAATCGAGCTGTCCAGCTGTGAGGACTTCCTCGCTCGCACTTTCCAGAACATCGTGCCGAAGCCGCCGCAGCTCCCCGCCGCTCTTCTTGGCCCGGCAGCCGCCGAGTACCAGCGTGGCTTCCAGGACGGCGGCCGGCTCGTCTTCGGACTGGAATCGATGCGGAATCTCCCCGGTTGCATGGTTCCGGTGCCGGAGGTACCTGACGAGCCCGCTCCGCGCGGCGCGCCGCGACGCTGACCGCTTCAACCTCCAATTTCAGGGCTCGATCCGCAGGGTCAGCTGCGTGGAATCGGGAAGACCCAGCTCCGACCCCAGGAATACGAGGTAGTACAGTCCAGGACGATCCAACCGATACCCTCCTTCGCCGTTGAGAATGATTCGGAACACAATCCACTCTCCCGGCGCGAGAGACCGCCTCTCAGTGCAGCTCATCGCAGCCGGACTTGCCAGACTTTTCCAGGAGTCATCGAGAATTCGGAATGGGGCAGTCCCCTGAGAGACTGAAAGCGAGGCGGGAACCTTGACCGTCTTCGAGGAAAGATTCCGCATGGCGACGTAGAGCTCGATGGGCTCGCCCACGTGGTAGCTCTTCCGAAGCGAGCCCAGGCGGCTGAAAACGGGAGAGCCTCGGTACCTCCGACTTCCCGGCACGGCGGGTGCGATCCCGAGGAACCCTCCTTGAGCACGACTAAAGCTGGCGCCGGCGCCGTCAACCAGGGTCACGACGTTGGTATCTCGGGCGCCGTGGATGTTGGGGTTGCCGGTCCTGTTGGTATCCGTCACACCAGGCGCCAGTGTCAGCACGTCCTGATAATCCGTGCCGAGAACGGGAAGGCCATCGATGTACTCTGAAGTGATGGTCGTGCTGATTTGGGTGCTCTCCGTATTGACCACCTCCGCCCTACCGGCGACCCGGACACGTTCCGTGAGAGCCTGCTGCGGGCTGGATGCGGGGATTCCCCCAGCCACGCCGGCGATGACTCCACCGACCACTGTGCCCGCAGCTTCACCGGCGGAGGCGCCCGACTTGTCGTTCATCGTGACTCCTTCGGGCAGCGGAATCGGGATCGGCACTTGTGCCGGCTCTTCAGGGGTCGTTCTTGGCTGCTCTTCCACCGCCACGAATGAGGTGTAGGCCGAGACCAGCTGGTGCGTCAGGGCTACCTCGGTGATTGCTTCCACGGTTGCCGGTTGTGGATCGGCAATCTGCTGGTTCGACAGGTCCTCGATTTTCGCTCGCGCCCACAGCGACCGGATGGCCTCCCCGGACTCCGACCACTCCGGAAGCTGAACGCGCAGGTGCTGCTCGTAGGGTTGACCCCCGAGGCGGCCACGCAGGGTGATTTCTCCCGATCCCGCCCGCTCGAAGGCACCGAAAAGAACGACCGGCTGGCCGAGGAAGAGATCCGGAATCCGGGGCGGATAGATTTCCGAGACGGCGAGGCTCCCCCAATCCAATTCCAGATCTGTCAGATAGGGGCTGCGGATCTCATCGTAGAAATCGTGGATGGCCTTCGATGCATCTCCATTCAGGAGGAGGTAATCGACGCCTCCCCGCCCGAACTCAGCCATCTTGTCCAGGAGATACCGGTTTGGCGAGCTTCCCACGCCGAAGGAAAACAGCCGTGCTCCGCCCAGATTCTCACGCAGATAGGCAAGAATCTGCTCCTCGTTGCCGATGAAGCCGTCGGTCATTAAGGAGATGATCCTCACCCGCTGAGGATCCTCCGGGGTGCTGAGCGCCGCCTTGACTCCATCCAACAGGATGGTCCCTCCAGCGCCCGAGAGCCCCTTCACGTAATCCAGAGCCTGGGCGAGGTACGTGGGCGTCGCCGGCACCGGCTCCGGCGCGAAGGCTTCCACCTGTCGGAGAAGCGGATGATCTGAAAGTTGTCCAGGGGATTCAGGTTCTCCAGGGCATAGCGCATCGCCTCCTTCACCTTCTCGATGGGATAGCCGTCCATCGACCCGGAGCAGTCCACCACGAAGATCATCTCTTTGGGAGTGACGTGGGCGGCGGCGGGATTCGCCTCGGGCTGAATGAGGAGCAGGAAATGCCCCTGCTCGTCGGTTCGGTGGGGAAGCAGGACGAGCTGCGGGGTCGCTCCTTCGGTGCGGTAGCGCAGCACGAAATCTTTGTTGGGAATGCCGTCTTCCTGACGCATGACGATTCGGGCACGGTCCGGAGCGGGGCGGTCGATGTCCACGGCGTGAGTGGCGGAGGCAACCTCCTGAAGCTGAGTTCCGGCCTGGAGCAGAACTTCGAGGGAAATGTCGCGACCGGGGCGCTGACCGGGTGGCAGCACCGGAGGAGTGATTCGAGCTGCATCGCGCACCTCGCGAGCGCCGGAAACCCCCTCACCCGCCGCCGGCTGTCGCGGCGCGCCGGGCACGAACCGGGGCCCCACCACCATCGGAAAGATGAACTCGTAGAATCCTGACTCGTAAGGGAGCCGATCGAAATAGCGGATGCTTACGGTGATTTCCTCTCCCGGAAGGATGTTGGCGACCGACTGGGTGAAGATATTGGGTCGCTCCTGATCGAGCAGGGCCGCGGTCCGTCCGGACCGGCGTGCCTCGTCGTACATCACCCGGGCCTCTTCCCTTCTCTTGATGACACCGCGAATCGTGCGATCGCCAATTTGAATCTTCATCTCGTCCACCGCCGCCCGGGAAGGCAGCGGGAAGACGTAGACAGCTTCGATCGCCCGGTCGTAGGGATTCTGGAATACCTGGACCACCCGAACCTGGGCGACAAGGCCGGTAATCTCCGCATGTACCTCGGTGTGCATGAGGGGAAAAGGCCGAAGATCGCCGGGATTGCCGGCGATTCGCAGCTCGCCTCCGGGAATGCGATCTGTCTGGCGGGGAGTACCGCCGGAGGCGGAGGGGCCCTGTTGGGCGAGGACCGGTCCGACATTCACGAAGCAGGAAAGAGCCAGAGCGCAAACGGTGATCGTTCTCATGGCGGCACCTCCTCATGCCTGTGAGAGTCGATCCCCCGTAATCAATGTACGCGCAACCGGGATGAAGGCGAGGGTCAATTGCCGAGTGACGGCAACTGATGCTGAGCGGAAGCCGCGAGGCTACTGGAGGGTGAGCATCCAGAGATCGGACTGGCGGTTGATGCGAACCAGGTAGATGGAGCGGTTGTCGCGGCTGATGCGCAGGCTGAAAAGGTCCAGGGCGTCGGGGGAGACCGAGAGAATCTGCCGGCTCTCCCGTGTCTGCGAGTCCAGCAGGAAGGCGGCGCCGGAAAGATCGCTGTAGAGAAGCCGGCGGCTGTCGCTGAGCCAGACCGGCAGGGTTCCTCGATCGGTGAGCCGCTGGTACTTGCGCTCCGCCACGTCGTACAGGACGAGGCCGGTGTTGAAGTCGGCTCCCTTCTGGACGGCCCCGGCCAGCTTCTTTCCATCCGGCGACCAGGACCAGGGAAAGAACTGCCCCGATCCAGGCTCGGGCGGAGGCAGAGGCTCGCGGGACTGCTCCGCCCACGGGCGAGTCGGGTCGAAGATGCAGCTCGCATCTCCTTTGATGTCGGCGACGGCCATTCTGGTGCCGTCGGGAGACCAGACCGGATAGAGCAGGGCATGCCCGGGGGCATCGGCGATCTGGACGAGTCCGCTGCCGTCCGGATTCACCGTCCAGATACCGTAGGAGCCGCTTCGATCCGAGTAAAAGGCGATCTTCTTTCCGTCCGGCGACCAGCGGGGGCCGCGATCCCGGGCCGGATCGTCGGTAATCTGCCGGCGGCCGGAGCCGTCGGCCCGGGACACGAAGACGTCCTCTTTCTTCCCCTGCAGGGTGAATACGAGCCACTCGCCGTCAGGCGATGGATCCGGCCACAAGATGCGCTCCGAGCCGCGCGTCACCCAGGACGGCTCTCCTTCTACCTTTCCCGCCGCAGGATCCACGGTGTACTTCATCAGATTCCGGCTGATGACTTCGGAGGCGTAGACGAGGTGCTGCCCGTCCGCGGAAATCGCGATGTCGCGGGCCCCGCCGCTCACCCCCTGGGTCACCGACTGGAATGGTCCGGTGGTCTTTCCCGTGGCCTCATCGATGGGGACCCGCCAGATATTCATGCTCCCATCCCGGTCGGAAATGAAATAGAGCTGGCGCCCGTCGGGCGACCAGATCGGGTCCCAGTCCACGGCGGTATCCTCGGTGATGCGCACCGGCTCCCCGCCACTCGAGGGAATGGTGAACAGGTCTCTCTGGCCGCTGCTGCCGAGCACGGCCCAGTAGGCGATGCGCGTGCCGTGCGGAGACCAGGCGGGCTGCACGGCATCGCCGTCGAAGATCTTCCGCTTTTCCCGGCTCTGGACGTTCACCACCCAGAGCTGGCTCGTCGTCTGGCGGCCGGTCGGATCGAACCATCCCTCCGTTTCGAATGCGATCTCCTTCCCATCGGACGACCAGGCCGGGCGGTAGCCCACGTCGGTCAGTCGCACGACTGAATCTCCGAGGACCCCCATCACGAAGATTCCGCCTCCTTCCCTCTCGCTTCGGAAGACAATCCGCTGTCCGTCGGGAGAAAACGCCGGCTGAATGTCATCGGCGCTGGAGTCCTTCGTCACATTGACGGCGTTGCGCCCGGACACGCTCTGCACGTAGATGTCCCAGTTTCCCGCAGCCCGGCTGGCGAAGGCGAGCATCCGGCCATCGGGGGAAAAGGTGGGGGTGATCTCCTCCCCCGCCTGATCGGTCAGCTGGCTGAAAGATCCTTGCACCGCCAGCGGTTGCAGCTGCTCGGCAGGACGAGGGGCGCGCAGAAACCAATATCCCAGGGCCGCGGCCGCCAGGATTCCGGTTCCGGCGAGAGCCCAGATCGCACCCCGCTTTCTACCGGGTTGCGCGGCTGCTGCGACCGCTGCGGTCGCAGGCGCCTCCCCCATTCCTGAATCCACCTCTTTGCGCAGCTCCACCAGCTCGTTCTTCAGATCCTGGGAAGTCTGATAGCGCTCCTCTGGATTCTTGGCGAGGCAGCGCCGGATGATGCGGCCCAGGTGGCGCGGCAAGCTTGGATTGAGGTCGGTGACGGAGCTGGGTGTGTCGCGCAGGATCGCCGAGAGGACGGACATCCGGGACTCCCCCTGGAAGGGCTTGGTCCCGGTCGCCATCAGGTAGAGGACGACTCCCAGCGAGAAAATATCGGAGCGGTGGTCCACCGGCTTCCCCTCCGCCTGTTCCGGGGACATGTAGGCCGCCGTTCCCATGATCCGACCCTCCGCGGTCAGCTCGGCGGTGGGCAAACTCGTCGCCATCGGGCCCGACATTCCCTCTTCCTTCAGCTTGACCAGCCCGAAGTCGAGGACTTTCACGCGCCCATCGTCGCTGAGCATGATGTTGTCGGGCTTGAGATCGCGGTGGGTGATGCCGCGCTTGTGGGCGGCGCTGATCGCATCGGCCATGGGAATGGCGAGGTCGAAAAAGCGCGACAGCGGCAGACCGTTGGGTGGAATCAGCTGCGAGAGATTGCGGCCCTGGATGAGCTCCATGATGATGAAATGGAGCCCCTCCGCCTCCTCCACCGAGTGGATCGTGACGATATTGGGATGATTCAGCGCCGCGATCGCCTGGGCCTCGCGCTCGAATCTCTCCTGGCGCTCCGGATCCGACGCCATCAGGGCCGGGAGTACCTTCAGCGCCACCTTGCGGTTCAGCCGGGTGTCCTCGGCCAGGTAGACCTCCCCCATGCCGCCGCTTCCCAGCTTCTCCAGCACCCGGTAATGATTGAGCGTTTTGCCGATCACGCGGCCCTCAGCGTTGGCTACTGGGCGATTTCCACCGCAAGGGAGACGCTGGCCCGGACCTCGATGGTGCCCGCCTCGACCGGCGTCGGGGCGGCAGAGTCACTCGCCTTCATGGTCATGGCCTCGGCGTACACCGGGCGCATGGGCTGCCCCCCCTCGTCGACGCGCAGCACGCGGACGATCTTCACTCCCAGAGCCGCGGCCAGCGCGTCGGCTTTGGCTCTTGCCTTCATGGCGGCTTGTCGCAGCGCCTGGGACTGGACCGGCTGCTCGTCCTTCAGCGTGAAGCGGAGTGACTGAACGGTATTGGCGCCCGACTGAGTCGCGGCATCGATGAGCTTGCCAACCTGAGGCAGATCTCCCGTCTTGATTTCAATCACATTGCTCGCCGTGTACCCCGAGATGCTCGGCTGTCCTCCTTCTTTCGGATAGCGATAGTTCGGGGTCAGGGAGTAGCTGAGCGTCTTGATTTCGGCCCCGGAGCCCAGCATCTTCCGCAGCTGCGCCAACACGGCATCCAGCTTCTGGGCGTTTTGCGCGGCCGCCGCCTGACCCGTCGTGGCTTGCGACACGACGCCCAGGTCCAGCTCCGCCTGGTCGGGCTTGGCGTTGATGGTCGCTTCTCCCCCGACGCGTATCGTCGGTCGATCCGTTTTGTCGCCTGATTCCTGCGCCCAGCTGGCGGATTGCGCCATCATGCCCAGCGCCATCGCCAGCATCAGCATCATCGCCAACATGAGCACTCTCGAGAGACTGAATCGCTCCATGGAGATCTCCTTTTCCCTTGCGGCGCCTTCCCGTGTTCCGTCAATCGCGGATTGCTGAGACTGCCTCAGTCTAACCTGGAGCGGGCTTAGCGGGACAACTCGCTCTTGAAAACCTCTCCGTCTTTCATGACGAAGCGGACCTTACCCAGCTCGGTGATGTCCTTGAGTGGGTCGCCCTCCACGGCGATGATGTCCGCGTAGGCTCCCGTTGCAATGACGCCCAGCTCCCCCTTGCGGTTCAGCATCTCCGCGGCGCGGGACGTCGCCGACTGGATGGCGTCCATCGGCTTCATGCCGAGCTTGGTCATCAGGGTGAATTCTTTGGCCATGGGCTGGTCCCAGGGGATGCCGCCCATGTCGGTGCCGAAAACGATTTTCACACCCGCCTTGAGAGTCTTTGGAAAGGTGATTTCATGCACGGCGGCGCGGGCGCGATCGCGCTTTCCGACCGGAGTGTCGGCGGGAGCCCAGTTCTGGTAGTAGGGCACGAGCGTCGGGCAGTACCAGGTCCCCTGCCTCACCATCTGTGCAATCTGCGCATCGGTCATCTCGAGACCGTGCTCGATGGAGTCGCACCTTCCATCCAGGGCGCGCTGCATCCCGATGCCGTTGTAGGCGTGGCAGGCGACTTTCTTCCCCCAGCCGTGCGCTTCGTCCACGATGGCCTGCAGCTCCTCGAGCGTGAGCGTCGGTTGGGAGACGAGGTGTCCTTGGCGGTCCACCCAGGAGCGGTGCGTCATGTACACCTTGATCCAGTCGGCCCCATGCTCCAGCTGCTCGCGCGTCGCCTTGCGAGCCTCCACCGGGCCATCCACAATCTGCGCGCCCTTGGGCATGACCAGCTCGGGGGCGTAGCCCTCGAGGTTGTAGCCGCCCGTGGTGGAAATGGCGCGCGTCGAGGCGAAGAGGCGCGGGCCGGGTATCGTCCCCTCCTCGATGGCCTGCTTGATTCCCACGTCGCCGTATCCGGCCCCTTCGGTTTCCACGTCGCGAATCGTGGTGAACCCCTGCTCCAGCGCTCGCCGCGCCGCCACCGTGGCGCGGGCGGCGCGCAGGGAAATGCCGGCCATCAGGATGTTGGCGTCATAGCCGCCCTTGTCGGGCTCCTCGCCCCACAGGAAGAGGTGGGTATGCGAGTCGATCAGACCGGGAAGCACCGTGGCGGCGGAGAGATCCACGATCTTTGCGTCCGTTGGAATGGAGGCGCCGGCCGCACCGGTGACTTTTTCGACGCGCTGTCCCCGGATGAAGATGAGCTGATTGCTGCGCGGTGCGGAGCCGGTGCCGTCGATGAGCGTGCCCGCCTTGATCACGATGACGGCCGGTGCGGGCTTGACGGTTGAAGCGGAGCTTGGCGCGAGGATCAGCGGGACGTAGGCCAGGACCAGGCAGACCACGAGACCTAGGCGAGAGCGGCGCATACAGACCCTCCAGGAGAGGGCGTATTGTATGCTTTTTCCCATTGCGAATTCCCATCACTCTACGTATCCTAGCCGTCATTCACGAGGGAGATGCAGGTCGATGGCCAAGGTGGATAAGAGGACTCTAAAGCGCTTCGACGAGAGTCTGAGGCGGTGCAATTCCAACCCCGATTTCCTGGATCGCTTCTACGACAAGTTTCTGACCTCTTCGCCCAAGGTTCGGAAGAAGTTCGCGCACACGGACTTCGTCGTGCAGGTACGGGCCCTTCGGGCCTCCCTGCATCTCATGCCCCTGGCCGCCGGAGATCCGGAAGGACCCGGACGCTACCTGAGGGATCTGGCAGCTCGCCACAGCCAGACGCAGCTCAACATCGGAGCCGAGCTGTATGACCTGTGGCTCGACAGCCTCCTGGAGACCGTGAAGGAATGTGACCCGAAATTCTCCCCTGAGGTGGGAACGGCTTGGGAAGACGTCATGATGGTGGGGATTCAGTACATGCTGAGGAAGTACTGACTCGTCAAGGCAGACGCTGGATCCAAGGAGATTCAATTCTTGGGACTCAGGGCAGCGGGTGGCCGGCGGATTGCCAGGCCTTGAGGGCGTCGATGGGATGGATCAGCATGATGATGTTCAGCGTCAGGTTGTCGCGCACCCACAGCAGGCAGAAGACCTCCATGGCGAGCACCACTGCCACGCTGACCCAGAGTTTCATCCGGGAGGCGAACCAGAATCCCAGGGCCATCATGACGATGTCGCTGCACGAGTTGAGCACGCTGTCGCCGACATACCCCAGCGCGATGGTCGCCTCGCGGTAGCGGTTGATGATGATGGGAGAGTTCTCCAGCACCTCCCACCCCGCCTCCAACAGCACGGCAATCAGGAAGCGGTACGAGACCGGCAGCCGCCGCGCCACCAGCCACAGAAGCGCGAAGAACAGGATCCCGTGGGCAATGTGCGAGAAGGAATAAGCATCCGCGACCCGCTGCGAGTTCTCGCTGCTCCAGATGTCGCCGTCCCACCAGCCGAACCTACCGTCCGGCCCCAGCGGCGAACGCCCCAGCCAGCCTTCGATGAGCGCCGTCAGCGACAGCAGCGCGACTGAGGCGACCACCGCCCAGCGGTGCTCCTCGACCCACGCGAGCCAACTTGCTTTACGCGCGGCGCCCGGTTCGTCCCGGGCCCCGGAGCGTTTCACCGCGCCTTCCGGAGCGGATGGGCTTCGGTGTTGAAGACGACGTCGTTCAGGTTGAGGGTATCCTCAGGGGCGAACAGCAGATAAAGGTACTTGAGCGTCTCGGCCAGGTAGTAGCTGGGCATCAGATCCCCCTTCTCTCCCGTGGCGACGTCCTTGAGGACGGTGGTGCCGGCCTCCGTGCGGCAGCGCTGGAGGATCGATTCGAAGAAGGTGCGGCCCATCTCGAGGTAGGCGGGATCGCGGGTGATGCGGTGCAGGTAGAAGACCGATTCAATGATCTCAGGCCGCAGCGGATACTCGGCATCGACGATGCGCATCGAGCTGTAATCGAGAAGGTCCGGCTCGATTCCCTTCAGGTTCCACATCCGGTAGCAGGACGACTGCAAGGAGCGCGCGTGCTCGAGGTCGCCTCCGAGAGCGAGGACGCCCGGTAGGAATGCGTGCAGGGCGCCGAACTCGGAAGCGGTACGTTGTCCCATGTTCATGTCCACCTGTCCGTACCAGAGCCCCGTGGGCGTTTGCTGGGCCAGATATTCGTTGAGAGCACGGTGGCTCTTCTTCCACATCTCCGCGCACTGCGGGTCGTTGAACAGGATCGAGCACTTCAGCAGGTATTCGTAATAGGAATCGATTCCCCCGCCCACGTGGCTGTCCCGGCTCGTCCACTCTCCTGTTTCCACGTCGATGCCGTCCCCCACCAGGCCGATCGCCGAGCGCCGCTGATAGAGCTGGCCCAGCGCGTTCCTGGCCATCTCGAAGTAGATCTTCTTCCCGGTGAGCTTCGACAGCGTCCCGAACTCCAGCACGAGCGTGCCGATCTCGGCGGGGTTGCTTTGGGCTCCGGAGGTCCTTTGTGTCTTCAGATTCACGTACATGTAGGGCATCCCGGTGCGCGAGCTGAAGGCGGGAAGCAGGCGCTTTCCGAGATCCTCGGCGAGCTGTAGCAATCGCTTGTCGCCGGTCATCTGATAGCTCGACAGCAACCCCCCCAGCAACCGGATGGTGACCTCGAAATTCTTGACCGAGATGTCGCGATCGAAGGAGAGCCTCTCCACGATCAGCTTTTTGGCTTCCTCCGCCTCCTCATCGAGCCCCATCAGGAGCATCGTGTCCAGCGCGTCGACCGGCGTCATCAGAAGGCTCTGGCCGTACCAGTCTTTCGCCGTCTTGCTGACCGGCTTCAGCTCGTCGTGTCCCCAGGCGTATTTCTTGTATCCCTTCCAGGCGCGCAGAAACTCCTCGCGGACCTGGCGCGCGAGCGCCGCCCGATCCGGCGGCCGGGTGGGGGCGCTTTGGGTCGCCGTCCACGCGTCCGGTCGTGAGATCAGCAGCAAAAGTAGTGTAATGAGCACTGCGAAGGGTCGAAACATGCTGGCTCCGGGCCGGCGCTCAGGAACCCGGCGCGGGCTCGCTTGGAGCCGGAGCGGACAAGAAGCCGATGCGGCCGGCCTGCTGCTTCACGGTGCGGGCGAGCTTCTCGTACTCGCGCTCCATCTCCGGCGTCACGGAGGGGATCGCTTCCTTCACCGCTCGGAAGAAGTGCTCCTGCGTGACGGCCCGGGCGTCGGGATTGTCCCGCAGCGCGAAAATCCCGGCCTTCATGCAGACCCCGGCGATGTCGGCGCCCGTGAAGCGCTCGGTGATCTCCGCCAGCTTGGGGAGATCCACATCGGCTTCCAAGGCCATCCCCCGGGTGTGGGCCCGGAAGATTTCCTCCCGGGAGGACTGGTCGGGGATCTTCACGTAGACCAGCTCGTCGAATCTTCCCGGGCGCAGCAGCGCCGGGTCGATCATGTCGGGACGGTTGGTGGCGCCGAGGACCACGACCCCCTTGAGCTCCTGCATGCCGTCCATCTCCGCCAGGATCTGATTGACGATGCGCTCCGTGACCTGGGGCTCGCCAAGACCACCCCCGCGCACCGGAGCCAGGGAGTCCAGCTCGTCGAAGAAGATGATGGCGGGCGGAACCTGCCGGGCGCGCTGGAAGAACTCGGCGATCTTCTTCTCCGACTCGCCGTACCACTTGGACAGCAGCGAGCTTCCCTTGGCCGAGAGGAAGCTGGCCCCGGCCTGGGTGGCCACCGCCTTGGCGAGCAGAGTCTTGCCGGTGCCGGGCGGGCCGTAGAGCAGGATTCCCTTGGGAGCGCGGATGCCCAGGCGGCGGAACGCCTCGGGCTTTCGCAGCGGCAGCTCCACCATCTCGCGGAGGGTCGTCTTCACCTCCTCCAGCCCGCCCACCTCGTCCCAGCGGACCTTCGGAATCTCCACGACGATCTCCCGCAGAGCCGAAGGCTGGACTTCCAGGAGGCCCTGGTCGAAGTCCTCGCGGCGCACTTCGAGCTTCTCCAGCACCTTGGGAGGAATGGTCTTGTCCTCCTCCAGATTCAGCTTCGGCATCAGCCGGCGCAGGGTGGCGAGCGCGGCTTCCTTGGCCAGATGCGAGAGATCCGAGCCGGTGTAGCCGACCGTCGCCTCCGCCAGCGCCGGCAGGCTCACGTCCTTGCCCAACGGCATGCCGCGCGTGTGGATCTGGAGGATTTCCAGACGGCCGCTCTGGTCGGGGATGCGGATTTCGATCTCCCGGTCGAACCGTCCGGGACGCCGCAGCGCCGGATCGATCGCGTCGACCCGGTTGGTGGCGCCGATGACCATGACGTTGCGGCGCCCCTTCAGTCCGTCCATCAGCGTCAGGAGCTGCGCGACGATGCGCTTCTCCCCTTCCCCGGTCACCTCGGCGCGCCGCGGCGCGATCGAGTCCAGCTCGTCGATGAAGATGACGGCCGGGGAGTTCTTCTGCGACTCCTCGAACACCGCCCGCAGGCGCTCCTCGGATTCGCCGTAGAACTTGCCCATGATCTCCGGCCCGTTGATGGCGGAGAAGTGGGCGCCGGACTCGTTGGCCACCGCCCGGGCGAGCAGCGTCTTCCCGGTACCGGGCGGCCCGTGCAGGAGCACGCCGCTGGGGGGATCGATCCCGAGCCGCTCGAACAGCTCGGGGTGCTTGAGGGGCAGCTCGATGGTCTCCTGGATCTTCTGGATGATGGGGCGGATGCCGCCGATGTCCTCGTAGGTCACGAAGCGGCCCGGGCGGCCCTCCTCCCCGGTATATTCGGGAAGCAGCTCGATGCGGGTCTTCTCCGTGACCCGCACGATCCCCTTGGGGAGCGTGTCGCTCACCACGAGCCGGATCTCCATGAGCCCGAAGGAGCGGCTCATGTAGCTCTGCAGGATTTCGTCGGGGAGAAGCCCCGGTGGAGGGGGCTGCGGGGCGCGCCGGAAGACGCTGGAGAGGAAGTCGCCCTGCACCAGAGGACGATTCAGCAGGGTTGTCCGGAGAGCCTCTCCGGGAACAGTGAGCCGGATGCCTTCCTGAGCCGGAGCCAGGACGAGGCTCTTGGCTTCTTTCCAGTCGGCCGGGGTGATCTCGACCAGCTCGCCGACTCCGACCTTGGCGTTGAAGCGGATCAGACCGTCCATCCGGACCACATCGATCCCCTCGTCCTCGGCATAGCCTGAGAGGACCACCGCGGCGGTGAGGCGCTTGCCTTGCACCTGCGCCACGGCGCCTTCCTCGACGCCCAGGCCCTTGAGGTGCTGCGAGCCGAGGCGCACGATGCCTTGCCCGACATCCTGCTGGACCGACTCCGCCACGCGGATTCGCAAGATCTTTGCCGCCATCGCTTCAGCTCCTAAGCGAGTACCCCTGACGACCGTGCCGGCCTGCCCAGCATAGCACTGGCCCGACGATTTGGCCGCCGGGCGCAATCAGCGCCAAGCGAGTCGGCTCACTTCTTTTTGCCGCCGAAGGTGCGGTCGACGTGCGCGCGGATGCGCTGCATGGCTTCGGGCGTCGCCCAGATTTCCTCGGCGAGCTGCTGGACCAGATCTTGCCCCGCTCGCATCCGCTCCAGAGCCGGAGCGCGAAGCTGCGCTTTGGTCAGGCTGAAGGTCGCCGGATGGATGGCTGCGAGGCGCTGCGCCGCGGCGACGGCCCGATCCAGCAGCTCCTCCGGCGCCGCGACCTCGTCCACCAGGCCGAATTCGCGCGCTGCCTCGGCATCGTAGGTCACGCCGCCAACCATGACTCGGCTGAGATGCTGGGAAGGCAGGACGAAGCGCATGATCTCCAAAGGAGCGGGAGGAAACGGCACGCCGACCAGCAACTCAGGAACTCCTATCCGCCCGGGTCCCTTCGCCATGACCCGATGGTCGGCCATGCAGGCCACGATGCACCCGCCGGCAAAGGCGTGGCCGTTGATGGCCGCGACGAGGGGATGGGGGAAGCTGAACACCGTCTCGCAGAGATCATGAAGGGCCGGGAGCAGCTGCCGGACGTAGGCCGCTTCGCCGTCCAGGACGCGCAACAGGTCGACACCCGCCGAGAAGATACCCCCCTCGGCGGTGATAATCACGCTGCGGGCTGGAGCCCGCCCCGCCTTTTCGAAAAACTCCACGAGTACCCGGCACAGCTCCACATCGAGAGCGTTCGCGCGCCCGTGCTGCAGCCGGAGAATCGATACGCCTTGTGCCTCATCGACTTCGAACATCGCTCCCCCCTAAGCCTGAGGTTTCAGATAGCTCTACGGGTCGGATGGCCTCGAAGTTTAACCCATTCCCCCTCAGCGACCGGGGGGGGCACCCTATCGATCCGAGGATTTTCAAGTTTGTGTCGAGGGGTGTTTGCGAAAATAACCCGCGGGGATTTGAGCAATCAATCGAACCTTATCCGAGAGCCAATCCTGTCTCCTGACAGCCGAATGCGGACAACTTCCTCGTGAACGTTAAAAGTATCGGCCAGTGGGATTGACATTGCTCCGAGCAGCGCCTCGTGATCGTAAGATTTCGGCAGGCGGGATTTCATTCTGTTCAGGAGTGCTTGAGCATGATCCACGAGAGGCGCCGCTGGTACGAGAATCCTGCCTGCGAGACTTCTCGCTTGCCATTCCAGGTTGTCCCGCAAGGTTGGGTCGAACTGATTCTGGAAGGTCAGCCAATCCTCCAGAGAATTGAGTGAGATTCCGGCATAGAGGTCGGCGTGCAGTAACAAGTGCCCGACTTCGTGCGCCAGGGAGAATCGGTACCTAGTCTCCATTTCCTGGCACTGCCTCAAATCAATGCAGATCGACCGCTGATTGTGAGAGAGCCAGCTTTCCGTGTTGAAATCCTTGTACAAGCCTGGAATTGGAATGATGTCGAGCTCGAGGCCGAATTCCACGATTTCCTCGATAGGAACCGGGACTTCCAGCGTTGGATGTTGTTCTCGAAGGAATTTTTCGGCGATGGATTCGAGCTCAACTGGGGAAATGAATTCCCTGCCCAAGGTCCAACCTCGAGAATGATGCAGTGATCTGTTGGTTCTTACGATTCCTGAATCTTGCGGGCGAGGCGGATTAGCTCTTCGCGGCCAAGCTTCTTGCCCTTGACGGCCCGGAACAGGATCGGTAGCGCCCGTAGCAGCTCCGGGTCGCTCGCAATATCTGGTGGAATCCGACCGGCCCCGACCGCCGCCAAACTGACCATTTCTCGCCAGTCCGCTGTCCCCTGGCGAAGCCCAAGGGCGTTGCCGATTCGCTCCAGAACAGCTTCATCTTGCGGGGGCGGTAGTACGCCTCGCTCGTAGCGGCTCAGGTTCCCAGGATCAATCCCTGCCCGGTGAGCGAAAGATCGCAGCGTAAGTTTCTTCTCCGCTCGTAGAGACTTGAGCCATTCCCCGAAGGTTCTTGCTTCTGCCATTTTCGATTTGGCCCTCCTTGCTGTATTATCATTACAACGTTGTGTATAATATACAACATTCGTAATTGAAATCAAGGAGATTTGTAACCAACGCTTCAGATTCCCAACTCCTGATCCCCTGGCCGCAGGTATAGTTTTGCTTTCGCTGTTCTTTGCTCGAGGTCCCATCGACATGATTCGTAGTAAGCGAGTCCCAACTCACCCCGGTGAGGTTCTTCAAAAGGAGTATTTGGAGCCTCTTGGCCTGACTCAGGTGAAGCTTGCCGAGCACATCGGCGTACCTGTGCAGCGTATCAACGAGATTATCCGTGGGAAGCGCGGGATTACACCCGAGACCGCCTGGCTGTTCGCGCAGGCCTTTGGGACCACACCACAGTTTTGGGTAAACCTTCAGACAAACCACGACTTGGCGAAGACTCAGCCAACTCGAAGCGTTCCCAAGCTCCGCAAGGCCGGGTAAGGAATGGTTGATAATCAGCCAGTCCAGGTTCCGCTTCCACCCAATCCCCTTCCCCCTAACTCCCGTTCCTGCTATCATTCCCCCGCTTTTTCCCGGCCCTGAAAGCAGCGAAACAGCCCCGATTCCTCGACCCCGCGCCCAGAGGAGGCTAGCGTGCGCATCCCGCTCTTCAAGATGGAGAGGATGCAGTCCACGTACGAGAACTACGTGGAGTACAACCTCTCCGAGAGCGGTGTGCAGCCGATGCGCGCGGAAGAGCTGCTGGAGGGCGACTCCCCCGAAACCGCGCGCCTGCTCGCAGCCGAGCTGGGCTATAACCAGTCCAACGGCACCGAGACGCTGCGCGACCGCATCGCGCTGTTCTATCCCGGCGCCGCCCGCGACAACATCCTGGTCACCAACGGCGGGGCGGAGGCGAATTTCGCCACCTTCTGGGCGCTGCTGGAGCGCGGCGACCGCGTCGCCGTGCAAATCCCCAACTACTTCCAGACCCCCGGCCTGGCGCGCATCTTCGCCGGGCGCGCCGATTTCTTCCGGCTGGTCCGCCGCAAGGAAGGCAACACCACCCGCTGGGCGCTGGATGTCGACTCCCTGCGCAAGGCGGTGAGCAAGAAGACCCGCATCATCCTGGTCACCAACCCCAACAACCCCACCGGCGCCATCCTGGATGATGCCGAGATGGACGCCGTGGTGGGCATCGCGCGGCGCGCCGGTGCGTGGCTGGTGGCCGACGAGATCTACCGGGGCGCCGAGCTCTCCGGCCTCACCACCCCGACCTTTTTCGGGCGCTATGCCCGCGTGCTCGTCACCTCGGGCCTGTCCAAGGCCTTCGGGCTTCCCGGCCTGCGCATCGGCTGGGTCGCCGGCCCTGCGAAGATGATCCAGAAGATCTGGTCTTATCGCGACTACACTACTATTGCCCCGTCGATCCTCAGCGACCAGCTCGCGCGGCTCGCCCTGGAGCCCGCGCGTCGCGAGAAGATCTTCGCGCGCACCCGCTCCATCCTGCGCACCAACCTGCCGCCCCTGGAGGCGTGGATCCACTCCCACGGCGACCTGTTCGAATACACTCCCCCGCTCGCCGGCGCGATTGCCTGGATGAAGTACAAGCTGCCGATTAGCTCGATCGAGCTGGTGGAGAAGTTGCGCAAGGAGCAGTCGGTGTTAATCGTGGCGGGGGATCAGTGCGGCCTGCCCAAGCACATCAGGATTGGGTTTGGGAGTCCGGTGGAGTATGTGAGGGAGGGGCTAGCCAGAATCGCTGAAAACTTTTCGCGATTATGGACTTCTCGGATGCCTTCCCGGGAAGCGGCTTCAGTTCCTTCCCCATCAACACAATCTATTTGCGAGAAATAGCAAGCTACCCTCAAGGCGAATCAATTTTCGGTCTCCGCATGCCACGCCGGGGACAAGTGGAGAAAGGGACTGCGCATTTCAAGAAGCATTGGACGGAATGGTCTTATGCCGCTTCGGACAGGCTCCTCCCACAATTCCCGCAATGCCCGAACAGGCATCGCGAGCCGCTACTGAGGCAGTAGGGTGAAGAGACAGCTATTGAACCTGCCGTCGAAAGCCGACCGCCGCAACGTTCGCGCCAGCGGGTTAAGGGCCTTGTGTAATGCGCCCGGGGAAGGTCGATGAATGAGCTACGACAGCGAGCTGGTGTTAAGCATGGCCAATGTTGATGAACACGAAATGATGACCGGTGACAGCTATCCCGCCCTTTATGGTTCGGCGGACGCTGCATCCCTCAAGGCGCAACACACCCACCTTCTGCTCTATAAAGTCTATCTTGGGTCTCTCGTGCTGGGAGGTGTAACCAGTGTATTCACTGCGATCGGGTCTCAAGTTGTGAATAAGTGGCTCTACGCCTCACTAGCGGTAATTCTCATTATCGGTCTCTTGATTCTTTGGATCACGCGGGCAAGGCAAGACGACAAAATATGGTTCGATGGCCGTCGCCGAGTCGGTCAAGACCGCTACTTGGCGATTCATGATGAGGGTGGAGCCCTTCCATGAGGACGTCAACGCCGACACCCATTTTCTTTCCGAACTCAAAGAAATAAGCGATGCGAGGCCGCATTTGGGAAGACACCTCGCTGCTGCAGCGGGTGCCAGAGGGTCAGCAATCACCGAGTTCATGAGGCAGAAGCGGTTGACTCCCTTGAACGAGCGCCGAGACTTCTATTTCAGCGCTAGGATTCGTGAGCAAATGGAGTGGTACGCCAACAAGGCAAAGACAAATGCTACTACTGGTGCCAGATGGTTCTGGGCCATTGCGTTTCTCCAGCTAGTCCTTGTCATTTTCGCGGTCGCTCAAACTGCCGCTGACGGCCTGAGGATCAACCTTGTGCCCACGGTCACTACCTGCGCCGCTACAATGGCGGCTTGGAGCCTAATGAAGCGCCACGACGAACTTGCTCAATCCTATGCGCTTGCTGCCCAGGAACTAGAACAGATAGAAGCAATCGCCAGCAGCCAGACAACCGAAGGCAGCTTCTCGGAGCTAGTGGAGCAGGCCGAGAACTCAATATCTCGCGAGCACACCATGTGGTGTGCTCGCCGAGACGTGCGGCTATAGCTAACGACAACGGTATCGCAGGCGGAGGAAGAATTTTCATGGCTAAGCCGGACATAGATGGTGCGTAGTCGTACCGGCAAGTCAGTAGGCGCAGAGGAAGAGGCCATGGCACAGAACCGAAGATTCGACTTGACGGTAGCGCAGACGGTAATCCCGTTGCCTTGTTTCTTTCCCTCGGTTTCCAGCGTGAAGACCAATCTGATGCCGGTGGATTACGTTGAACTCTTGGACGCCGCCGCACACCCACTTTTCCTCACTTCAGCATATGACATCGCCAATTGCTCTCCAGAACAACGTCGTCGAATGGACGCTGCCCTGTACCGGAGCAAGGAGCGCGGCAGCGTTATACTAATGGATAGCGGAAATTACGAGGGGTTTTGGAAGGGTGAATCGGGATGGACTTCAGACCGATTCCATGAAGTAGCGGCGGTGAGCACATTCCATTTGTGTTTCTGCCACGATAACCAAGCCCCACCGGATACCGCAGATGCAATCGCTGAAGAAGTAGTCGCGAGTGTCCTGCGTGACCAAGAGTACGCCTTGGGCACTGTTGCGCCGATCATACATGGTCCAACAAAGTTGCTCCCCTCCGCTGCCCACGCGGTCGGGGAAAAGCTCTTGCCGCTGCTAGTTGCGGTCCCGGAACGAGCGCTTGGAGATGGCATCATCAGGCGGATTCAAACCGTGCGAAGACTCCGTCATGCGCTCGATGACTTGGGATTCTATTGTCCATTGCATCTACTCGGGACCGGCAATCCCCTTTCCATCGCAGCCTACGCGATGGCCGGTGCGGACAGCTTCGATGGTTTGGAGTGGTGTCAAACGGTCGTGGATCACGAAACAGGAAGATTATTTCACCTCCAGCAGTGGAACCTGTTTAAGGGGCAGACGGATTGGGGAAACAACGGTGTCTTGCCGTATATCCAATCGGCTTTAATGCACAATTTGGGATTCTATCAGACGTTCATGGCACAATTACGCGAAGCCCTGATGAATGATGCGGCCGATATACTCCTGTTGCGCTACGCCTCCGACAAGCAGGCGTCGCTTCTTATGAACGCGATCAGTGGAGGCGATTGACCCCAATTAAGATTCCGCTTCCCGCGATCAACAACGCAATTCGAGAAGTGTGCCTCGCACTTGAAGCGGGGAGTCAGCGACCGCGGTCCTGGGCCAGCATGACCGAGGACGATCTATGGCGTGAGCTTGTTGCCTGCATCTTGGGAAGCCGGGTTTATTTTGAGGTGGCTCATTCTGCTGTCGAACGGATGGAAAGAAGACATTTGTTCTGCAAGGATCGAAGGTCGTCTCGATTCAATCGTTACGAGCAGGATATTGTTAGAGTCCTGTCGAAGTCGGGTGCTTCTGGCGAGCAGAGCCGCTATCCGTTCTTTCGGCTTCGAGCCAAACAAATACGGCAAGCTGCCGAATGGCTCTCTGGAGGGCCTGAATCCATCCGCACGTTTCTGGAAGACTCTTCCGACACGCGGGATGCCCGGCGTCGTTTGGCTTCGGAGGTCCCAGGATTGGGACCGAAGCAAGCGAGCCTCTTTCTGCGAAACATTGGATGTGCTACGCACATTGCGGTCCTGGATGTCCATGTCTTGACCTACATGAGCTGGGTCGGCTTGACTGAAGTGCCCATCAGATCGGTTCCAACAATACAGATGTATGAAGCATTGGAGAATGCCTTTATAGAGCACGCTTATTCGTGCGGATACGGGCCGGACCGCTTTGACCTCGCCGTATGGGTGGTCGTGAAGGTCGCGAAGGAGGAGCAAACAGCATGGGGATTGTCACACTCGTATCCGGCGGAGTCGACTCCACCCTCCTGAGCCTAATGGCTCATGAGGAAGGGATTGAACTGTTCCCTCTCTTTGTGGACTACGGACAGTTAGGGGCTGCCAAGGAATGGGAGGCATGCAAACGTCTGCATGAGGAATACGGTCTGCCACGCGTCGAGCGAATGGATGTATCAGGTTTCGGGAAGACGATCCCGAGCGGGATCACGAACCCGCGTTTGCGGCTCAGTGAAGACGCCTTCCTGCCAGGACGAAATCTTTTATTCGTACTTGCGGGAGCTGCATACACGTTCAAGGTTCCGGCGAATGGCATTGCCCTCGGGCTACTAGATCCCGCACAGCACCTATTTCCCGACCAAACTCGAGAATTCATCAAAGCATGTGAGGCGATGATCGAAACTGCCATGGCAAAGCGGATAAGGGTTTTGGCACCCCTCATCGAATTCTCGAAGAGCGACGTTTTGGCTATGGCCCGCTCACGCGGATTAACAGGCACGTACTCATGCCATGCCGGCGGTGACATACCCTGCGGAGCGTGCGTGGCGTGTGTAGAGATCGCGAACGCTGAGAGAAGGAGTTAGACATGGGAGGAGGAGGCGGTGGTGGACGAGGGCTGACGCCAGACGAGCTAAGAGACCTTGAGCAAAGAGCAAAGAGAGCGATGCGAGAGCCGGGTGGCACCGGGAAGTGTAACATTTTCATCAGTTTTGTTTCTGAAGACCTCGGCGAGGTGAACATGCTGCGCGGACAGGCGAAGAACGAGAATTCCGATATAGAGTTTAACGATTGGTCTCTCAGAGAACCTTTTGACAGCGAGAAAGCCGACTACATAAAACGAGGCATAAGGGAACGCATACGACAGTGTTCCGTGACCGTGGTCTACGTGTCTGACAAGACGGCTGACAGCAGGTGGGTTGAGTGGGAAATAAGCGAAAGCGTCGCCATGGGTAAAGGTGTTGTAGCGATGCACAAAGGCAGCACTCCTCCAGCTCGTCTTCCTAAAGCTATAACAGCTAACAAGGTTCCAGTTGTTCCGTGGACCCAAAAGGAACTGGCCGAAGCAATCAAGAAGCAATCCGGGAATCGATGAGGGAGGGACAACGTACAACGAGCGGTTGTAGCAGAGGGTCCACAGCCGAAACCGGGCGTTTAGATGGGCGAGGGCAGAGCACCGAGATGTCACATGATGCGCTGTCGGGCGATGAGCGGGGAATCGCAGCAACCTAGGTCGTGAGACAACGAACACATGGCTATCAAGAAATCCGACCTATACTCGTCGCTCTGGGCATCCTGCGACGAGCTTCGCGGTGGCATGGACGCGTCTCAGTACAAGGACTACGTCCTGTTCATGCTGTTCATCAAGTACATCACCGACAAGTACGGCAATAGCACGGACTTTCGCCCACCAGTCACGATTCCCAAGGGCGCGAGCTTCAAGGACATGCTAGCGTTGCGCGGCAAGAGCGACATCGGGGACAAGATCAACACACAGGTTATCGCGCCACTCGTGCAGGCCAATGACCGGTTGGCCCGCAGTGACTTCCCCGACTTTAACGATTCCAACAAGCTCGGCGAAGGGCAGGCCAAGGTCGAACGACTGACCAACCTGATCAACATCTTCGCCAGCCCCCAGCTCGACTTCTCACAGAACCGCGCGGAGCACGACGACATCCTCGGCGACGCTTACGAGTACCTGATGCGGCACTTCGCCACCGAAAGTGGCAAGAGCAAGGGGCAGTTCTACACTCCTGCGGAGGTCAGCCGCGTCATCGCTAGGGTTATCGGCATCTCACCCGACAACACGAAGGGCTCGACCACGGCCTACGACCCAACCTGCGGCTCGGGCTCGCTGCTGCTGAAGCTGGCCGCCCAGGCGGGTAAGCACATCACGATCGAAGGGCAGGAGAAGGACGTGACCACCGCGGGCTTGGCCCGCATGAACATGATCCTGCATGACTTCCCGACCGCGAACATCGTCTCGGGCAACACCCTGGCCGCGCCCAAGTTCAAGGACGGCGAGCAGCTCCGCACCTATGACTACGTCGTCGCCAATCCGCCGTTCTCCGACAAAACCTGGGCGACCGGCCTCACTCCATCGAAAGATCCGTTCCAGCGCTTCGCTTGGGGGGAGCCGCCCGCCAAGCAGGGCGACTACGCCTACCTGCTGCACATCATTCGCTCGATGAAGAGCGCGGGAAAGGCCGCCTGCATCCTGCCCCACGGCGTCCTCTTCCGCGCCAATGCGGAGGCCACGGTCCGCAAGCAGCTCGTCCGCTCCGGCTATCTCAAGGGCATCGTCGGCCTGCCCTCCAACCTCTTCTACGGCACCGGCATCCCGGCCTGTATCGTGGTGCTCGACAAGGAGAACGCCGCTGGCCGCCAGGGCGTCTTCATGATCGACGCCTCCAAAGGGTTCAGGAAGGACGGCCCCAAGAACCGCCTGCGCGAGCAGGACATCCACCGCATCGTCGACGTCTTCAGCAGGCAGGCGGACGTTCCGCGCTATGCCCGGATGGTGCCGCTGGACGAGATCGCCGACCCGAAGAACGACTTCAACCTCATTCTGCCGCGGTACATCGACAGCACCGAGCCCGAGGACCTGCAGGACATCGACGGCCACCTACGCGGCGGCATCCCGGAGCGCGATCTGGACGCGCTCGGTGCGTACTGGAAGGTGCTCCCCAGGGTGCGCGGCGTGCTGTTCGAGTCCGCGGGGCGCCCCGGCTACGCCCGCCTGAAGCTGCTGCTAGCCGAGGTAAAGCTCGCCATACTTAGCCATGCCGAGTTCGCCGCCTTCCAGCAGAAGGCGACCTCAGTCTTCACGGACTGGCGCAAGGCTAACACGCCGCGCCTCACCGGCTTCGACAAGGACGGCCACCCCAAGGCGCTGATCGAGACCATCGCCGAGGATCTCCTGGCCGCGTTCCGCCAGGCGCCGCTGCTCGACGCCTACGACGTCTACCAGCACCTCATGGACTACTGGGCCGAGACCATGCAGGACGATGCCTACCTGATCGCCGCCGACGGCTGGCTGAAGGGAGCGCAGCCTCGCGAGATCGTTCAGGTCAAGGACAAGAACAACAAGCTCACCTGGCCCGAGCCGCACGACTACCTGAGAGGCAGGCGGCGCTTCAAGTCGGACCTCGTTACCGCGCCGATCCTGGTCGCACGCTACTTCGCCACCGAACGCGATGCCATCGAAGCGCTCGACAACCAGCTCGCCACCCTGGAGCAGCAGCTCGACGAGATGCGCGAGGAGAACAGCGGGGAGGAGGGGCTGCTGGCCGAGGTGATCGAGGGCGAGGGCGACCAGCAGCAGATCACCGCGAAGGCCGTGAAGGCGCGATTGAAGGACATCGGCAAAGACCCCCTCTACGCCGACGAGTGCACGGCGCTCGAGGCGTACGCTGACCTGCTGGAGCAAGACAGGGAGGCCAAGGCCAGGCGCAAGGCCGCGCAAGAGGACCTGGACAAGAAGATCGACGCCAAGTACCCCAAGCTCACCGAGGCCGAGATCAAGACGCTGCTGGTGGACGACAAGTGGATGGCCCGTCTGTCGGCCGCCGTACAGGGCGAGCTGGACCGCGTTTCGCAGACCCTCACCGGTCGTATCCGCGAGCTGGCCGAGCGCTACGCCGCGCCGCTGCCGAAGCTCACCGAAACAGTGGAAACGCTCGCCGCCCGGGTCGAGGAGCATCTCCGGAAGATGGGGGCGTCATGGAAGTGAGGTCTGGATACAAGCAGACGGAGGTGGGGCTGATACCGAGAGACTGGGTGGTGAAGCCTCTCGGTGATCTTGCGTCTGTTACCGCTGGCGGCACGCCTAGTCGGACGGTCGCAAAATACTGGAATGGCGACATTCCTTGGATAACGACATCGGAGATTGACTTCTACACAATCGATCACGCAGAGCAGTTCGTAACGAAGGAAGGTCTCAACAACTCCGCCGCGAAACTTCTACCACGTGGGACCCTTTTGATGGCGTTGTACGGCCAGGGAAAGACACGAGGAAAGGTCGGCATTCTTGGCATTGATGCCGCCACGAACCAGGCGTCGGCGGCGATCTTGATCAAAGGCAATGTCTCCCAAGAGTTCCTATTCCACTATCTTGCAAGTCAATACGACGCAATCAGGAATCTCAGCAACACCGGAAACCAGGAGAATCTCAATGGGACTCTTGTTCGGTCGATCTCAGTCCTGCTGCCACCGCTCCCGGAACAACGCGCCATCGCGGTCGCGTTGACCGATGTGGATGCCCTGCTGGGTGGACTGGATCGGCTCATCGCCAAGAAGCGCGACCTCAAACAGGCCGTCATGCAGCAGCTCCTGACCGGCCAGACGCGCCTCCCCGGCTTTCACGCAGAGTGGGAGGTGAAGCGGCTCGGGGACATTGCTCGATTCCTCGCTGGCACTTACTTGGCTCAAGACGACTACCGAGATGGTGAGTACGAAATCCAAGGTGCAGGCAGCGTAATGGGACGTCACGCTACTGCGAACTTTCCTGAACCAGTGTCGGTCATCGGGCGTGTGGGAACTGTCGGTCGCCCTCGCTTTATGCCGAAAGGATGCTGGGTGAACAACAATGCTGCAGTCATTGCTGCGAACGCGGCCAACGGCACGCCGGAGTTCATCCACTTGCTCTTATTGACGGTTGATTGGAGCAAAGCGACCTCAGTTACGGCGCAGCCATTCCTAGTTGTTCCAGCCCTGATGGGCATTGAGTTCGCCGTTCCACCTGTTCCCGAACAAACCGCCATTGCCGCCGTGCTCTCCGACATGGACTCCGAGCTAGCAGCGCTGGAGGCACGGCGCTACAAGACCTGTGACCTCAAGCAGGCCATGATGCAGGAGCTGCTCACCGGCAAAACGCGGCTTGTTCCAGCAGGAGTGACGCATGCCTGAGCAACCCCGCTCCGAGCGCAAGACGCAGAACCGCGTCGTCGCCCTGTTCACTGACCCGGCACGCCCCGACGGCCTAGGCTACCGCTACATCGGCGAGTGGAACAAGCGGGAGAATAACCGCGCCATCGAGACGGAGCTGCTGCGCGCCAATCTGACCGCCCGCGGCTATTCGGCCGCCCACATCTCCGCGGCCCTGCAGAAGCTGGAGACCGCCTTCGACTCGACGGGCCTCACCCTCTACCAGACGAACCTGCGCACGTACCAACTTCTGCGATATCCGGTCAGTGTACAGGTCAGGCCCGGGCAGCCAAACCAGGACGTCCACCTGATTGACTGGGAGCATGCGGAGAGGAACGATTTCGCGCTGGCCGAGGAGGTGACACTGAGGGGAGGATACGAACGGCGGCCCGATCTGGTGCTCTACCTGAACGGCATCGCCGTGGCAGTGATCGAGCTCAAGCGCAGCTCGGTGGAGATCGCCGACGGCGTGCGCCAGCTAATCACCAATCAGGAGGAGATCTTCAACAAGGGCTTCTTCAGCACCGTGCAGCTGGTGCTGGCGGGCAGCGATTCGCAGGGGCTGCGCTACGGCACAACCGGCACGCCGGAGCAGTTCTTTGTAGAGTGGAAAGACGAAACCAGGGACGTGCCAGCATCCGGCGCGGCACCCGCCGCCGGAGCGCTGCTCGACCGCCCGGTCGCGCAGCTGTGCAACAAGACACGGCTCCTCGACCTGATCCACAACTTCATCATCTTCGACGCCGGCCAGAAGAAGGTTCCGCGCCCGCACCAGTTCTTCGGCGTGAAGGCCGCGCAGGTGCGCATCAGCAGGCGCGAGGGCGGCGTCATCTGGCACACGCAGGGCAGCGGCAAGAGCATCGTGATGGTGTTCGTCGCCAAGTGGCTGCTGGAGCATGACCCCGAGGCGCGCATCCTCGTCATCACCGACCGCGACGAGCTGGACAAGCAGATCGAAGGGGTGATGAAAAACGCTGGGGTCATCGGCGCCGAGTCGCCCTCGCCCCGCATCACGTCGCGGGCGGAGTTCGTTCAGAAGCTCGGCGCCGCCACACCGCGCCTGCTTTGCGCCCTCATCCACAAGTTCGACCCGGCCGACCTCACTGGCGCAGCGCCGCCGGTGCAGGGGCGGTTCTACGTGTTTGTGGACGAATGCCACCGCACCCAGGGGGGCGACATGAACAGGCAAATGAAGCGCTGGCTGGAGGGCGCGATCTTCATCGGCTTCACCGGCACGCCGCTCCTCCGCAAAGAAAAGCGGATGACGCGCGACGTTTTCGGCACCTACATCCACACCTACAAGTTCCACGAGGGCGTGGCCGACGGCGTCATCCTGGACCTGAAGTACGAAGCCCGGGACGTGCCGCAGCGGCTGACCTCCCAAGCCGCCATCGACAAGTGGTTCGAGCGGAAGACCCAGGGGCTCAATAATTTCCAGAAGGCTGTGTTGCGCAGGCGCTGGGCCACGATGGAGGAGCTGATGAGCGCCGGCGAGCGCAAGCAACGCATCATCGCCGACATCATCGAGGACTTCAGCCTCAAGCCGCGGCTGAACAACGACCGCGGCACGGCGATCTTGGTCGCGGCCTCGATCTACGACGCCTGCCACTACTTCCGCTTGTTTCAGAACACCGGCTTCGGCCCGTACTGCGGGATCATCACCTCATACGAGCCGAACCACAACGCGATCTCACGCGAACCCGCCAACAGCGACGAGCGCTACAAGTTCGACACCTACACTCAGCACGTCCTCAAGGAAGGCCAGACCACTAAGCAGTACGAAGACGAGGCCAAGCGCCGCTTCATCGAGGAACCGGCGAATCTGAAGCTGCTGATCGTCGTCAGTAAGCTGCTGACCGGCTTCGACGCTCCGAGCTGCACCTACATCTACCTCGACAACGAGCTGCGCGACCACAACCTGTTCCAGGCCATCTGCCGGACCAACCGGCTCGACGGCGACGACAAGGACTACGGCCACATCGTCGACTTCAAGGAGCTGTTGGGTGAGGTCCAGGAAGCGATTGCCGTGTACAACTCGGACGAGCTGGACACCGATCCGGGCAATGGTGGCGACAACAACGTCCACCTCAAGGACTGGCTGAACGAGGGCAGGAAGAAACTCGACCAAGCCCGCGAGGCTCTCCGCTACCTATGCGACCCGGTGCCGCCGCCGCGCGAGGTAGAACAATACCTGCACTACTTCTGCGGCGACGCCGCCAACCCCAGCGCGTTGCACGAGACAGAGGCGCTACGTGTGGCGTTCTACAAGGCTGTGGCCGTCTTGGTGCGCGCTTTCGCCGATATCGGGCAGGACCTCACCGAAGCCGGGTACACCGACGCAGACGCGGCCGTGCTTAAGAAAGACGTCGAGTTCTACAGCGAGATCCGTTCGGCCATCAAAAAGCACTCTGGTGAAGAGCTGGACATCAAGCCCTACGAGGCAGACATGCGCCACCTCCTCAACACCTATATCCAGGCCGACCCGGCGGCTGACCTGGGGGAACTGGGCGACATGTCACTGACGGAGCTCATCATCGAGACCGGGATCCACGACGCTATCGCCCGAAAGCTCAACGAGAAGGGCAAGCTCTCGATGAATGCCATCGCCGAAGGGATCATCAACAACGTCCGTAAGACCATCATTCGAAACCAGCTTACCGACCCGCAGTTCTACGAGCAGATGTCTAGGCTGCTCGACGACCTCATCAAGCAGAGCCGGGCGGATGCCGCCGCGTACGAGGAGTTTCTCCGGAAGGCCGAGGCGTTGGTGAGGCGGCTGGCTGCGAGGCAACCCGACGAGGGCGTACCCGCGGCGCTGCACGGCAAGCGGGAAGCAACGGTGATCTACAACAACCTGCCGCAGATTCTCGCGGCTGGCCGTGGCCAGCCGAATACACTCGCTGAACCGGACTCCGCGGCAGATGACAAGCGGCTTAAATTGGCCCTCGATGTCGACCGCACGATGCGCGAGCGGGCGCCCGCGGGGTGGAAGGGGGATCAGGCACGGGAAGCACTGGTCCTGAACGCACTCTTCCCGTTGCTCGACCGCAACCGCGAAGCAACGCTCGCCCTGTTCGAGCTCATCAAGAATCAGCCGGGGTACTGATGACAGAAACGATCCGTCTCGGCGACATCGCAATTTCCGTGACGCGCAAGCGAATTAAACATGTCCACCTGTCGGTGCATCCGCCGAGAGGACGTGTCACGCTTGTTGCGCCGGAGGGAACGCGCCCTCAGGTGGCGCGCGCCTACGCCGCGTCCAAGCTGGGCTGGATCCGCGATCAGCAGGCGAAGCTACGTGGGCAGGCGCGGGAGACACCGCGTCAATTCGTCGAGCGTGAAAGCCACTACCTCTGGGGAAGGCGATATCTGCTCTCTGTGAAGGAACAAGAAGCAAAGCCCTCAGTCCGCCTCAGTCATCGCAGCATCACACTCACCGTGCGCCCCGGCAGCAGCGAAGAGAACCGCGGGGCAGTGATTCATGAATGGCACAAGGCCCTCCTGCACCACGTAGTGCCAGAATTGATCCGCAGGTGGGAGCCGAAGCTTGGTGTGAAGGTGGCCAGCTACTTCCTGCAGCGCATGAAGACAAAGTGGGGCGGCTGCAATCACCGGGCGCGGAACATCCGTCTCAATACGGAGCTCGTGAAGAAGCCGAAAGACCTGCTCGAGTATGTGGTGATTCATGAGATGCTTCACATGATCGAACCAACCCACAGCGAGCGGTTCGTCACCCTGATGAGCAAGCACTACCCAGCATGGCGCGAAGCCAGGGCGGAGCTAAACGAGCTGCCTTTGGGGGCGGAGCGGTGGAGGTTGTAGATCTGTGCCCAGCGGGATCCGCAGGTCGCGTCGAGAACGGCCATCCAAGGTAAGCTCCCCCGTCAAGTACGAATCACCTAGCCAATAATGCAGACGCTGTACAAAAAAAGGGGAGGAGCAAAGCGCTCCTCCCCTTTTGCTTCTGGATGGATCGGTAGTCGCTTCCTATCTCCCCGCCTCCACGGGCTCCACTTTGGGTTTGCCGCCGGGCATGTGGGCGGCGGAGGTGGCGCGGGTGAGGACGCTGTGGTGCTGGCCGTAGAAGAAATAGATGCCCAGCCCGAGGCCGAGCCACACGAAGAGGCGCCACCAGTTCGCGACGGGAAGCGAGAACATCAGCAGCAGGCAGGTGAGCACGCCCAGGATCGGCACGAGCGGGACCATGGGGCAGCGGAAAGGGCGCGGGTGGTCGGGATAGCGCTTGCGCATGATGAGCACGGCGGCGCAGACCACGACGAACGCGAACAGCGTGCCGATGTTGGTGAGGTGCAGCAGCGCGTCGATGGGCAAAAACCCGGCGAGCACCACCACGAAGCAGCCGATCAGGATGGTGGAGCGCCAGGGGGTGCGGAACTTGGGATGCACGTCGCCGAAGAAGCTCTTGGGCACCAGCCCGTCGCGCGCCATCGCCAGGAAGACGCGCGGGGCGGAGAGCAACATGACCAGCATCACCGAGGTAATGCCCGCCACGCCGGCCACGGCGATGATCCCTTCGGCCCAGCCGATTCCCTTTTGCTGGAAGGCGCGGGAAACGGGGGCGTTGATGTCGAGCTGGTCGTACTTGACCATGCCGGTGAGCACGGCCACGACCGCGATGTAGAGGACGGTGCAAATGACCAGCGAGGCCACGATGCCGATGGGCACGTCGCGCTGCGGATTCCTGGCTTCCTCGGTGTGCGTCGAGACCGAATCGAATCCGATGTAGGCGAAGAAGATGATCGCGGCGCCGGCCATCGCCCCCATGGGGGATCCGCCGGGGTCGGTCTGCCCGGCGATGTGCTTGCCGAAGAACTGCACTCCCGTCCAGCCGTAAGGCGCGAAAGGGTGCCAGTTGGCGGGGTCGATGAGGAAGACCCCCACGCCGATGACGAACAGCACCGCGGCGACCTTGATCATCACCATCGCCGAGTTGAACGACGCACTCTCCTGGATCCCCTTCACCAGGATCGCCGTGACGATGCAGACGATGACGATGGCGGGAAGGTTCAGGTACGAGCCGGTGCCGACGAAGCCCCCGGTCGCGGCGTCGTAGCGCCAGGGCGATTCGCGCACGGCCTGGGGCAGCACGATGCCGATCTTCTGCAGGACGTTCTGGAAGTAGCCCGACCAGCCGGTGGCCACGGTAGCCGAGCCCACGGCGTACTCCAAGACCAGATCCCAGCCGATGATCCATGCGAACAGCTCGCCTAAGGTGGCGTAGGCGTAGGTGTAGGCCGAGCCGGCCACCGGCACCATCGAGGCGAACTCGGCGTAGCACAGGGCCGCGAACACGCAGGTCATGCCGGCGAAGGCGTAGGAGAGCATCAGCGCGGGACCGGCGACATTGTGGGCCGCCGCGCCTGTGGCGACGAAGATGCCGGCTCCGATGATGGCGCCGACACCCAGGCTGGTCAGGTGGATCGGCCCGAGGATGCGCCGTAAGCGGTTCTCCCCTTTCATCTCCTCGAGAAGCAGGCTCAGCGGCTTGGTCTTGAAGTAGTTTCCTGGCATCACACTCTCCCGGAGTTTTTAGGTGCCTGCGTTTCGGGCGGAGGCGCCGCCGGGCAGCCCCGCCTTCTTCCAGAGGAAATAGACCGGGATGCCGGTCAATACGATGACCAGTCCCGGCCAGGTGGTCTGGGTCTTATAGAGGATGAGAACGAGCATGATGACGGTGGCGGCGACAATATAAAGGATGGGGACCACCGGGTAGCCGAAGGCGCGATAGGGGCGCTCGGCGTTGGGCTGCGTGCGGCGCAGGATGAAGATGCCGGCAATCGTCAGCACGTAGAAAATGAGAACCGAGAAGACGACGTAATCGAGCAGGTTGCTGTAGAGGTTGCCGTAGGTGGCGACTCCGGCACTGTCCAGCACGGGGGAGCCTGAGGCGTCGCGCAGGCGTGTGCGCGGCAGGACCAGGACGGAGGCCCAGATGCATTGCAGGATGAGGCCCACGGCGGGGACGTGGTTCCGGTTGAGCTTGGCGGTGGATTTGAAAAAGAGACCGTCCTTGCCCATGGCGTAGGAGACGCGCGCGCCGGCCAGGATCAGCCCGTTGTTGCAGCCGAAGGTCGAGATCACGATGGCCACGGCCATGATGATGGCACCCGCCGGTCCGAAGATGACGCCCAAGGCGGCGGTGGCGACCCGGTCGTCCGGCGCCGTCTGGATCGCCTGCATCGGCAGCGTGCAGAGATAGGCGAGGTTGGCCAGGACGTAGAGCGTGATGACCAGCCCGGTGCCGAGGACCAGCGACAGGGGGATGTTCCTGCGCGGGTTTTTCACTTCGGCGGCGGTGAAGGTGATGTTGTTCCAGGCGTCGGCCGAGAACAGCGAGCCGACCTGGGAGACGCAGAAGGCGACCAGCAGCCCCAGCCCGCCGGCGGAGGCGATGACCGCCGGGAAGAAGGAGAAATCGGGGCGGATCTCGCTGACGCCGACGGGGGTCCAGATCGAAGTGAAGTTGGCGGCGATCGCTTCGGCGTTGCGCCCCACGAAGATTCCCAGGAAGATCAGCGCAATGAGCGACAGCGTCTTGGCCGAGGTGAAGACGTTCTGGATCAGCTTGCCGAGCTTTAGCCCACGCGTGTTGAGGTAGGTGAGCAGGACGAGGCTGAGAATCCCCACCAGCTGCTGGGTGGAGAGGCTGATGGCGTAATTGCGCGACAGATTGATGGGGGCGATGATCCAGGAGGTGGGCGAGATGGCCGGGAAGAGGACGCCAAGGAAGCGCGCGAAGCCCACCGCCACGGCGGCAATCGTGCCCGACTGGATGACCAGGAACATCGTCCAGCCGTAGAGGAACCCCCACATCGGGGAATAGGCCTCGCGCAGGTAGACGTACTGGCCGCCGGCGTGCGGGAACATGGCCGCCAGCTCGCCGTAGGACAGCGCCGCGGTGATGGTCAAGAGCCCCGTGACGATCCAGGCCATCAGCAGCCAGCCGGCGGAGCCGACATTGCGCGCGATATCGGCGGAGACGATGAAAATCCCCGAGCCGATCATCGACCCGGCGACGATCATGGTGGAGTCGAGCAGCCCTAAGCCGCGGACGAATCCGGTGGAGGTGTCTTGAGGAGCTCGGTCATCTTTTCCAGGGATGGCTCTGGCGGCTTGCCCCATTCAGGCGTCTCCGTGAAGGGAGCCGGGGCTGGGAGGGTTGATGGCGCTGGCTTTCTCGTCGGTGAGCACTATGGCACGTTGCGCCACTCAAGCGTCTCCGGCTGTTGAACCCGGGTGAGGGATGGGAGCCCCCGGGAGGTGCGGCCCAGCGTAGCCTAATATAGGGTCCCGCGCAACGGGAATTCCAACAAGAAGCTACATTTAGGTAGAGCGAACCGGTGGACTTGGGGGCGAAAATGTTGACCGGCCGGGAGAGTCGGCGTATAGAAAGGGATATCACCCCACCACGACGAATTGCTCAATTCGCCGCCGGGCATTCTTCGAAGGAGCTCCCCATGCGTCGACCAACCCCAGTCGCCCTCCTCCTCGGACTTCTGACGTCCACCACCGCGGTAGGCCTTGTGGACCGCGGCTATGTCGAGGTGCCTTACACCCCGACCGTCTGCCTCCAGGAATCGCACTTCCTGCTCGATCCCTGCACCGGGTACCGCAGGCTCCTGCGTGAAAGCGCGACGCTCGATCTCGACCCGTTCGCCTGCAAGTACGTCATCGTGGATGGACCGGATATCGGCATCACCTGCCCGGTGATCCAGCCCGGCTCGGTCGTGCTTTCGTCCCCCACGTGCCCCAACGAATTCGGGATGTGGCTCACGGAGGATGCCCCGAGCGGCATCCAGTGGTACCGTGTGCCTTGCACTACGAATTACGACCTCATCCGGGGGAGGATTCCAGGTGTGACGCCGGGAGCCACCCAGATCGATCTGGGTACGGTCACCTGTCTTGCCGACGACGTCCCTCAGACGAACCTCTTCAACGTCACAGGGCCGAGCGATCCCGACACGCCGCCGCTCGGCGTCGCCTACTTCTATGTCGTGCGGGCCCGGGGCACCGCCGTCCCCGAGACCTACGGATTCTCCAGCGACAGCCGGGAGCGGGTTGCCTCCTCCGGGGACTGTTCCTTCTAAACCCTCTCGCGGCTCACATCCTCCCTCTCAAATAAAAAAAGGGCGGACCCCCCGACTGGGGAGTCCGCCCGATGTCCAGGCACTGGACGAACTACTGCAGGGACCGACCTGGAAATCTATCGGCTATTCACACCCTCCCGGACCGGTGACCCTGGGCTTGGTGGCGCTGGCGGCTCCGTAGGAGCTGCTGTCACCGTTCTGGTTGTAGGCCACGGCATAGAAGAACACCTCGCCCACTGCGGGCACGGCCGTGTCCTCCTGTCCGATGGTGTTGATCGCTTGCGTTCCGGACGCCATGCAGCTCACGGCCCCCAGATCGATGAAGTTCACCTGCTCCTGGATGCTGGAGAGCTGCCCACGGATGACGCTGTACGACTGGGCGCCGTTCACCGCGTTCCAGCTCAGCGCCGTGCCGAAGGCGTTGTCGCTGGCGACGAGGAAGAGCGGGTCGTTCATCCCGTTCTGATCGTGCGGAACGAACGAGGTTCCGCTGGCCGAGGCCGAGTTGCCGGATGGGTCGGTGGCGATGTACGTGGCCGTGTAGACGCGCCCTTGCCCATCTTCAGAGCGCTCGGTGCGCAGGCTGAAGGCGAAATCGGCCGTGCCGAAGCTGGCATTCTGGATGTCGTTAATGGTATTTCCGTCCTCGTTCCCGGGGGCATTGTCCGGTTCGCTGCTGGTGATGGTGTCCAGAATCACGGCGGCGCTACCGCAGTTGTCCACCGCCGTCACCGTGGCCGTGGTATCCACCAGGCGGTGGTTGGGCGGCCACAGCAGATCGGGATCGAGGCTCACCGTCAGGGCCGGAGCCTCGGTATCGTTGACCGTGACCTGGAACGAGCAGCTGCCGACCACGCCGTCACTGGTGGAGGTTCCGGTGCCCAGCACGGGCGTGGTGCCCACCGGGAAGAACGATCCGGAAGGCGGACTGCCGGCCACGACGCCGCAGTTTCCGCTGACGCCGAACGCCGGGTAGCTGACCACCGCGCCGCACAGCCCCGGATCATTGGAGGCGGTGATGTCGGAGGGGCAGGTCAGGGTGCAGGCCTGGGTGCAGCAGACGGGCGTCGACGTCGTGATGGTGATCCTCCAGCCGCCGCTGATGTTCCCCGCGTCTCCGCCGACGTCGTCCACCACGTAGAGGCTCCAGGTCCCGTTCGGGTCCTTCCCGTTGAAGACCGAGGCGAACGTCGCAGTTCCCGCCGTGGCCGGAGTCTGGTAAGGCGCCGGGGGAGCAGGAGCCGCGAAAGTGTCCCCGGTGCCATAGTTCGTCGGCCGGTAGGTCCCGGACGGGTTGGCGCTGCCATCGGAGAGCAGGCTGCCGGCGCTGTCGTCGAGGGTGATCGTGGTGTTGACGAAATCGTTCGTCCCACTTGCGTCCGACATGATGATGAACTTGTCGCCGCCGGGCCCCACCAGCAGGATGTCGATGTCGTCCGGGAATGTGTGGTTCATTCCGAAAAGCGTCACCGCCACCTTGCTGACGGGATCGGTCACACCGGAGACGGTGATGTTCGACGGGTAGGGAGCCGCAATCCCCGACGTCCCCGCTGCTGGAACGGAGATCGATGTCGCGTTGGAGAACGAAGTCGTGGCGGTGGCGATAGTCCCCAGCTGGAGGGTGTAGGTGACCGTGCCCAGGTCGGTGGTGCCATCCTGGAGCTGAAGCGTGGCGGTGATGGAGCCGCCGCAGGTCCCGCTAGGAACGAAGGTGAAGCTTCTCGCCACCGGTGAGCCACCGGGCACGATGACTCCGTAGTTTTGCGGGCCGCCCGGGGAGTTGACCCCGCCTCCGGCCAGGAGCGTTCCCACCACGTCGGAGGTGGCGGCGGTGCCGAGGTTACGGACCGGCAGGCTGACGGTCAACGTCTCGTCGGGATCAGGCGCGTTGTTGGCCGGGCCACAGCTCTCGCCGGTCACCGTGGCCGGCGGAGCAGCAACCACGACGGGACCGCAGCACTGGAAGATCGATATGGAGACGTCGTCGATTCTCCAGCCTCCCCCGCTGGCTGAGATGCTCGTGTCGAAGGCGGCGCGCCAGCGGAGCTGGATGTTCTGACCGATCGCACCCGCCGGCAGGTTCACCGTGGTCAGGACGAAGGCACCGCTGTTGCCGCTCCAGGCTTGCCGTCCCCCGATGGGGCTGGAGAAGCCTGTGCTGATTGTGGAGTTGTAGCCGCCCGCCGAGAAACTGCCGCCCGCGGTCAGGATGTCCTGGAAGGGACCCCCGCCGATGCTGATCTCGAGGACCCCTCCGTCGAAACCGGACTCGAGATTGTAGAAGTTCCGGAAGCTGAGCCGGCCGCTGAGTCCGGGAGGCACGGCGAGTGTGGCGGAATCGAGACGGCTCTCGGAGACCGACGCGGCGCTGCCGGTGGCGGCCCCATTCGGCGCCGACACGAAGAACCCCGCCGTCGTGGTGGTGGCCCAGGCTGGCGGCGGCGTCGTGCCGGAGACGGTGGCGGTCCAGCCCGCCGGAAGCGCCGGAGCGACCACGCCGTCGAAGTTCTCCCCGACGGCAGGCACGAACGCGCCGAGCGTCAGCACGAAGCTGACGTTGCCGAGGTCGGTGGGGCCATCCTGCAGATGCAAGGTGGCGGTGATGGTACCGCCGCAGGTTCCCTGGGCGGTGAAGGTGAAGGTTCGGGCCACGGGGGGCCCGATGGGAATCAACGCTCCGTAGTTTTGGGCCGGTCCGGGCGAGGTGACACCGCCTCCCGGCAGAAGCGTGGCCACCAGATCCGTGGTGGCACCGGTCCCGAAATTCTGTAACGGGAAGCTGACCGAAACCGCCTCATTGGGATCGACCGCCCCGTCCGCAGGGCTGCACCCTTCGGAGACCACCGTTGCGGGGGGCACGGCTTGCACGGTTGGGCTTCCGCCGGTGAACGGGCAGCACAGCTGGACGCGACGGGCGATTTCCAGCTGCACGCAGCCGACGGTCCCCACGTCACCGCTCCCCGTGTCGGAGATCTTCAGCTTCCAGGTACCGGCGGTGGGCTTCCCGTTGAAGGCCGACAGGGGGCTCTCGGGACGGAAGGTGCCGGCGAAGGGGGCGGTCCCGGTTGAAATCGCGACAGCAGCCTGATCGTCGAAAACGGTGTGGGTTCCGGAGCAGTCGTTCGCGCCGGTCCCGAAGTTGTCGCCAGAACTCCCACGATTGTCGGAGAGCATGACGGCGGTGCCATCGGGGTGGATCAGGGAGATCTCCAGGTCGCCGTCGAAGGTGTGGTTCAGCCGGATTTTCACGTTGGTGTCAGACACGGCGCCCGTGTCGGTCACCACGATGGGAATTTCCACCATGCTCACGTCGGGGATGGGGGTGGATATGCTGCCGCTGCTGTAAGTGGCCGAGAAACTGCCGTTGCTCAGCGTCCCCAAGGTGAAGGTGTAGGTCAGCGTGCCCAGGTCGGAAGCTCCGTCCTGCAGGTGCAGCGCTGCCGCGACGATGCTGCCGCATCCCAGCGAAGAGTCCACGGTGAACGTGAAGCTCCGGGCCACCGGCGCGCCGCCTGCGAGCACCACGCCGTAGCTCTGGGGACCGCTGGGGGAGGTCACCCCGCCACCGGGCAGGAGCGTCCCAACCAGATCGAGCGTGTCGGCCGCGCCGGTATTGCGCACCGCCAGATCGACCGTGATCGTTTCACCGGGATCGAGGCCACCCGTACTGGGACTGCAGGACTCACCTGTCACGTTGGAGGCGCCCGCCGACTGCATGATCGGGATGGGTGTCAGGTAAAAGTCCTGGACGGTCGCGGCGCCATTGACCACCACCACTCCGGAGGCGGACGCGGAGAGATAGCCGGGATAGGAAGCGGTCATGTTGTAAGTGCCGGGGACCGTGTTCATCGAATAGGTCCCGCCGCCGCCGGTGACCCGCGAGTAACCCGCATCGGCCTGCACCAGGACGCCGGTGATGGGGAGATTGGTCAGGGAGTTGTAGGCGACTCCCTGGATGGTGCCCTGCGCCGCGGGAGTGCAGGAAGCGAACTTGAAGCTGCCGACCCGGGTCAACCAGCCCGCCGTGCTGAACGCCTGGCTCGCGGCGGTGTAGTACTCCTGCGTGTACCAGAAGGTGCAGTCATCCGCGGGATCGACGCTCATGCCGCTGTAGTCGCCCCATCGGCCTGACGTGTGCCTCTGGACGCCCGTGCCCGCTACGATGCTGTTCTCACCCTGGAACAGCCCATTGGGAGGATCACTGGCAAGGCGCCCCGCATAGCGGATTGAAGGGAAGGTCGTGGTGCTGGAGACGCTGTAGCCGACCGCCAGGTTCCCCTGGTTGTCCTCGGCGGCGCTGCCCATCCAGCGGTTGTCGGTATCGGGAGCGTAGGTGGCCCGATCGAGCAGCGTGAAGGATCCACCGGGGAGGGTCCGGCGCAGCTGGTAGTAGCGGATCGCCGCCTGATGTCCGGCCACGGTCGTGGGTGTCGCCCCGACGTTGACCGTGTGATTCACGACCAGACCCTCCTGGCCGCCGAAGTTGCGATAGGTCAGGCGGAACAGCAGCCGATCCTGAATGGAGTCCAGACTGACCCCCGGGGCCGGCTGCTCGATGTCGTTCCGGCCGGAAGGATTGCGCGGATCGAACGCCGGTACGAGCAAGGGGCTGTCGGCTCTCTCGGTGAAGGTGGAGGAGGCCGGGACGGCGAAGTCGGCGTGGAATTCGAAGATGCGCAGCGCGTCGGAAGGATCCCCGAACTCGTCCGCCGTGTAATAGATGAAATAGTTGGGGGCTCCCGCGGGCGGCGGGTTCAGGCCGTCCAGGTCGGAGGGGAGCATGCCGCCGATTCCCGGATCCAGGGTGAACAGGTCGAAGTAGATGAAGCTTGCAGTCGGATCTCCCACCAGCATCTTGGCGCGGTCGAAGGCGAAGGCGCCGCCGCCGAGGAAGGCCGTGCCGGCCTGGTTGAACTGGTTGTCCGTCATGTAATAGCCATCGGGCCATACGCCGAACTTCGGATAGTCGTTGAACTTGTTGTTCGGCATCATGAAGTCGTAGAGGAAGTACGAGCCGGTGGGATCGCCCGTCCGCGAGATGGCGATAAGCTGATGGTTGTTGGGATTGGCCAGGACGCAGAACTGGCTGATGAGCCAGCGGTCGGCCAGCGGGTCGTAAAGGACGATGGGATCGCCGTCGTCCCGGGCGGCGCAGGCGTTGCCCAGGGCCGTGAAGATGGAGCTGACCTTGCGCGCCGGGATGAGGGGAGTTCCGGTCTTGTCGTAGATGCGGTAGACATTGTTCACAATCAAGACGTAGTGGTTCGGTCCTACGTCGCCATCGGTGTCGGGCGGGAGGACGCCGCCGCCGAACAGCGCGAAGTTGTCGGCCTGGGAAACTCCTTCGAAGTTCACGATGGGTCCGGGAATCGCCTCTTCCTGGGGAGCCGCCCCTTCAGCATGGTTGGGGCCCGGTGGCTGCAGCGCGCCGTCGATCGAGCCGGGGCCTGCATCGAAAGCAGCCGGCCGGAACAGCTTCGGCGGCCTCGATTTGGCTTCCTTGTCCTCGATGTCGTCGACCTTCACTTCCTGATCGGGTGGCAATTCGGAGAGCGGCGGCGAAATCGCAAATTGGGCGGCTTCGACCGTGATGGGTTCGGGAGCGTGGCTTCCCTCCTCCGCCTGCGCGACGAACCGCTGCAGTGCGGGCACCACGAGGGCAACCACGACGACGAAGATTGCCAGAATCAGGAAGCGAGAGCGTCTGGACACGGGACCCCCCAGAAAGAAGTATGGAATGGCTCGCTTAGAGGCATTTGGTGATCTTCGCGGCGGCGCCGAAAGCCAGGCTGTAGGCGCACCCCGCGAGGGTGAAGCGCTTCATGTCAGGGCCAAACGCTCGCTTCGGTATGGCTGTTTTCCGCAATCAAATTGCATCCGACCGGTCCGCGAGATCGGCGGCCGTCGGGAGAGAGAGCTAACGAGCTCGATGAAGCAATGTGTGCCCTCATACGACCAGATAGATCGACTGTCAAGACTCATCATCGATAATTGGTTTCACGACAATTCAGCGGCTTTCTTTTTTTCTATTGCGACAATGCGACGGCCAGGGGTGCACATTTTTCCGGCGCCGATTCATTGCCCGGCTGCGATGCGCTCCCTCCAGTTGATGAGGACCCGGGCGCACCGCCTCGCTTGCTTTCCAGGGGCCAGATGCGGTACAAGATCCGGCCCGTTTCCCGAAATCTTCATCCGAGAAGCCAGATCCAAGGGGGTTCACCGATGGATGTAGGTACTGTTCTGCCGCTGGTCATGGGGATCAGCGTCCTCGCGCTGGTGGTCGCAGCCCTGCTCGCCAAGCAGGTGCTCGCCGCCGACACCGGCAAGCCCGAGATGAGAAAGATCTCCGACGCCATCCGGGAAGGCGCCGAAGCCTTCCTGAAGCGGCAGTACCGGACCATCGGGGTGCTGTCGGTGGTGGCGGCGGTGCTCATCTTCGGCTTCTATTTCGCGAACCGCGACGTCAAGAACATCGCCGAGATGGGCTCGGGCACGGCCCTGCGCATCACCGTCTCCTTCATAGTGGGAGCGCTCTGCTCGGCCATCGCCGGCTACATCGGCATGTTCGTGTCGATTCGCGCCAACATCCGCACCGCCGCGGCGGCCATGACCAGCCTGAACAAGGCCCTTCAGGTGGCCCTGCGCGCCGGCGCCGTGAGCGGGCTGTCGGTCGTATCCATGAGCCTGATGGGTGTCGGAGGGCTGTTCTGGATCTTCGGCGGGATGACGGACTACCACCACGTGCCGCTGCAAATCGTCGGCTTCGCCTTCGGCGCCTCATTCGTCGCCCTGTTCGCCCAGCTGGGCGGCGGTATCTACACCAAAGCAGCCGATGTGGGGGCCGACCTGGTGGGCAAGGTCGAGGCGGGAATTCCTGAGGATGACCCGAGAAACCCGGCGGTCATCGCGGACCTGGTGGGCGACAACGTGGGTGATTGCGCCGGCCGCGGCGCCGACCTGTTCGAATCCACGGCGGCGGAGAACATCGGTGCCATGATCCTGGGGATCGCGCTGTACCCGGTCTTCGGAATGGGGGGCATCCTGTTTCCACTTCTGGCCCGGGCCTTCGGACTCATCGCCACCATCGTGGGGGTTTTCTCGGTGAAGTGCCGTGAAGACGAGGACCCGATGAACGCGCTGAACCGCGGGTATCTCCTGACCACTATCCTGGCCATGGGAGGGTTCATCGCCAGCGTTTACCTGCTGCTCCGGCCGGTGGAGGGAGTCGCGGCCCAGGTCAATCAGGGCTACCTGGTGGCGGCGGGGCTCATCGGCATCGCCACCGCCTATGCCTTCGTCTGGATCACCCAGTACTACACCGAATACCGGTACCGCCCGGTGCGATCCATCGCCGAGGCTTCCAAGACCGGGCCCGCCACCAATATCGTCAGCGGCCTTGCCGTGGCTTTCGAGTGCACCGGAGCGCCGGTCATCACCATTTCGATTGCCCTCATGTCCGCCTACTGGTGCGGCAAGATGGCGCTTCCCGGTGTGGAAGGCGCCGGGTTGTACGGCACCGCGATTGCGACCATGGGAATGCTGGCGCCCTGCGCCTATATCCTGGCCATGGACACCTTCGGCCCCATCACCGACAACGCCGGTGGCATCATCGAGATGTCGGGCCAGCCCGAGGCCATCCGGCAGAAGACCGACCGCCTCGACTCGGTGGGCAACACCACCAAGGCGCTGACGAAAGGATACGCCATCGGCTCCGCGGCGCTGGCGGCGTTCCTGCTCTTCCGGGCCTACCTGGACGAGGTTCAGAAAATTACCGGTGATGTCATCGGCGTGGATCTGACTCGCGTTCCGGTCTTCGTGGGTGGGCTCATCGGCGCGACGCTGGTGTTCGTCTTTTCGGCGCTGGCCATCCGGGCGGTGGGTCAGGCGGCCCAGGTCGTGATCAACGAGGTGCGACGACAGTTCAAGGCCGACCCCGGCATCATGAAGGGGACCTCCAAGCCCGATTACGCCCGCTGCGTGGACATCGTGACGCGGGGCGCGCTCAAGCAGATGATCGCCCCGGGGCTGCTGGCGGTGCTGACACCGGTCGCCGTGGGCTTCAGCTTCAAGTACCTGTCGGATTTCGGGCACATCGGGGCCGAGTCGGTGGCGGGCCTTCTGATGGTGGGCACCATCACCGGAATCCTGATGGCCACCATGATGAACAATGGCGGCGGCGCCTGGGACAATGCCAAGAAGTACATCGAGTCAGGGGAATTCAAGGTGGACGGCGTCGTGATGGGGAAGAAGTCGGAGCCCCACAAGGCGGCGGTGGTGGGTGACACCGTGGGCGACCCGTTCAAAGATACGGCGGGCCCGTCCCTGCACGTGCTCATCAAGCTGCTCGCCACCATCACCCTGGTGCTTGCGCCACTGTTCATTTAATAGGGAATACCCGGAGGGCGGCCCGCCGCGTAGGCAGGCCGCCCTTTTTTTCTCTCACGATTTGCTTACCGCTCCGGGCCGCTGTCGGAGCGTCATTTCCACCCCGCCGGCAGCGCCCAACCCCAAGAATTGAGTTGACTTCCCCTCTCCGCTCGGTCTATTAAAGTGCGCCGAGATCGGCGGACCCGGCCGGCAGGAGGAACTTTCATGAACCAGCCATACCATTCTCGGATATTCAGGGTGCTGCTCCCGGGCGCCTGCTTTGTGGTCCTCGCTCTGGCGACGGTGACTCCGGCCTCGGCCGCCTCCAACGATTTCAGGGGGTTTCTGCTGGCCCTGGACCTGGCGCTGACGCAGCCGGAGGGGTTGGACAGCCACATCGCCACGGTCTCCAATGGAACCGGTTTTCCGCCCACCACGGAGCGCATCGTGATGGACAACGATTCCGACGTCACCTGGGGCGCCTCCATCGGCTACAGCTTCGGCCTGGACCTCGGCCAGGTGCAGGTTTCCTACTGGAGCTTCGACGACGACAACCAGGAGAGTTTCAACAAGGCGGGCTTCACCGCCCCCGCCTTGTTCGGCTACGGCTTTTACGGCTACATGCTGCTCTGCAACACCTCTCTGGGCGGCTGCGATCCCAGCCTGCCATTGACCTTCAAAGGCGGCTCGGGGGTGAAAGCCTCCACCTTGGATCTGGACTACAGCCGCACCATGGAGATCGCCAGCAAGTTCAGCCTGCAGTGGCTGGGAGGGCTGCGGACGGCGAGCTTCGAGGAGCAGCAATCCTTCAGCGGCTTCGACGGCTACTACACCTATACGCAGGCCAGGAGCTGGAGCGCCGACGCCCTCGGCATCCGGGTGGGCGCCGCCGGAATCTTTCAATTTTCGGAGCACTTCGGCATGCAGGCCGGGGTCTCCTGGTCGCAGATGATGGCGGACACCGAAGGCCAGTCCAGCCAGACTTTCGTGAGTGGCGGTTTCAGCTGCGGCGCCCCGCCCTGCACCGAGATTAACGTCGGCGAGGACAACAACCTGCACGGCTCCATCGTGGACCTGGAGCTGAAAGGCGTCTGGTCGGCGGGGCCGGTGGACATAACCCTGGGATTCGCCAGCTCGAGCTGGAACGGGTTCGTGAAAAACCCCGTCCCGGCGAACGGCTTCCTGTTCACATCCGAGAGCGGCACCGACGACAGCGTCGGGTTCAGCAGCTTCGAGGTGGGTTTGATCTGGCGCATCGGCGCCGGCCAAGGCATAGGCTCGCCATAGCCTTCCCCACGACACGTCCGTTCGGGCAGCGGGAAGGAGGTGTGAAGCCGACGGGCCCGGAAAGCGACACCCTCGATCTGCTTCGGAACTCCACTCATCTCTTTCCATAGGGGGGTAATGAATGAGGTTGCGAAGAACTTTGTTGTTCCTGGCCCTCGCCGCGGTGCTCATGCTGGCGGCTCAGAGCCAGGCCCGCGCCGATGACTACAAGGGCTGGTTCGTCTATCTGGATCTGGCCAGCACCCAGCCCAACAGCCTGAACCAGCACTACGCCAACACGGCGGACTTCGCCACCAACCAAGTGGAAATCCTCTCCATCGAAAACGACCCCGACTTCAGCTGGAAGCTGGGTGGCGGCTACTCCTGGGGGAAGATGGGGATGTTGAAGGTCTCTTACTGGACCTTCGACAATGAGGACAAGGAAAGCGGAACGTTGACCGGCTTCGGCATGATCCCGACGGTGTTCGGCTACGGTGCCATCTACTCCTATCAGTACCTGTACAGCCCGACGTTCGAGGCCACCGGCGAGGTCAAGGCCACCACGTTCGACATCGACTATGCCCGGCCCTTTCCCGCCGGCGAGAAAATGACCATCAGCTGGCTGGCGGGGCTGAGAATCGCCAGCTATGAAGAGACCCAGACCTTCGACGGATCGGACGCCCTCTACACCTACGAGCAGGACAAGCATTTCGAGAACAAGGGCTGGGGGCCGAGGGTGGGCGTGAACGTGGATTGGGGCTTCACCAAACGCTTCAGCCTCGGAGGCACGGCGGCTTTCTCCTTCATGCAGGTGACGACCGAAGGGAACGCCAGCCAGTCCCAGCCGGGCGTCTATTCCGAGAGCCTGTCCGTGGAGAGCGATTACGTGCGCGGGCTCATCATGGATTTCGACCTGCGCGCCATCTGGAGCTTCGACAAGTTCGGCTTCTGGGTGGGGTACGAGATGTCCGATTGGGGGGGAATCTCGACCAATCCGTTTCCCCCAAGCGACAGCTTCGTCGGTCCGATGGGGGTGCCGGAACGCGACGACATCTCGTTCAACAGTTGGCACACCGGCGTGAAGTTCAAATTCGGCGGCGGGACGTAGGCAAGCGCACCGCCAGGACTCGTTTCGCGATGCATGGGGCGGCCGGAACCGGCCGCCCTTTTTTTGCTAGCGCTCGCCGCCGGAGAGGGCACGGGACTTCGCCCGGGCCTGCTCGGCGAGCTGCTTGAGCCCCCGCTGCTCGTAAATCCTGCCAAGGTCTTCATAGACGCGCGGGATGTCCTTCTCGATCTGCGCCGCCCGCTCCAGGTGGCGCTGAGCTTCCTCCAGCTTTCCCTGGCGCATCAGGGTTTCACCCAGGGCCACGTGGGCCCGGAAATTCACCGGATCGCGCTTCAGGACTTCCTGGAAGTGACCCACGGCTTCATCGCTCTTCTTGAGCATCAGGCTGACCAGCCCGAGGCCCAGGTGCGGCTCCACCGAATCGGGCTCCACTTTGGCCCAGCGCTCGAACGCCGGTCGGGCAGCTTCGATTTTTCCCGTTTCAAACAGCAGCGTCGCCAGGTTCCCCTGGGCCACCGGCCAGTCGGGATCCGCTTTGGAGGCCCGCTCGAACTCGGCGATGGCACCCGCCTTGTTCCCCTGCAGGGCGAGCAGCGTGCCGAGGCTGTTGCGCAGGATCGGGTTCTCGGGCCGGATGGCCAGGGCTTTTTCGTAAAGCGCCCTGGCCTCGTCCAGCCGTCCCTTCTCCTGAAGGCAGAGGCCGAGATTGTTGTAGGCACCGATGTACTGGGCGTCGCAGCTCAGTGCCTCACGATAGGCCTCCATGGCTTTCTCCAGATCGCCTCGCTTGCGGTGGATGTTGCCGATGTTGTTGAACTCGATGGGGCTCAACGGGGTGATCTCGATCACCTTGCGGAATTCGGCGAGGGCGGCTTCGTCTTCGCCCCGCTTCTGAAGCAATTCGCCCAGCTTGGAATGGGCCAGCGCGAAGGCGGGATCCACGGCGATCGCCCGGCGCAGGCTCTTCTCCGCACCCGCCGCGTCCCCCTGCTTCAACTGAATGCCGGCGAGAATGGAGAGTGTGATCTTGTTGTCGGGATCCTCCGCGATCGCCTGGTCGGCGTAGGATCGCGCCTTCTCCAGGTCGCCCCGCAGCATCCAAGCCCGCGCCAGGTTGGTCCGGACCATGACCCCCACGTCGCCGCCGGTGCTCAAGGCCTTCTCGAAATCGGCGATGGCGCCGTCCACGTCGCCGTCGTCCAGCGCCATGATCCCCCGGTTGTTGTGGGCGGTGAGCCGGTCCTCCCCGATGTACCCCAGGGAGCGCAGCTTCTCGATGACCTCCTGGTCGCCGGCCGACGCGACCGCCGCCTCCCCGGTCTGACTGCGGATGCCGCCGTAGGAATCGATCCAGGCCACCGGGTGCTGCGCCACGAATCCGGCCTCGAGAACTTCGCTGAGGGGCTGCCCATCCATGTCGCGGGCCACCGGCAGGCCAAACAGGGCGAGGATGGTAGGCGCGACATCCAGGACCGAGGCGGCGGAGATGGAGGCGGAGCGCTTGATATCGGGTCCCGCCGCAACGAGGACTCCCACCGGAGAATGCCAGTCGGCCGCCTTGCCTGCCTCGATGGTCGAATCGGAGTTCGGAGGGCGGTTGTTGTCCGACTTGAAGCCATGATCGGAAACCAGAATGAAGTCGGCCTGGTCCCCGACGGCCTCGACGACCTCCCCGATGAACCGATCCTGGCGCTCGTAGTAGCGGTCGATGATTCCGCCGAACAGATCCATCTCCTGCCTGGTCGTTCCTTCCAGCAGGGGCGGACGGTATTTCACGAAGAGGTGGGAGGTGGTGTCGGGGCCTTCATAGTAGATCATGCGCAGCGCAGCCGGCTCCGATCGAATGCGCCGCAGCGCCGCGGCGTGATAAGTCTCCCCCGCCGCGATGACGGTCCGGAAGCGGTCGAGCAGATTCCTTTGCGAGTCGCTCAAGCCTGCCGGGAATTTCCCTCCCGGGAGAAACCAGGCCACCTCCTCGTCTTTCACCTCCGCCGGAACACGAATCAGCGGGCGCACCTCCTCCATCAGCTCGGCAGGGTAGGTCTTGCCCCGATTCACCGCCGGATCGGTGCTCTTCCAATCCTCCTTCATTGAATCCTCGAACAGCTGGAAGGCGATCCGGTCGGTCACGATGCTGCCGCGCACCGTCTCGGCGGGCCAGGTGGCCCACCAGGCCACGACACTCACATCCATCCCCTGCCGGCTCAAGAGCGTCCACAGGGCCGGCACCTGCCGCATGGCGCTGGTGACCGGGACCAGCTGCCCCGTCTCCCGGGAGGTGACCACGAAATCGACGATGCCATGCCGCGAGGGCTTCACCCCCGTGGCGATGCTGGTCCAGATCACGGGAGAAAGGATGGGGCGCAGAGTGCGCAGGTTGGCGCGCGTGCCTCGCGCGATGAGACGCGCCAGGTTGGGCAGCTTTCCCTGTTTGAGGAGGGGATCGAGGATGCGCCAGTCGAATGAGTCCACACCGAGGAGGACCACCTGCTTGCTGAGGGGAGGCGTCGACACGCGCAGGATGTCGCCGGACGACTCCCCCACTCCCGCCACCTGGAAGATGCGCAGCGATTCCAGCTTGAGCCCTTCCGGGGCGACTTCCTCCTTGAGGGCCCCCCGGACTCCGCCGGCCAGCTCCGGGTCACGGTTCCGCACCAGATCGTAGGAGACGGCGGCGATGCGCTCGGAAGTGCGGGACTTCAGCGCCTCGGAGAGCCAGCTCTTCTCGAAGCCGGGGCCGCGTAGGCGGTGCAGGTCGAGGATGCGATCCGCGGGAATCGAGTAGATCAGCTCCGCCTCGACCTCCACCCTCGCCCCCTCGCGACTCGTGGCGGCGGAATCCCCGGTGAGATCCACCCGGAGCTTCAGGTCCTGAGTGGGGTATTCGCTCAGCCGCGCGAGTCCGAGCGGGATGAAATGCCAGCCGGGATCGACAAGCCTGGGTTGCGAGTGGAGCAGCGGGACATCCACCACGCGAAACACCGGCTTGGGATCCAGGTGGCGAAAGGAGAAGGCGATGTAGGCCGCGCCCAGTGCGAGGGCGGCGAGGAGGACCGTGCGCGCACGCGACATGATGGCGCCGATCCTAGCACAGGAGCCGCAGCCGTCTTCACCAGAGGATCTGGACCTCTTGACCCGCCGGAGTATCGAGGAGTAGGCTAACCATACCCCCCACAATCAGTGCTGTCGCCCTTGGCGACTTGCAAGAGAACACCCTAATCGGAGATTTCAGCATGCGACTCCTTCCGAAGTGTTGCCCGCCTTTTCTACCATTGTTTGCCGTTCTGCTCTTGGTTTTTCCCACGATGATTCAGGCCACCCCGCCAGCGCTCCCGGAACCGGAGGTCGCCTGTCCGGACTGTAACGATTTCAACGCCTGCACGGCGGACAGCTGCGATACGTCCACGGGCACCTGTCGTCACGATCCGATGAATTGCGACGACCAGAATCCGTGCACCACCGACAGCTGCATCGCGGGCACCTTCCCGGGTGCCGGATGTCGCCATTCGATGCTGCCGGTCGGGGCGGCATGTGACGATTCGATGGTCTGCACCACGGCCGATGCCTGCAATGCGAGTGGGGTCTGCACGGGAAACCTCCGACCGGAGGGTTTTTCCTGTAATGATGGTAACTCCTGTACGCAATCCGACTCCTGCACCGCGGCCGGAGCCTGCGCGGGTGCGGCCCTCACCCCCGGAAGCTCCTGCGACGATCTGAGCCTGTGCACCTCCGGAGATGTTTGCGTCGCCTCCCCCAACGGGCCGCTCTGCCAGGGCGCGGCCAAGGATTGCGGTGACGGGAGTCTGTGCACGCAGGATCTGTGCGCTCCCGCCACGGGAGAGTGCAGTAATCCTCCGGTCAACTGCAATGACGGCAATGCCTGCACGGGCGATTCGTGCGACAGCGCCACCGGCGTCTGCGTGCGGACCTCCCTTGGCGGCTCCTGCAGCGACGGGAACCTGTGCACGGTCGGAGATTTCTGCAGCGCCGGGAATTGCGTGGGCGCGGCGCCGAACAGCTGCTCCGACAATGTCGCCTGCACGGTCGACTACTGCGAGACGATCCAGCAGAATTGCCAGCATATTCCACATACTGAACTTTGCCCCGCCCCCACCCCGTGTTCACGTAAAATCTGCGATTTCAGCGGCTGCCGGGAAACCCTCACCAATAATTTTCAGGCGGAGTGCGACGGCAATCCCTGCACCGCGGATCAATGCTTCACCCACATCTGCATGGGTGGAGGGGCAGCGGCCCCACCGCCCACGGGCCCGTGCAACGATCAGAATCCCTGCACCAGCAACGATCGCTGTGCTAACAATCGTTGCAACGGTACGCCGCTGTGCGACGATGCCAATCCCTGCACGAGCGATTCCTGCGATCCCGCCACGGTGACCTGCGGGCATGGGAACCTTACCGGGCCGTGCAACGACGGTAGTGCCTGCACGTCGGGAGATACGTGCACCCAGGGAATCTGCCAGGGCAATCCCCTGAATTGCGATGATGCGAACGCCTGCACCGCCGATACCTGCGGCGTGGGAGGCAGTTGCGTGCACACCGACATCACTGCCACCTGCGACGACAACAATCCCTGCACCGCCGACGGGTGCGACGCGACGACCGGCTGCTTCCATCAGTCGGACAATCCCTCGCAGACCTGCGGTGTGGGGGCCTGCCAGCGCACCGTCGATCTCTGCGCGGGAGGTATCCCACAGCCCTGCGTGCCGGGAACTCCCGCTCCTGAAGCCTGCAACGGTATCGACGATGACTGCGACGGGCTCGTAGATGAGAACGCTATCGTCGCCGATTGCACCGCCAGCCCTTCGACCCTGAACCTCAACGGCCAGGGCAGCATCTTCTCGATGACCTGCAAGCTGTCCGACAGCTGCGATCCCGGGAACCCGGTGCCGATCTCCGGATCGACTGTCAGCCAGGTCTACATCTCGAGGGTGGACAGCGCCGACAGCTCCTCCGACGACGTGACGCTGCCGGATCCCTCCACACTTCCCTGCCCCGATCCGGTGCTGGGGTCGCTTTACGAGCGGGGGATCTCGGAAAACCTGGCGGCGCGGAACGTTTCCAATGCCAACGTCACGTTCAAGTTCAACCTCCCGGCGGATGGACAATGCTCGACTCTGGACGGCGACCGGCAGGACATCTCGGCCCGGCTGACCACCGTTCCGGACGGCACCAGCGCCACGCTCTGCATCACGGGAACAACCAACGCAGGCGATTTCCAGGGTTGCCTGCTGGTTCAGGTGCACAACAAGGGCCTCAGGTGAGCGGCGCGGCTACCTCGGGCCATGACCGCCCGAATCCCGCGCCTTGCCCCTGAGCTGTTCAAACTCGCTGGTGAGGATGAATCGGGTATTCGCGGTTGGTTTCGCGGGGATTGGAGAAGGGATCCCTAGACTTCCTGTGTCAGCCGCTCGCTGCGGGCGACGAAGACCGCGGCCACCAGGTCGCCGGTGACGTTGAGCACCGTCCGGCACATGTCGAGAATCCGATCCACGCCGTAGATGATCCCGATTCCCTCCGCTGGCACGCCGACCGTGACGAGCAGCGCCATCACCACAGGCAGCGAGCCGCCGGGGACGCCGGCGGTGCCGATCCCCGCCAGAATCGAGAGAAGGACCACCGTCACCTGGGAGGCCAAATCCAGGTGGATTCCGTAGAACTGGGCCAGGAACAACACGGTGACTCCCTCGTACAGCGCCGTACCGTTCTGGTTGAGCGTGGATCCCAAGGTCAGGACGAAGCTCCCGATCTGGCGCGGGACTCCCAGCTCGATCTCCGACACACGCAGCGAGGTGGGGAGGGTGGCGTTGCTGGAGGAGGTGGAAAAGGCGGTCAGCATCACTTCGCGGATGCGCGAGAAAAAGACGATGGGTGAGGTGCCCGCCGCGAAGCGCAGGAACAGCGAATAGGTCACGAACTGGTGAATGGCCAGACCGGCCAGCACCGTCACCATGTACAGCGCCAGCTTGCTGAGCACATCCAGCCCCGAGCGGGCCATCAGGGTGAACAGCAGCGCCGCCACGCCATAGGGCGCCAGCCGCATGGCCATGCCGATGATCTTCATCGTCGTTTCAAAAACCGCCTGCAGCCAGAGAAGGAGCGGCTCGGCCAGGCGACGCTCGACCTGGGTCAGGGCGATGCCGATGAACAGGGCGAAGACCATCACCGCCAGAATCTCGCCCCGGAAGGCGTTCACCATGGCCTCCAGGGGATTCTGCGGAATCAGATCCAGAAAGATCTGCAGCCCATGCTTTGGCTCGGGGGGCGTGCCCAGGTTTTGTTTTTGCCGGCCCATGACCTCCATGAGGGCGGCACGCGACTGCTCGGAGAGGCCGTCACCCGGCCGGATGGTGTTGGCCAGGACGATTCCGATGAGCACCGACACGGAGCTCAGAACAATGGTGAACGCGAGGGTCTTCAGTCCTACGCGCCCCAGGCTGCGCAGATCCCCCAGCTCGGCGACGCCCAGGATGAGGGCGCTCACCACCAGAGGAATCACCACCATGAAGATGAGGCGCAGGAAAATCTGCCCCAGGGGGTAGGAGACATTGTTGATGAAGGATTGCAGCTGAGGGGAGTCACCCCAGAAAAAATTGGCGGCGATTCCGAGAAGCGTCCCGGCCACCATGCCGTAGAAGATGCGCGTGTGCAGCGGAGTCCGCTCCCTTGCAGGCGGGGGCGCGGAGGTGAATCCCGGAGGCTGGCTCGGAGCTGACACGCGTCTGGATCCTCAGGAAGTGATGGCGCTCGAGCGCCGGTAAGCCTAGCACAGCTCCTCTGTTACAATCCGGCCCCGGCAGGAGGGGTGAATGCTCGCCCAAAGCTATCCTCTTTATCTCGGCAATCGCGCCCAGGCTCCCAACACCGCGCTGGAAGTGCGCGACAAGTTCACCGGCGAGGTGGCGACCCGCGTGGCGCAGGCCAATGCGGAGATCATGGAGCTCGCCATCGCCGCGGCCACCGCCGCGGCCGAGCCGATGCGCCGCCTGCCTTCCTACGAGCGACAGGCGATTCTCCTGCACTGCGCCCGGCGGCTGGGAGAGCGCCGTGAGGAGCTGGCCCGGATCGTGTGCCTCGAAGCGGGCAAGCCGATCCGCGACGCGCGCGGAGAGGTCGGGCGGATGCTCGACACGTTCCGCATTGCCGCGGAGGAGTCGGTGCGCATGGGTGGCGAGGTGGTGCCGCTGGACACCACGCCGCGGGCCCGCGGCTTTACCGGCATGTGGAAGCGCGTGCCGGCAGGGCCCTGCGGCTTCATCACACCGTTCAACTTTCCGCTCAACCTCGTGGCCCACAAAGTCGCCCCGGCCCTGGCGATGGGGTGTCCTTTCGTGTTGAAACCGGCCAGCGCGACCCCGGTGAGCGCTTTGGCGATCGGCGAGATTCTCGCCGAAACGTCCCTGCCGGAGGGCGCCTTTTCCATTCTCCCGTGCAGCGCCGAACAGGCACGCCCGCTCGTGGAGGACGATCGGCTCAAATTGTTGAGCTTCACCGGCTCGCCCGAAGTTGGATGGGACCTGAAACGGCGCGCCGGACGGAAAAAAGTGGTACTGGAGCTGGGGGGAAACGCCGCGGTGGTGGTGGACCAGGACGCCGACCTGGACGACACCGTCGAGCGCATCGTGGTCGGGGCCTTCACCCAATCGGGCCAGAGCTGCATCAGCGTGCAGCGAATCCTGGTTCATGAATCGATCTACCCGCGCTTCCGGGAGCAACTGGTCGAGTCGACGCGGCGGATCAGGCATGGGAATCCGGCCGACGAGGCGACGATCCTGGGTCCGCTCATCAGCGAGGAATCCGCTCGCAGGCTGGGGGCGTGGATCGCCTCGGCCGTGCGCCGCGGCGCCAGAGTCCTGTGCGGCGGCTCGCGGGAGGGGGCGATGATGCAGGCGACCCTGCTCGAAGCCGTGCCCAAGGACGAGCCCGTGTGCGCTCAGGAGGCGTTCGGGCCGGTGGCGGTGCTCTCGAGCTTTGCCGATTTCGACTCGGCGCTGCGGCAGGTGAACGACAGCGTCTTCGGATTGCAGGCAGGCGTCTTCACCCGGGATCTCTACCGCGCGCAGCGCGCCTGGGATCGCCTGGAGGTAGGCGGCGTCATCGTCGGCGACGTACCCTCCTGGCGCTCGGATGCCATGCCCTATGGAGGCGTGAAGGGAAGCGGGCTGGGCCGCGAGGGGGTGCGCTTCGCCATGGAGGAGATGAGCGAGATTCGCATGCTGGCGATTCGCACGCCTTGAGCCTGTCCCGGGTCAACCGGCTGACGCGGAATCGGAACAATCCACACCGGGTCCCCCGAAACCCCCGGGATCCCGCTCCAGGACCCGCCTAGCCCTTGCCTGCCACGGTCCCGGAGCCTACATTTCCCGCATGAAAAAGCTCGGACCGTTCGGGATCCTGATGGCGCTTCTGGTGCTGCTCATCGTGCTGTTCCTGTCGGAGCGGGCCTGGAAAGGGGCCATGCCGGCCGCCGCCCAGGCACTGAAGCCCGGGGCCTCGCAGGTCGTGCCCGACCACGGCGACAAGGCTGCCGGGGAGGCGGTGCGCTCCGGCAAGCTCCCCGACCTCAAAACCATGGGCAAGCGCACCGACGATCACATCCAGCAGGTCCAGGACGCCTCCAAAGGACAGGACTGATCCCGCGCCTCACTTCCTGGTGTACATCCCCTCCATGAAGGTCGTCCACTGCTTCCCGTCCTGTGAGTTCTCAATTTTGAAGCGGTATTTCCCATCCGCCTCGAAATCATACGTGTAGCGTCCCTGCCCCATCGGAGATGTATTCTGGAAAGTCAGGCGATTCCCCTCCCAGGTTCCCCTCGCCGGATCGCCCGTGGGAAAGCCCATCGAATCGAACCAATGCATGGTGTAGGTGTTGGTTTTCGGCTCGTATCCGAACACGCCGTGCCCTTTGTAGCAGGTCTTGCCGTCTCTCTCCTGGACGTAATCGGTGATCAGATAGAAGCCTTCCAGGTCCATTCTCGATTCGGTACGTCCCAGGGCCGAGCCTCCTTTCGGATCCCAGGCCCCTGGGTGAATCTTTTCCTCCCCGACCCAGGTTCCTGCCAGTGCCTTGAGCTTGGCATGCTTGTCGGTGGGCTTGGGCATTTCGAACTGCTGCATGAGGGCCTCCTTCCACCCGTCCCGCCTGTGCGGGAGGAGTGGCAGAAAATTGGGGGGTTGATAATGGGTCAGCTCATCGCTCACTTCTTCTTGAACAGGGCATCGAAAGCGGCGCGCGGGTCCAGGGGCCCGGCCGGAGCGGAAGCCCGCCGGCCCGTGGCATCCAGGACCGTCTGAGGAGTGAAGAGCTCGCAGGTGTTGCGGCTGTTCTTGGAGCGCACCGGCGCCGGGAGAGTCTGCCGGCATTCCCAGCGGGTGGAGGGATCGAAGTGCTGGCAGTTGCGGCAGATGTGCAGATCCTCGCGGCACTTCTCGCACTGCGAGTCGAGCTCGATCTTCTGCGCGGGGGAAGTCTGATGGCCGCAGTTGAAGCAGCGCACCACCGCCGTCGCCTCCCGCGTGGTGATCTCCCGGGGGCCGCGCGGCCCTCGCTTCTGCCGCTTTTCCCGCTCTTCCTTGTAGTCGTTGTCGTGGTAGCCCGGCTGGCGGTACTTCACGACTCCAGCTCCTTCAGCACCGCATGCGCCTCGCGCAGGTGCGGAATGGTGATGGACCCGCCCACGATCAGGGCCACGTCGAAGGCTTCGGTGAATTCCTGGCGGGTGACGCCGTGCTGGTGGCACTGCAGCACGTGATAGGTGATGCAGTCGTTGCAGCGCAGGACCAGAGAGGCCACCAGGCCCAGCAGCTCCTTGGTCTTGGCGGGCAGGGCCCCATCCTCGTAGACGCGCGAATCCAGGGCAAAGAACCGCTTGGTTTCCGTCGTTCCGCCGCCCAGGATGCGCTCGTTCATCTCGGCGCGAAACTTGTTGAACTTGTCGATCTTCTCTCCCATCGGGACTCCCCTGGATGAATGGATCCGGCCGGGCCTGCTGGATCAGGATGAGGAGGAGGCCGCGGCGACCATCACCCCCGCCCGCGCCACCTCGTCGTAGCGGACCGCACTGGCATCGAAATTTTCGAGGTTCTCGATCAGGCGCTTCAGTGCCGTGTCGAACGAAGGCATGGTCTTGCGGGCGCGCGTCAGGGGATTGCAGCGGGCCAGAACGAAATTCTTCACGAACGGATGCCGAATGCCCCGGCGTTTCACCTTCTCCACCTGCTTGTCCAGGATGCCACTGGCCTTGTCCACCAGCGCCGCGCGCCGCTGCCGCTCCTCGAAGGCCTCCTTGAGCGGCTCCTTTTGAAACTTATCCACGCGGCGCAGGATGGAGCCGAAGGCGCCCCCCGCGAAGCGCGGGTGTTCCTCGTAAAGAAGACCGAGGGTTGCATAATAGGCCTCCTCGAACTGGAAGGCGAAGGAGTCTTCGTGCTTTCTTCCCTGCTCGTCCAGCAATCCCCGGTACATGCGGATTACTTCGAGTGATTTTTCCTTGAGGTTGTGCGCCTTTTCGGTGTTCAGGGCCAGGATCTGGAACGCCACGTCGCTCTCCGCCAGGAGAATGGCGGGAATCGTGGCCGCCTTGATTTTTTCCAGCACGGTGCGCCGGTGGTTTCCATTGGGGGTCCAGTAGGTCCCGTCCGGGCCGCGAATCACCACCACCGGATCCACGAAGCGATCCAGCTTGGTGATCGCCTTCCGGAGCTTCTCCAGATGGGCCTTGGAGATGTCGCGCTGATACGGGGTGGCCTGCACCTTGGCAAGGGGCAGGATGACGAAGAGCTGCCAGTTCCTGCCCACCGGCTCCCGGTAGGCCGCCAGCGCCACCCCGCCGTCGGCCTCCACCTGCTCGGCCAGCGCACGGATGCTTTTGGGGGGAGCTTCTCCTGCCGGAAAGGCGGCGAGATCCGCGGGCGCCATGGTAACGCTCTCCTGAGGGATCCTGTCGTTCGGGGACCCCTTATTATAGGTCCTTGTGATGGTTTTGCATCCCGCCTATGATGCCTCCGCTCTCTCCCCATACCGCAGATTGAGGAGGGCCGACATTGACCAACCCCGCGCCTGCCGGTTCTCCCACGCCGCCCCCGTCCGCCTCACCCTTCGCACGGCGCCTGGGACTTTTCGATGCCTGCATGATCGTCATCAGCGGGATCATCGGCTCGGGGATCTTCGTGAATCCCTACGTCGTCGCGCAGAAAGTGGAATCGTCCTTTCTCATCCTGGCGGTATGGGCGGCGGGCGGCCTCATCGCCCTGGCGGGAGCGTTCGTGTTCGCGGAGCTCTCCACGGTCCTCCCCAAGGTGGGAGGCCAGTACGCCTTCTTTCGGGAGGCTTTCCACCCGCTGGTGGCGTTCCTGCATGGCTGGTCGCTCCTGCTCATCATCCAATCCGGCGCCACGGCGGCCGTGGCAGTGGCCTTCGCCCAGTACGTGGTCCGGCTGCTTGGGTGGGGACAGGCGCCGATCGTGCCGATGGCGGTGGCCGTTCTCCTGGGGCTGGCCTGCTTCCACGCACTGGGGATCAAGCCAGGAGCGATACTGATCAACGTGGTCACTCTGGGAAAAACACTGGCCATCGCGGCATTGATTCTCGGGGCCTTCCTGGTGACCGGAAAGTCGGGAATCTCGTTCCAACCGCTCCTCCCCTCAAACTTGGAGGGGTTCGGCCTGGTGTCGGCATTCTTCGCTGCGCTGGTACCCGCCATGTTCGCTTACGGCGGATGGCAGAACTTGAATTACGTGGCGGAGGAGGTGCGTGAGCCGCTCAGGAACCTTCCACGGGCGATCCTGCTGGGAGTCTTCTGCGTCATCGCCATCTATCTGGGAGCCAATGTCGCTTACGTGCACGTCCTGTCGGCGCCGGTGCTGGCGGCCACCACGACGCCCGCCGCCGATGTGGCTCAGCGGCTGGCCGGGGAGAGGGGATCGCAGGGCATGAGTCTCCTGATCGTCATCTCCACCTTCGGGTTCATCAACCTCTCCCTGCTCAGCGCGCCGAGGGTCTATTACGCCATGGCCGCCGATGGGTTGTTCTTCAAGGCGGTGGCCCGGGTCAGCCCGCGCTTCAAGGCGCCCACAGTCGCCATCTTGCTCCAGGGAGCGCTTGCCTCGCTGCTGGCGCTTTCCAACACCTACGATCGGCTGCTGGGCTATGCCGTGTTCGCCGACTGGATTTTCTTCGCACTGGCCGGCGTGGCGCTGATCGTCTTCCGCGCACGCCGCCCCGACTCCCCCAGGCCCTATCCCACGCCGCTGTACCCCCTCACGCCGATCCTGTTCATCCTGGCGGGGGCGGGAATCGTTCTGAACCTGTTCGTGGCCGATCTCAAGAACGCCCTGGCCGCCTCCGGTATCATGTTGCTGGGCGTGCCGGCCTATTTTCTCTGGCGGCGCGCCGGCGGCGGAGTGAGATGACATGAAGCACAGCGTCTACATGACCTGGGCCAAGCAGCATGCCGTCGAAGCGTGCAACCTGGCGAACAGCGGCATCCTGGCGTGCAGCTCCGCCGATCTTCCCATCGCCGCCGGCGAGCTGGCCCTGAATGGCGGGGATTCCGATGGATACCCGCCGTTGAAAGAGGCCATCGCCACCAAGTATGCGTGCTCGCCTGACGGGGTGGTTCTGGCCCAGGGTGCCTCCGGCGCCAACTTCCTGGCCCTCTCCACCCTTCTGGAACAAGACGACGAAGTGCTCGTGGAGCAACCCACCTATGAGCCGATTCTGGCGGTCGCCCGATACCTGGGGGCCGACATCAAGCGCTATTCCCGCTCCTTCGAGGGGCGCTACCAGATCGACCTGGATGAAGTGCGCTCTCTGCTGTCGCCCCGCACCAGGCTCATCATTCTCACCAGCCCGCACAACCCGACGGGGGTGGTCGTGGAGCCGGAGACCCTGCACAATCTCGCCCGGATGGCGGCCGAGGCAGGAGCCATTCTCCTGGTGGATGAGGTCTATCGGGACATTCTCTTCGAGGAAGCCCCGGCCAGCGCCGTCCACCTGGGAGAGAACTGCGTCGCCACCAGCAGCCTCACCAAGAGCTACGGGCTCTCCGGGCTGCGCTGCGGCTGGATTCTGGGCCCGCCGGCGCTGGCGGAGCGGATGCGGCGGATGAACGACCTGATGGGAGTCGCGGGCCCCCTGCCCGCTGAAATGCTCGGCCGGAGCGCATTTCGAGTTCTCCCCACCCTCGAAGCCCGCACCCGGAGCCTGATCGAGCCGAATGCGCGTCTGGTGCACCGCTTCCTGCAGGAGCACGCCGAGCTTCTCGAGTGCATCGTCCCGGCGCGCTCGATGACCGTGTTTCCGAGGCTGAAACTCGCCGAGAGCAGCGATCGACTTCACGATCGGCTGCGGGAACGGCGGACCTCGATCGTCCCGGGGCGGTTCTTCGAATCACCCCGCCACTTCCGGCTGGGATTTGGAGTCCAGACCGAGAACGTCGCCCTCGGGTTGAAAAATCTCTCCGAGACGCTGTGCGAGCTTTCTTGACCCCGGCCTCGGGCGGCCGGTAGGATTCGGAACACGGCGGAGCCCTTGACGCCGGAAATTCACTCGAGCGGGGCCGGATCGCTTCGCGCCAAAGCAGAGAGAGGTGCCTTCGAATGAACCGGTGGAAACTGTCCGCGGTGATTCCGCTGCTGGCGCTTGCGGGGCTGGTCCTGTTCCTCGCCTGGCCGCGGATTCAGGAAGCCCGGCATGCAAAGCCGCATCAGCGCGTCGTGGTGGTTTACGGGTTCAGCATTCTGGCCGAGGCGATGAATCAGGGAATTTTTCCCGAGTTCAGCCGGCGCTGGAAGCAGGAGCACGGAGAGGAGCTGGTCTTCACCTCCTCTTTCTCCGGCTCCGGCACCATCACGAACCAGATCGTGATGGGAGCGCCCGCTGCCCTGGCGATTCTCTCCCACGAGGGAGACGCGCTGCGCCTGAAGGAGGCCGGGGCCACCACCACCGACTGGCATGACTTTCCGGCCAAGGGGATCGTGAACCAGACCCCGTTCGTGATCCTGGTGCGCAAGGGGAATCCCAAGAAACTCCGGACTTTCGCCGATCTGGCCAAGCCGGGAGTCGGCATCATCCATCCCGATCCTCTCACCTCAGGGGGAGCCAAGTGGTCGATCCTGGCGGAATTCGTCTCGGCCAGCGGCCATCCCATGGCGGCCGACCCGGAGGATCAGCGGGTGGGCAAACAGCAGCTGCTGGGCATCTGGAAAAACGTGGTGGGCCAGTCCCCTTCCGCCGCCGGCGCCAGGACCCAGTTCGAAAACGGTCTGGGTGATGCCTTGATCACCTACGAGCAGCAGGGGCTCTTGGGCGGGGAGGGCAACAAGAGCGCAGCGGAGATCGTGGTCCCCCCTTTCACCATCCTGTCGGAGCATCCGCTGGTCCTGGTCGACCGCAACATCCGCGCGCACGATCGCGCGCCGGTGGAGGCCTTCCGTGACTTTCTTTTCTCCGACGCGGCACAGACCATTTTCGTCCAGTACGGCTTTCGCTCCGCCGTGAATCCCTCTCTGGACTCCGCCAATCCCAGGCTGCCCGCGCTTCCCGCGACTTTCAAAGTGGACGAGATGGGAGGCTGGGTGGCGGCGGACACGGAGGTGTACGAGAAGATCTGGAAGGAAGAGGTGCTCAAAGAGCTGAGGAAATGATCGACTCTCATCCTCCCGTCGAACTGAAGCGCAGGACTTGGGCCCACCGCCTGACGATAGGCCTCCTCTGGACCGTCCTCACCCCCCTGCTCATCCTGCCGATCGTGGCGATTTTCGTGTTTGCGGGGCGGGGTGGTTGGACCGCCTTCTGGAACACGATTCTCCTGCCGGAAGCCCAGTTCGCGCTGCGCCTCTCACTCTGGATCGCACTGTGGACCAGCCTGGCCAACGCGGTGCTGGGCACGTTCACCGCTTATGTGCTCTCCAAACACCGCTTTGTGGGACGGGGACCTCTCTCCATCCTGGTCAACCTGCCGGTGGCGATTCCCACGGTCGTGATGGGAACCTCGTTGATCCTGTTGTGGGGCCCGATCGGCCTTTTAGGGCGCTACCTCGTCCCCCTGGGGTTCCGCCCCATCTTCGCCCCCTTCGGCGTCTTCCTCGCGCACCTGCTCGTCACGTTTCCCTACATGCTGGGAGCCGTGAAGCCGGTGCTGGACGAGCTCGAGATCACCTATGAAGAGGCCGCCTACACCATGGGGGCGGGGCGCTTCCGGACCTTCCTCCACGTGATGCTCCCGGCGCTCAAGGGCGGGCTGTTCAGCGGAACGCTCCTGACCTTCGCGCACTCCCTTGGGGAGTTCGGCGCCACGGCGATGGTCTCGGGCAACCTCAGGATGAAAACCCAGACCGCCCCGCTGTTCATCTTCGCCCAGTTCGAGGCCGGGCAGATCGAGACGGCCAATGCGGTGGCCGCGGTGCTGGCGGTGCTCTCGTTCTCCATTTTCCTCTTCCTGCTGCGCTTCACCTCCAAACCGGCGCGGGAAGGTCCCTGATGTCCATCGTGCTCGATCACATCTCGAAGCGCTTCGGCGCTCACGTCGCCCTGGATGAGGTTTCCCTGGAGGTGGCGGACGGCGAGCTGTTCGTCCTGCTGGGAGGATCCGGGAGCGGCAAGAGCACGGCGCTGCGGATCATCGCCGGCCTGACCCGGCCCGACGAGGGCCGGATTCTGCTCCAGGGCGAGCGCGTGGACCATCTGCCTCCGCAGAAGCGGGGGGTGGGCTTCGTCTTCCAGAACTACTCCCTCTTCCAGCACATGACCGTCGGAGGAAACATCGAATTCGGGATGCGCATTCACAAAGTCCGGCAGGCGGAGCGGCTGCGGCGCCGGGAGGAGCTGCTCAATCTCATCGGCCTGGAGGGCATGGCCGACCGGCTCCCCCGCAGGCTCTCCGGCGGCCAGCAGCAGCGCGTGGCGGTAGCCCGGGCGCTGGCCTATCAGCCTGCGGTGCTCCTCATGGACGAGCCTTTCGGCGCGCTGGATGTGCGCACCCGCTCGCAGCTCAGAAAATCCCTCAAGGAAGTCCAGCAGAAGCTGAAGGTAACCACCATCCTGGTGACCCACGATCAGGAAGAGGCCTTCGAGCTGGCGGACCGCATCGGCATCCTGGAGCGCGGCCACCTGGTGGAGGTGGGCCCGTCGGCTTCGCTGTATCGTCGGCCGAAGACGGAGCTGGTGGCCCGTTTTCTGGGAGACGCTAATCTCCTGGTGGGTGAAATCCGCAGCGGCAAGCTGCACGTCGGAGAATCGATCCTCTCACTGCCCCCGGACGCTCCTCAAGTGACGGCAACCCTGGAGGTGAAGGTCCTGATCCGACCCGAGGAGCTGGAGGTGCGGCCGCGGGGCGCCAGCGTCAATGGCAAAGGACTGGGGCTCGGAAAGATCCTCGAGACCCTGCATGCCGGCCCGGTGCTGCGGATGAAGATCGCCGTACCGTCCCTGCGGGGCACTACGATCCTCTCCCCCGAGCCGGTCTTCGGCCAGGCGGAACCGACGCTAATCGCCAACACGCTTCCCGAGATCGGCGACCTTCCCGTGTTGGTCCCGGGCGCACCGGTGCAGATCACGGTCCGCAACCTCCACGTCATTCCCCACGAGGGCGGCTCCCTCCTGGTCTGCATCGACGGGTCCGACCTGGCGGAGCGCGCCCTGGATTTTGCGGCCCGTGCCGCCTCCCAGATGCACGGCCGCATCGAGATCCTGGGAGTCGCCGAGAAGCCGAACGAGGAAACCCGCGCCCGGGAGAAGCTGTCGGCCGCCATCCAGGGATACTCCGGGGAGTTTCCCAGCCTGAAGACGCGCCTGCGCGCCGGAAATGCGGCCGATCGGATCCTGGAGGAGCTGGATCGGGGCGTGCACGACATGGTGGTGCTGGGGTATCGCGGCAGACACGGCCCGGCCCGCTTCATGGGCTCCACGGCGGAGAAGGTGGTCACGCACTCCCGCGTGCCGATCCTGATTGTTCCGGAGGCACGCCGCTCCCTGAGAAAAGTCCTGATCTGCATGGCGCCCGGTGTTTCCGCCCGCTCCGACGTGATTTTCGCCGGGCGGCTCGCAGGACGCGCCGGGGCCCAGGCGACCCTGCTGCACGTGATGGAGGGAGATCCGTCACAGCTCCAGGGGGTCGAGTCGGACCCAAAGACCAGCGAGTACCTGCGCGAGCTCACCACCGAGCGGCTGGCGCGGGGGATTCTGACCCTGAAGCTGATGGGGGTAACTTCGGAGATGAAGGTGCGACAAGGCGTGGCCGCCGCCGAGATCCTCGAGGAAGCGCGATCGGGCGACTACGATCTCATCGCCCTCGGCGGTTCGGAGCCTTCAGGGTGGAGAGACGGCGACCGCGGGCTGATCGACGTCGTGTTGGAGCAGGCGCGCTGTCCCGTGCTCCTGGTGCCGGCGCATCAGGACAAGCGCACTTAGCCGGCGCGCGACAGCGGGCGGAAGGAGACCGTCATGAAGATTTACACCAAAACCGGTGATGCAGGGGAAACCGGGCTGTTCGGGGGTCGCCGGCTGTCCAAGTCGGATCCGCGCGTGGAGGCCTATGGCGACGTCGATGAAGTGAACGCCCATCTGGGGTGGGCCGGGACGCTTCTCGGTCACCTCCCGCTGGAAGGGACGCTCCGGCGAATCCAATCGGATCTGTTCACGCTCGGCGCCGATCTGGCCACCGCCCCCGATGCTTCCGCGGCGGTCGCCGCCAAGACGGTGCGAATCGGCGCGGCGGACGTGCAGGGCCTGGAGGTCCTCATCGACGGGTGGGACAAGGATCTGAAGCCGCTGAAGAACTTCATCCTGCCGGGCGGCTCCCCCGGCGCCGCGGCTCTGCAGGTCTGCCGGGCCGTGTGCCGCCGGGCCGAGCGATCGGTCGTACGCCTGGCCGCGGCGGAGGCAGTGAACCCGATGGCCATCGTCTACCTCAACCGCCTGTCGGATCTTCTTTTCGTTCTGGCCCGGTGGGTCAACTCTCGCGATTCCATCGACGAGCCCCTGTGGACGGCACCGCGATCCTGAATTGGTTCCTGTTAACCCTGCTTCCACGGCGCTCCGATCGAGGAAGACGGTGAGCTTCCGGCCCCAGGGTCCTCGGAGTCGATGGCTGGAAAAATGATACATTTCCCTGGTGGGGTGGCGGTGGAGCCATGGGAGGCACGATGAGCGGACAACTCAGGAAATCCAGGAACAAGGTGCTGGCTGGAGTGTGTGGCGGAATCGCCGAGTGGCTGGGTTGGGATCCGACCCTGGTTCGGATTCTCTACGTCGTCGTGTCGGTCGTGAGCATCGCATTTCCGGGAATTCTCGTCTACGTCTTGCTCTGGCTCATCATGCCGGCGCCTGAATAGGAGCGACCATGTCGGTTTTCAGCTGGCTCGGCCTGCAGGCCGCTGACTCGCCTTCGAGCGCCGACGGCGAAACGCTGCGGCGGATCACACGCGCGCTGGATGCGATGGATCCCGCGAAGGCCCGATACCTCGCCTGTTTCGCCTTCATCCTGAGCCGGGTCGCCCATGCCGATCTCGAGATCAGCGAGACGGAGACGGCCGAGATGGAGCGCTGCGTCGTGTCCTGGGGTGGATTGTCCGAGGAGCAGGCGATTCTCGTGGTCCAGATCGCCAAGACCCAGAGCCGGCTGTTCGGCGGAACCGACAATTTCTCGGTGACCAAGTTGTTCAAGGAGATGGCGGAACCGGGTCAGAGAGTGGAGCTGCTGCACAGCCTGTTCGCCGTATCGTCGGCGGACGATTCGGTGTCGGTCGTGGAGGAAAACGAGATCTGGAAGATCGCCACGGAGCTGGGGATCACCCACTCGGAGTACGTGGCCATCCGCTCCGACTACCGGGACAAGCGGGAGGTCCTGCGCAATCTTCAGTGATGCCCGTAGTTCAGCTCGCCCGCCTCGATGGGAAGATCCATCCGGTTCTGGGGCGGCGGGAGAGGGCAGGTGGCATAGGGAGTGAAGGCGCAGGGCGGATTGTAGGCCTTGTTGAAATCCAGGACGATCTTTCCATCCACCGGCAAATCAACATAGAGAAATCTGCCTGCCGGATAGGTCTCCACTCCGCTGGTTTTGTCCTTGAATATGATGAACAGCTCCTTGGCGTCCGGGTCCTCTAGGATCGGCTCCAGGCGCACCTTCTTCCCGTGCAGCTTGAACGTGACATATCCGGGGCTGGGCAACTTCTCCGTCTGCCCCAGGATGTTCGGGATCGAAATCGGCTTCGCCGGCTCGTATTCCTGAAAGCTCGCCGTAATCCGGTACTCCGGCTTGACCGGATACCATTTGAGTCCGGTGAAGTCCTTCCGCATCCGGCTGTTCTTGTCCTTCATCCGGATGGCGAATTTGCCACCGCGCTCGATCACGTACATCGACAAATCGCCCAAAGCCACGATGCTGGGCTCCCCCGCGCTGTCCGGCTTCATCGCCATTTCCGTGATGGCCTCACCCGCGGACGTCACGGTGGCTCCGCTTTGGATCTTCACCGTGACCTTGCCGCCGTTCAGCTCGAACACGCCCGCGGCCGCGGGCGCTCCGGGGGGAAGCTTGAGGTCGTTGTCACCAGCGCTTCCAAAACGGTTCGTACCCTCCTTCAGCCAGTACAGTGCGGCCACGGTCAGCCATCCGGTGTCGCTCTTCAGGCGGGTTTCCCGATCCTGGCGCCACTGCTCTATCTCCGCCTTGTAGGCGTCCATCGGACTCTTGGCTGCCAGCAGGACGAGGGCCAAGATCATCACGGCGCCCATGACCTGCACCAGGTTGTTGCCGCGCTTCATCTTTCGCTCCTCATCACGATCGATTCCCGCACCTTGCGAATCGGGAGCCGTTGCTTCCGCGCCCCCAAGAAGGCCTTAGGTCGGTGCACAGATTTTAGCCGAAAAGTATACGGCGGGTTGCACCGCACATTCCAACCGGATGGCGGGGAGGGCATGCCGGCAGCTTTGTACGGGGGGAAGAGTCTTGAGACGTTGACCGACGCGCGTGACGCCGGGGCCCCCTCCGTGGCATCCTGAGGCCCGCCGCTCAAGTCACTGGAGGAGCCTGGATCGTGCCGCCCGATGTCGAAACGTTCGAGGAAAGACTCTGGAGACTTCGGAGAGCACAAGTCCGGCGAGTCCTGGGTCAGAGCTGGCAGGGAATCCCGGCATCCCGCCCGCATCTCGCACTGCTGCGCGCCAGTCTCACGACCGGCGCGCCCGCGGCGCGGCGCTGCCTGCTGGCTTCGCCGCTTCTGGGCGGCTGGCTGCAGGACGTGCTGTTCTGGCGGGAGGCGCTGGAAAGATCCTCCCGGCTGCTGGCGCGCACCGCATCGAAATCCGACCGCAACCGGCTTTTTGACCTGATGTCCAGGACGGAGTTCCTGGCCGAAACCGTCCCCACGGGACGACTCGCGGCTGATTTCCCCCGGCGAGTCAGGCGCCGGGCCAGGGCGGTGCTTCGCGCCCGACTGGCGGATATCCCCCGAATCCTCTGGCCCCACCTTCCGCCACGAGGCAGCGGCAACATCGAGTTTTCCCTCACGGAGAACCTGGATGAGGGGTGCCCGGATGGGCGGGCCCGGCTCGGGATGACCCCGGCCACGCTCATAGGGAAGAGTCGCAATCACCGCCGCCTGCTGCGCTGCCGAATTAAAGGAGGCGTCCTGGTGATCCCCGGCCGGGCGGAGCTGCGGCTGCACGAGACAATCCCGGGAACCTCCATGCTGCTGGCGCACCGGCTGGTTTCCAGGGGTCGCTCGCTTTCCGTCGGGACACCGGTGCCGGGGCTGGCGCAGCGCGTCGCCCGCGCCCTCTCCCTGGTGGGGCGGGCATGGCCCGAAGGCAGGGAGGAGATCCTCCGGCGCACCTGGCTGCTGGTGCCCCTGGTAGAGCCGGGAACGGTCAGCTACTCGCACCTGGCGCGACCCGGAATCTCCTACATCAACGTGTTCCGGGGGACACTGCTGGATCTGGCCGACGACCTCCTGCACGAAACCGCCCATCACCGCCTGCATGCCTGGCAGGAAGTCGCGGCCTTCGCCCGTGACGACACGGAGCAGCGGTACTTTTCTCCCTGGCGCCAGGGACTCAGGCCGCTGAACGGGATTCTCCATGGCACCTTCACTTTCCTGGATCGGGCGGAGCTTCTGCTACGGGCATCCGGCGCGCAGCTTCCTCCCGGGCGGCGGACGAGGCTGCGCGCCGAGGCCCGCCGCGAGCTGGGACGCTGCAGCCGGTCGCTGCTGGATCTCGCGGCGGCTCGCAAGGAGGGTTTCCTGACTCCCGCGGGCCGGGCGCTCCTGAGAGCTATGGAGCGCCATCGGGATTCGCTGAGCGCAGGGCGCTTGTCGAGAAGAGCCCACTTCAGTATATTTTGAGCGGGATTCACGCCAGCCCCCGGAAATCCGGCATAGCGCCCGTTCATCAGGAGCCCCATTGGACGCCCAGCAGATTCAGGAGCTGCAGAAAGTCGTTCCCGGCCGCGTCTCGACCGATTCGACCATCCTCTCCGACAAGAGCACCGATTTTGGCCGGATGATCCACCGCACGCCGGGCGCCGTCGTGCGCGCCGCCAGCAGCGAGGAAGTGGCTCAGGTGGTCCGCTTCGCACGATCCCACCGGATCCCGGTGGCCACGCGGGGAGAGGCGCACAGCCAGACGGGCCAGGCCCTCACCGAGGGCGGCATCCTGCTCGATCTCACTTCCTTGAACACCATCGAGGCTCTGGACGCCTCCGCCATGACTGTCACCTGCGGCGCGGGACTGAAGTGGATGGACCTGGTCGCGGCTACCGTGAGCAAGGCGCTGATACCTCCGGTGCTCACCAACAACCTCGGCGTGACGGTAGGCGGGACCCTTTCCGTGGCGGGGCTCGGAGTGGCCTCTTACCGCTACGGCGCGCAGGGCGACAATGTGCTGGAGCTGGAGGTGGTCACCGGCACGGGAGACCGGGTGGTGTGCAGCCGGGACGAGAATCGAGAGGTGTTCGACGCGGTCCGCTCGGGGCTGGGCCAGTTCGGCATCATCACCCGGGCCAAGCTGAAGCTGCGCCCCTGTCGGATGATGACTCGCACCTATTTTCTGCTTTACGACGACCTGTCGGTCCTGATGAAAGACTCTTCGTCGATCATGGCCTCGGAGAAGTTCCACTACCTGGAGTCCTGGTGCGTCCCGTGCCCGCAGGGGTTCCGAAAGGTGGGTAATGAGATCACGCCTTTCGCCGAATGGTTCTATCCGCTGCACCTCACCATCGAGCACGATCCCGGCGCGCCGCCCGACGACGCCGTGGCGCTGGAGGGGCTGAGCTTCTACCGGAAGAGCCACGTGGGAGATCGGGCGCTGCTGGAGTTTTCCAACCGGCTGGAGCCGCTTTTCGTAATCTGGAAGCGCATGGGCTATTGGGCCAACACCCACCCCTGGATGGAGACGATCCTCCCCTGGCAGGTGGCGGCGCCCTACATCCAGCAGGTTCTCGCAAACCTGCCGCCGACCTTGCTGGGAGGCGGGCACGTGCTCCTGTGGCCCTGCAGCGGAACCACCTCGTCGATTCCCAACTTCATGACGCCTCCGGGGCAATTCGTCATGGGCTTCGGAATTCTCCCGGGGATTCCACCGGAATTCATCGCGCCGGTAAAGGCCCGCCTGAATCAGGCTTCCGACGCCAGCATGATGGTGGGAGGAAAGCGCTACTTGTCGGGCCTCATCGAGTTCGACCGGGCGCGCTGGAAACAGCACTTCGGCGCCCACTGGCCGCGGCTGATGGCCTTCAAGAAGACCTATGACCCCGACGGCATTCTGAATCCGGGGTTCATCGACTACGGGGAGTGACGCGGTGCGACCTGCCGAGCATTTCGTCAAGTTCTTCCGTCAGCTTCCCGGCCTCAGCACGAAGACGCTGACGCTGGAAGACTGGGAGGTTCTCCTCGCGGTCGAGGATCGGATCGATTTCAGGGAAAGAATCGAAGAATATTTCCCGGGGCTCTCCCTGGAGCAGAAGGACCGCATGGCGCAGTTCCTCTACGACAAGAACCTGGAGCTGTTGCGGGAGGCCAGGGAGGAAAGTGAGGCGGAATCGCCACCCGGAGAGCCGGGCCACTGAGCGCCACGCCCCCTCGGGGTCAAGCCAGCGGAAGCTCCCGGATCGGGAGGCCGCGAAACTCCAGAACCCTCTCCACCACTTCACCGATTCGGTTGTTCGGCGTGGAAGCTCCCGCCGTGATCCCGATGACCGCCTTCCCTGACGGCAACCAGCCTCGTCCCAGCACCGGAGTCTTTTCCCGCACCGGCTTGTGGCGGATCGACTCGGCGTCCAACAGGCACCCGGCATCCTCGATGTGGAACGTGGGAACCCTTTGGGCCGCCATTTCCGCCAGGTGGTTCGTGTTGCTGCTGTTGTAGCCGCCGATTACCAGCATCAGCGACAGGTCTTCCTCGAGGAGGCGCAGCACCGCATCCTGGCGGTCCTGCGTGGCGCTGCAGATGGTGTCGAAGGACCGGAAGTGCTCCGCAAGCTCCGACTCCCCATAACGATCGATCATGGCGAGGCGAATCTGTTCCGCCACTTGCAGGGATTCGGAGCTGAGCATCGTGGTCTGGTTGGCGAGGCCCACCCGAGCCAGATCGGCAAGCGGATCGAAGCCCTCGGAGCACGCCGGCAGGAAGTGTTCCAGGAATGCCTTGGAGTCTCCCCCCTTGCGGATGAACTCGGTCACCAGTTCCGTCTGCTCCAGGTCCCGGACCACCAGGTATTTCCCTCCCTCATGCAGCGAGGTTCGGGAGGCTGTGGCGCGGGTCTCCTCATGGTTGTACTTCCCGTGTATCACGGAGGTGAAGCCGTCGCGGGCGTAACGCTCCACGTTTTTCCAGACATTGAGCACTGAGCCGCATGTGGTGTCGACCAGGGTGCACCCCTTCCGCCGCAGCGCGCTCATCTGCTCCACCGTGACGCCGAAGGCCGGGAGGATGACCACGTCCCCGGCGCCCAGGGCGCTCCATGCGGCAGCCCCCTCACCGTCCAGAAAGCGGATCCCCATTTCCCTCAGGCGGTGGTTGACGTGAGGGTTGTGGATGATTTCGCCGGTGATGAAGAGGCTGCGCTCCGGGAAGCGGGTTCGGGTCTCGTAGGCGTAGTCGACCGCGCGGTCGACGCCATAGCAGAAGCCGAATTCGCTGGCGAGCCGGAAGGTGAGATCGCCGGCCCGCAAGGTAAACTGGTGAGACTTCAGGTATTCCACGATGCGGCTGCGATAGTCTTCGGCCAGTTGTCCCTCGATTTGGGACTTCAGCCCGAAGCCGCGCGGAAAATACCGGGTGTCCGTCAAAACCGGGTTCCCTTTCGGATGGAAAGGCCGTGATTCCGGCTCAGTATAGCTGATGCTGGCGCCCTAGCGAGGCGGGGACGCAAGCGCGCCGCGGTTGGCGTCCCCCTGCAGGCGTACCGCCTCTTCACGGATCCTGGTTCCCAGCTCCCTGGCCGACAGATACTCTCCGGCATCCATCCGCTTCTGAAGCTCTGCCAAAGCCGCCCGCAAGCCGCCCAGACGATCCAGAAGGGCCCTGGCGAGGGGATCGCCCTTCATGTCAGCGGCTCTGCGCAGAGAAACCACAGCCTCGCTGACCGCCATGCCTGCCTCATATCGGGAGTTGAGCGCTTCCTGTTTGGCCATCCCTTCGGCCGCCCGCGCCTGGGCCAGGGCCGCCTCGGCCCTTTGCAGGGAAGCGTCGAAAAGCGCCTGGGCTTTCCGGTAAGTTCGAAACGGGTACAGGACTGCAGACTGGCGGCGACACTCATCCCGGGCCTGCTTGAAAGCATCCTCAGCCTGCTGCAGCGACTGCCGGGCAAAGAGATCGGCGCGGGCCGCTCGCGCCCGTCGCAGCTCCCCCTCCACTTTTTCTCCCTGGGTGGCGCACGGATTACCGCATCCCACTCCCAGAAACAGGGCGCAGGTCAACAGGATTCCGAAATCGCGCCTCGCCGGGGCTCTCATGAGGAAGACTCCCTTTCCGCTTGCAGTTTCTCCATCACTATGCTCTATAATCCTTCCGGTCTGCCCATTGCAATCAATCCTGGCTCAGGCTTTGGAATGAAAGGGGGTAGCAGTTTGGCGAAGAAAAGAGCGAAAAAAAAGGCGGCAAAGCCCCGTAAGAAGAAACTGGCCAAGAAGCCGGTGCGCAGAAAGGCCGCTTCCCGGAAGTCTGCTGTGAAGCGTAAGGCGGCTCCCAAGAAGAAGGCAGCCAAAAAGGCGAAGAAGGCAGCACCCAAAAAGAAAGCCGCTCCCAAGAGGAAGGCAGCTCCCAAGCCGGCCGCTGCACCCTCGATAGCTCCGCCGACAGCGGTTCCCTTTACGCCTCCTGCCACCCCCAGTTTCACCGGCGGCTTCGGCAGCGGAACAGGATGGTCCTCCGAGTCCGGCGAGGGCGAGGAAGAGTAAACCAAAAACCGGCCATTGACGACACCACAGGGGGGCTCGACCCCCCTGTTTTTTTGGAGAGCCTCATTGCCGCCTTTTCGCCGTATTGCCTTCATCCTGCTGGCAGGCATCCTGGCCTGTGCGGCGCTCAGCGACTCCCACGCGGCTCCGGAGTCTGACGTTAGCGGTGCGGTTCCGGTCACGGCCAACGCCGACATCTACTACCAGCGGGCCGTGGAATACCTCGAGCGCTTTCGCCGGGACGACATCGGGCAGTCGATCAGACTGTTCAATCAGGTCGTGAAGGCAAACCCCCGGGATCCGCGCGGACATGGCGGGCTGGCCGAAGCCCGCGCCATCCGCTATCTCTGGGGTTGGGAGCCGGATCCGGACATGCTCCAAAAAGGCATTGCCTCGGGAAGAACCGCGGTGGAGCTGGATCCCAAGTCCGCGGAAGCGCGCCAGGGTTTGGGACTGGCACTGATGGCGGGGGAGCAGTACACCCCGGCGCTGTCGGAATTGAGCCAGGCCACCTCGCTAAACCCGGGGTCGTTCCGCGCCCACCTGTACCGCGGAATGCTAATGCACGGTCTGCGACGCCCTGAGGAGGTGCTTTCGGAGGCTCAGCTCGCCTTGAATCTGGCTCCCGATTCGGCCGTCGCCCGGGCCCTGCTGGGGGATGGCGACCAGGACAAGCGACTCTACGCGCAGGCCCGCGCCGCCTATCTGGCAGCCGCCGAGCTGGACCAGAGGCTGTTGTGGGCACGGACGGGTCTGGCGGCCACCTATCAACGTGAGACCAATCTGCCTGCCGCCGAAAAGACCTACCTGCTCACCGAGGATGAATTCAAGGAGGATTCGACCCGGATCCGCATCCTCGGCGCGTCACTCCTGGTGGTCAGCCAGCGCTACGACGACGCCGTGGTCGTGTATCAGGAAATTTCCGAGAAGCAGGCCTTGAGTCCTCCCCTCTTCCGCAGGCTCATGCAGGCCGGCCGGGCTTTCTCCCTCGAAAAACTCAATCGGCGCGAGGAGAGCGAGTTCTTCTGGGACCAGCTGGTAGAGGAGTTTCCTGCCGATTTCGACGGGGGCCTCCGGGATCGGGAGGTGGCCTCACAAGCCTACCTGGCCTTGGCGCAAATCTACCGGGCCAAGGGAGAGACTGAGCGGGCGAGGAAGATCCTGGAGAGAGGATGTAAGAATCGCGGCATGACCTTCGGGCTTTACGCCGGTTGCGCGGAGCAGCTGCGCGCCTCAGCGCACCTGGGTGAAGCCGTGGGAATCCTCCGCAAGGGGCTCCAGGAGATGCCGCCCGATGCGGACTGGGTCATGGTCACACTAGAGACACTCCCCACCCTCCGCAGCGTGGCTTCCACGTCAAGGGTCTCGTCGAAGCTGCACTCGCAGGGCCTGGAGCTCCTGGGCGACCTGGCGAGCGGCATCTCCCGGGATGCCCCACCATCTTTCGTCCCCTATCTGAATCTGGCGCGGGGAGAGGCTCTGTTTCGGCAGAATCAACAGGCCCTGCAGAGCCTGAAAGAGGCGGTGAAGCGGGGCTATGGCGGCATCCGGGCGTCTCAAACAGACCCCGATTTCAAAGCACTCTTCGACAATCCTGAGTTCCGCGCCATGGCTGAAACACCATAAAGCTCAGCAAAAAATGCCCTCCAGTCGGGCAAAAAATGTCCGACCCCCGGCTCCGGGTCCAAATTCCCTACAGCGTTACCCTTTCACCCCTGCAACCTAACCCCCCAGGTCCCGGCATCTTTACGAGGCCCGGTTACGAAGCTGAACCAGCAAGGCACATTGGTATTCCGATTGCTTTGCCTATGTGTGTCACGGGTCTTAAATACTCAACGGAGGTGGAGGAATCGGTGAGAAAACTAGCGAAGGGTTTCCTGATTGCGGCAATAGTCCTCGCCATCTTGGCGGTGGCAGTCCCGGCGAACGCGGAGACCGCCAAGGGAACCTGCACGGCACAGGTGGGCAGCAATACGGTGAGCTACGACTGCAACTACGTAGCCCAGGCCTACGAGATGGGCGCACCGCTGACTCTCCACCTGGAATACGCCTGCTCCGTCCGCTGCGGCGGCGTGCTGGCCTTCGGCCTGAGCGGCCCCGGGTACACTCCCAAGGGAGATGTCACCGGACACATCATGTCGGTGGAGCGCGGCGCTGGAGCGCTGGATTTCACCATGATGTTCGATAAGCTGCATGAGGACGCGTCCGGCCGGGGCAACAGCAACGGCACCGCCTTCATGTCCATCATGCTGAATGTGGACGACGGAACCGGTCGTTTCCGGCCCACTTCTCTTCCGTTCAAAGTCCACGTCAACAGCAATAGCGGAAGCGCCGGCAGCAACTAGTTGGAACCCGCTGGAAAAAGGGCCCGGGGGTCGATGACCTCCGGGCCCTTTTCATTTCCACTCGCAGTGCGCTGATTCAGCGATTCATCTTCAAGGTAATCGGCTGCTCCAAGGTGATGGTCAGGGGCGTTCCCGCCTCCAGCTTGAGCTCGCTTCCCTTGGTTCCCGCGGCGACGCCGGTCCCGATGGCCCCACCCACCACCGCCCCGATGGCGGCGTCCTTCGTGCTGCCTCCGAGGACTTTCCCGAGCAGCGCTCCACCGGCGGCCGAGCCTCCGATAGTACCGGCTTTCTTGGCGGTCGACTTGGCCTGCTGGGCGAAGGAAGCAGCCATGCCCGCGGCATTGCCCGAGGGCGTCGTGATCCGGTCGAATGACAGGGTCATGGCCCCTCCGGACTCTTTGATCCCTTTCTTGGCCGGAACCACGCTGGTCAGCGTTCCCTCAATCACGGAGCCTTCCGGGAGGACGACCCGGTCCCCGACGATGACCGCCTGCACCAACGTTGCCCTGAACGTGTCGCCTTCATGATTCTCCCCTGAGTTGAGATTGTCCTCCAGCTTGATGTTCAGGGGGGTCGATTCCGGAACCGTCACGGCGATGGTCTTGGGAACTGGCGGAGCCGCGGGCTCCGGTCTGGGCGCCGGCTGGGGTGCGGGCTGCGCCTGCTGGGGCGGCTCGGACTGCTGTGGCACCGGCTCCGGTGCCGGCTCGCTGGCTGGCGGCGGCTCGTTGGAGGCTACCTGGGAGCCATCATCGGTCGCCGGCGGATTGCTGGCCTGCTGGCTGCACGCCAGGACAAACAGCATTGCGAGTGCACACAGGCCAAGAGAAAGGCCTCCCTTCGTTCCTCGAGCTGGCTTCCAACGATTCATGGCAACTCCTTTCAAGAGCGGGAAATAGGGTTTAGGAATCGGTGACCATCGCACTTCTATGGCTTGACGGCGATGGTCAGAGGTTGATCGAGCGAGATGGTCAGGTGAGAACCCGCAGGAATCTCCACTTCCGTGCCCCGGGTTCCGGCAGCGATCCCGGTGCCGATGGCACCTCCCACCACCGCACCGAGTGCTGCATCCTTCGTGCTCCCCCCGATTATTTTTCCGAGAACCGCCCCTCCGGCGGCGCTCCCTCCGATGATTCCGGCGGTCTTCTTCCCGGATTTCGCCACATTCACGACCCGGGCAGACATGGGGGCGCTGAATCCTGCGGGAGTTTCCACCTTGTCGAACGAGAGGGTCACGGCCCCACCCTTGTCCTTCAGTCCTTTCTTGGCAGGGATGACCTCGGTCACCTGGCCGTGAATCGTGCTCCCGGCGGGAATCGCCACCCGATCCCCGATCACCACCGGATCGACAGTCCGGCAGGTGAAGGTGTCGCCGGCCTGGCTCTCCGCCGAGCTGACCTCTTCGGAAAGGGCAACGTGGATCTCAGTTCCCTGGGGGACACTCAAACGGACCATGGTTGAGCCGGTGGGCTTCCGGGACTTGCCGGCGGTACCACCCGACTTGCGCGCGGTGACTTCGGAAGGAGAGGGCTTCGCGGGACCTTCCTGGCTGCACGATGCGAGCGCGAGAGTCAAGAAAATCAGAGAGTTGACCCCGATCACCCGCCTCGGATTCGCATTCCAGATTCGTTTCACGTGGCTCCTTTTCCCTCCCGGCAACCGCCGCGAGTATACCCAAACATAAGGCGTGGCCTCAACGAATTCCAGGCCGGATCCCATCGCTTGACACGTCCAAGTCATTCCTGTATAAACTGCGCCGCTCTTTCGGGCGGTGGCTACCCCGAAGGAGAACGCTGAGCCCTTTGACGGTCGTGGAGGACGCCATCGCTCTCAGCGGATATTTATTCAGCCAGACGTCCCGCAGCGTTCGACATTTTGGATAAACATCCAACGAGTCGTTCAATTCCGCCAATCTAGGCGGGGCGAAAACACCGGATCGAGAAAGCCACTCGCACTCTAAACGTCTGTTCTGAAGCCGTTTGAACTGAAGCGCAACTCAGGCTCGGCATTCTGGCAGTCATCTTGCTGTTAATGGAACTCGGGCTCAGGTAGAACACTCCAGCCCAACAAAGAAAATTAGACAAACGGAATCTCGGAAGGAGGTGAGGCCGACCTGGCGTGAGCTCGTTTCGCCGGATGGAGACCAAGACCCGGCGAGCACTATGGAGATGATCCCTTGGCCAGTTCATCTCCGCTTCAAGCAAGCGCATAGAGCACCACCTGCCGCAGTGCGGCACCGGAGAAACAGTATTCCCGGCGACTTGGCAAGCCCGGATTTCCGTGTGGTTTGACGCATGGGGCCTGCCGGGACGGGTGGCCTGGTTAAAACAATTCATGGAGAAACGACTGATGAAGAAGTTCCTCTATATGTTCCTCCTGGTAACCGCTGTTGCCAGCGCGTTCACCTTCGTCGTCGCACAGACGGACCAGACGAACGACTCGGGTGAGAAGAAATTCGTCCTGCACGGAGAAATCCGCCAGCGGGCGAACTACGAAGAGAACCTCACCGATTTCAGCGACGACTCCGATGACTCCTTCCTGATATTCCCCTATCGGGCGCGCATCGCCGCCGAGGGGAACTTCACCAAGAACGTGACCGGCTATATCGAGTTCCAGGCGTTCGGAGTATGGGGCGACGCGCCTCCCATCAAGGGCTTCGCGTTTGGTCCCGTAGGCGCGGACCCCAACGGCGGCATCCCCTTCCCCAATAACGCATCAATCGACCAGAACACCAACTCCGGGCAGCTCTTCGGCAACGACGTGGAGCTCTATCAGGGCTACATCGCGTTGAATGAGATTGGCGGCTCCAACTTCTCCCTGATCTTCGGGAGGCAGGAAATCGTCAAGGGCACCGAGATGCTGCTGGGCGACAACGACTTTTACAGCGGCCTCTCCCACGACGCGGCGATGGGTACGTGGCAGCCAGAGAAATTCTCTCTCGACATCTGGTGGTCTCGGCCCCTGCAGACGCCGGCGCCCATCACAGTTGCCCCGCCGTCCGTACCCAACCACGACAGCGTCAACTTCTATGGCGCCTGGCTGAATTGGAACCGTTACGACAACGGGGTCGGCTGGGCTGCCTACCTTCTTAACTATGACAGCGCAGCTCTTGTCTCCGCCCTCCCTGACGGTTCCCGGCGATCGTTCTGGACACTCGGAGCCCGGACGGATCGGGAGGTCAGCGGCAAGAACGGCATCTATTGGAACGCCGAGCTCGCCCTCCAGGACGGCGAATACAACAACGGCCCGGCTCGCTCGGACACCGGAAGCATCTCGGCCCTGGGCTGGGAGGGAACCCTCGGCTTCAACCTCCACGGAAGCTACGATCATAAGTTCCAGGTCGTGTTCGACATGGCGTCGGGCGATGACGACCCGACGAACGAGGATGCCGAAGCTTTCGATCCGCTGTTTCAGGATTCGCACGATCGGTACGGCTTCACCGACATCTTCACCTTCAGCGACCTGACCGTCTGGGGCCTCGGCTACCACGCGATCATGAGCGACAGCTGGAGCTGGGGAGTGGATTACTTCAATCAGTCGCTGTCCGAGGAGGTTCCCGCCGGGCCCGCCGCTGGTGAGGACCATCTCGGCCAGGAGCTTGATGGCTGGTGGAAGTGGCAGTACACCCCCAACACCCAGGTCCTGGTGGGCGCTGCCTGGTTCGATCCGGGCGATGCCATCGACGCTGTGAACTCGGCCTTCCCTCCCAGCGGCGTGGACACCAGCGCCGGAATCCGGTTGCTGGCCCAGGTCCGGCTTCGCTGGTAGTTTTTCCGTTCATCTTGAAAAAGGCGGGGCCCGGCCCCGCCTTTTTTTTGCCCGGACTCCTCAGGATTGGCCTTCCAGGCGGGCGAACTCCTGCCAGAAGCTGGGGAAGCTCTTGGTAACGCATTGCGGATTGCGAACCACCACTCCCGGGATCTGAAGTCCCGCCAGGGCCAGGCTCATGGCCATGCGGTGATCGTCGTAGGTTTCCACTGTCGCCGCCCGCAGCGGCCTCGGCGCAATCTCCAGGAAATCGGGCCCCTCGACCACTTCGGCTCCCAGCCGCGACAGCTCCACCGCCAGCGCCGACAAGCGGTCGGATTCCTTCAGCCGAAGCGTTGACAGTCCGGTGAGCAGGCTCCTCCCGCGCGCGAACATCGCGGTGACCGCCAGCGTGGGCGCCGCATCGGGCATCTGGCTCAAGTCCCGCTGCAGGGGACGCAGCTCCGATCCGGTGACCGTCCATCCGCCGTCCGAGGCTTCCACCTTACAACCCATTTCCGCCAAGGCGCCGAGAATCTCCCGATCTGCCTGCGCCGAATGCTCCCGGAGGTTCTCCACCCGGACGCGTCCCGCCGTGATGGCCGCGGCCGCGAAGAAGTACCCGGCGCTGGAGTAGTCCCCTTCAATCTGGAATTCCCTTCCGTGAATCTCGCGTGGGGCGTCTACCGTGTAAGCGAGCGGTTGCAGCTCGGCGGGACCCACGCCGAAAGCCTCCATCACCTGAGCCGTCAATTTCAAATAAGGAAGGGACGCCAGGGTCCCGTCCGGCTCCAGGCGGAGCATTGAGGATGCCTTGGACGCAACCAGCAGCAGCGCCGAAAGGAATTGGCTGCTCTTCTCACCGCGAACCTGGACCAAGCCCCCCTTCAACCCCTCGGCAAGTATCTCCACCGGCGGACACCCCCGGGCCTGTAGATACCGTACCTTCGCTCCCATCTGTCGCAAGGCATCCACCAGAGGCTGAATGGGACGCTCGCGCATTCTCGGCGAGCCGTCCACCACGAAACGTCCGCGGCCGAGGCAGACCAGGGCCGTCAGGAATCTCGCCGCCGTGCCGGCCTCTCCGGCGCTCACCGTGGCGCCCAGGCTGGGAATCCGCCCCCCCTGTCCATGGATGACCCATTTTCCCGGACCGCGCTCGAGGGGAAATCCCAGGTCGGAGAGCGCCTTGGCCAGCGCCTGCGTGTCATCCGATTCCAGAGGATCCAGCAGCGTGCACGACCCCGACGCCAGGGCGGCGAGAATGAGGGCGCGCTGCGTGACGCTCTTGGAGGGGGGTGCGGTGAATTTTGCATCCACCGGGCCGCTCCCATGGATGGCTCGTTGCGTAGGGTCCGTCATGCCGGCAGCCTAGCAAACCCCCCCGGGGGGATCAATGACCGCGGGGAGCGCAATCTGCCGCGGCATGGGCTGACTGAGAAGCCTTTCCCCGCCTTGCCCCCGTTGGCAGGCGGCCCTATATTCCGCCTCGACCGGTCTTCCGACACCCACGCGTCGCCTTCCTGGATCGAACGATGGCCCGCCGCCAGCACCTTCTCTTGTTTTCCATAGCCATAGGCCTGCTGGCGACTCTCGCCTTCCTGGCCCTGGAGCGCAACGCCAGCTCGTCTTCCGACGCGTCTCTCGATTCCGCAGGAAGCTCGTCGGAGCCCCTGGTGTCCCGCTCCGATGATGGCACGGTGACCCTCAGGCTGCTCTCCCCGACAGGCCCCTACCTGTTCGGCAAACAGCGGGTGGAATTGGAAGTGAGCGTCCCCTCGGGAGACGATGTGAAGAACCTCGACATCTTTCTCGACGGAGGGCTGCGCAAGGCTTTCTCGGAGCCGCCCTATGTGCTGGACGAAGATTTCGGCGAAGAGATTCGCTCCCACTCACTGCTGGTCACGGTCGAGACGAGTGAAGACAGGGCCGCCAGGCTCTCCTGGATATCCCGCTCCGCGAGCTTGCAGGGACATGTCGAGGTCAGCCTGGTGACGGTGAACGTGGCGGTCATGGCGCCTGGTGGGAGATTCCTGGATGGGCTGTCTCTCAGCGATTTCACGCTGATGGAGGACGGCGTGCCGCAGACCCTCGTTCACTTCGATCAGGAGCCCACGCCCGCTTCCATCGCCCTGGCGCTGGACTCCAGCGAAAGCATGCAGGGAACGTTGTGGAGCGCCCAGAAGTCGGCCAACGATTTCATCGCGTCCCTGCCTTCGTACTATAAGGTGTGCGTCATCGGCTTCTCCGATTCGGTGCGCGTCGCGCGGGACTTCACCTACGACCGAAGGGATCTTTCCTACGCGGTCAGCAGCCTGAAGCCGGCGGGTGGAACGGCGCTCTACGACACGATCGAAGCCGCTACCCGGCAGCTCGCCTCCCGCCCGGACCGGAAAGTGGCGGTGCTGTTCACGGACGGGGGCGAGTCCCTGGTCAAGGACGATCAGGCCGGCAAAGCCCGTCTCGACCAGTCACTGCAAATGGCTCGCGAAGCCGGAGTGACTTTCTACACCGTCGCCTTCGGACCTCATTCTGCTGCGGGGCTGTTGCAGCGCATCGCCGCGGAGACGGGCGGCGCCTCCTACGATTCCCGGGATGCGTCCTCCCTGCGCTCGATCTTCGAGAACATTGGACAAAGCCTGAACCACCAGTACACGCTGAGCTATTACCCCACCCGACCGATCACCGAGGGGGGGTGGCGCAACATCACGATTCAGGTGAGGGCTCCCGGCGCCACGGTGCGCGCACGCCCCGGCTATATGGCCACACACTGAATTTGCGTGCGTTGAATCGGCTTCTCCCGTGGGCTATAGTACCGGCGTCGACGACCTGCGGCCTCGATTCGTACGCGGCGGCACCTGACACCGGGAAGCCTTCAGTCCATCCCATGACGCATTTCCATTTCAGGTCACTCGCCCGACTCTCAGCCATTCTGCTTATCGCCTCCCTTCCATCCGTGACGATCGGCGCGGATTCCGCCAAAGAGCAGATGCAGTTCGGCGTCAAAGCCGCCAAGGACGGCCTCTGGAGAGAGGCGCTTTTCCGCTGGGAAAAAGCCATCAAGCTCGATCCGAGCAATGCCCGGCTCATGAACAACCTCGCGGTGGCGTACGAGATCGCCGGGGATTTCCAGAAGGCCGAAACGCTTTACCAGAAGGCTCTTCATACCGATCCGGGGAATCGTGACATCAAGCAGAACTTTGATCTGTTCATGAGCTACTACAAACAGATCCAGTCCCGGCAGGAAAAGCAGCCTCCACCTCCCGAGCCTGGCCCGGGCGACAACCCGCCTCCCTCCGCCGATGATGCGCCGCCGCCTCGCTGACCTGCTTTGCGTGGCCGCCCTGGCGGCATGGCCCTGGGGAGGCTTACAGGCCGGGACGGTGCAGGTGCAGGTCTCTCTTCCGGTGCCGGAGCGGGTGGACATGACCGGCATCGATACCGTGCTGGTCACCCGCGTCGTCCTGCTGAACGACAATCCGAAAGTGAACGTCAACAAGGAGACCGTGAGCTACCTGCGCCGCGAGCTGCGCAAGAACACGCGCCTTCACGTGCTCGACGTGGAGGCGCCGCCGCTTCCCGAGCAGCCCCTGGACGAGCTGGCCCGGAACCCGGAATTCTGGAAAGACATGTCCGCCAAATACGGCGCCGACATGATTCTCACGTCCAGCCTCAGGTACGCGATTACCGACCGCTCCAGCTTCGTCACCGAGGATGTGATCAGCCCCATCACCGGGCAGCGGGTGCGGCGCACCCGTTACGCCGACCGCGAAGGGTTCGAGATGGAGTTTCATGTCTATTTCATCCGGGGGCGCGACGGGAAGCTGCTCTTCGACGACACGTTCTCCGAGGACGCCACCCTGGATGGAAAGGGCAACGATCCTCTCACGGCGTTGTTCGTCATGTTCGAGCACATACAGCCGGAGCTTTTCGGCATCATCGCCAGCAATCAGAAAATGGAATCCCGGATCATCTTCACCGATTAGGCGGGAAGACCGTTCATGCAACCGAAAACCCGGCGCGTCCTCACAGCATCGCTCCTGGTGCTGCTGCTCTGCCTGGTCACGGGCCAGGCCTTCCCCTTCGGCAAGAACAAGATCAACTACTCCAGTTTCGAGTGGCATATCTACCACTCGCCGCACTTCGACATTTACTACTATCCGGCGGAGGAAAGCCGCCTCGAGCAGGTGGTTTCCTATTGTGAGAGCGCCTACGTCAAGCTCTCGCAGGCCTTCGACCACGAGATCAAGATCCGGATTCCCCTCATCTATTACAAGACCCACGGCGAGTTCGAGCAGACCAACATCCTGCTGGAGTTCATCCCCGAGTACGTGGCCGCTTTCGCGGAGCCCTTCGAGAATCGCATGGTCCTTCCGGTGGACCGGCCTGACGACCTGCTCTACGAGCTCATCGTCCACGAGCTGACCCATGTCTTCGAGTACTCCATCCTATACGAGGGCTCCATCGGCCGGGCGCTGCGGGCCCAGACGCCCCCCTGGCTCATGGAAGGGCTCGCCGAGCACCTGGCCGACGCCAAGAGCCCGCTGAACGAGATGGTGATCCGGGACGCGGTGGTGCACAACATCATTCCCCAGATTCACCGGGTCAACCAGGTCACCTTTCTCACCTACCGCTTCGGCCAGGCGGCCTTCGACTACATCGCGGAGAAATACGGTCCGGAAGGGATCCGGAACTTCCTCTGGGAATATCGCAAAGTGCTCCTGTCCAACAACCTTGACAAGCCCATCAAGGACGCCTTCGGAGTGGAACCCGACGAGTTCGACCGGCAGTTCCGCCGCTGGCTGGAGAAGAAGTACCTGCCTATGTACCTGGACAAGAAGGAGCCCGAGGACTACGGAAGGGAAATCGGCTCCAAGATTCCGGGGGTCTACACGTTCTCTCCCACGCTTTCGCCCAGCGGGGATCTGGTGGCAACCCTCACGAACCAGTACGACGACCTGGACGTGATCATCATCTCGGCCAAGGACGGCAAGATGATCCGCAACGTCACCAAGGGTTACACCAACAAGTACCAGTACATCGTGGCGGCGGCGTTCGACGGGAAAAACGATCTGACCTGGTCTCCTGAGGGCGATCGGATCGCCTTCTTCGCCCGCTCGGAAGACGAGCGGAAGCTGTTCATCTTCGACGCGCTGAAAGGCAAATTGGTCCAGTCAGTCAGCATGCCGGGAGTCGACGTGGAGGAGTCGCCGGCGTTCTCTCCCGATGGAAAGTCGGTGCTGTTCTCGGGCAACGCCGGCGGAGTGGTGGACATTTTCCGCTACGACTTCGATATGAAGGTGGTTAGCCAGGTCACCAAAGACGAGTTCTACGACAGCAATCCGGCCTGGTCCCCCGACGGCAAGCAAATCATCTTCAACCGCCGCATCGACCGGTGGGAGAAAATCTTCATGGTGGACGCCTCCGACCCCGGGCGCCTCACCCAGCTGACGTTCGGTGAGTCGAGCGACATCGAGCCTTCCTTCTCCAAGGACGGCAAGACGCTGTACTACTCCTCCGATCCGGGAAAGGACCAGATCTTCAACATTTACTCGCTCAGCCTGGTCGACGGCGAAATCCGGCAGTACACGGACCTGATAGGCAGCGGATTCAACCCCCTGGAGATGAACTCCCAGGACGGCAAAGTGAACCTGGCCTTCACCGCCTACGACAAGGCGACTTTCAACCTGTTTCGCATGGAGCTGGGCGATCCCGTCGCCGTGATCAAGCCGGGGGAACAGGCGCAGGAGCCGCCGGAAATCGAGCCCTTCGAGCCGCCCCTGCAGCTCACCCTGGACGACAAGGAGAAGAGCGTTTACAAGAAGCTGAAGTGGCACATGGAGAGCAATCCGAGTGTTTTGGTCGGGGTCGCCAACGACGGGACCATCCTGACCAACGCCCAGATCATCCTCTCCGACCTCCTGGGCGACCATCGCATCTTCATGAACTTCCAGTCGGTGTCCACCTACTCCAACATCGACATCCAGTACTGGAACCTGAAGCACCGCTGGCAGTACGGCTATCGTGGCATTGACTTCCGGGACTATTACATCCTGGGGGCCCAAACCGGAGGAACTCAGCTGCAACAGGCCACTCGCACCTCCGGCCTATCCACCCAAGCCTCCTACCCCTTTTCCCTCTACTACCGTGTGGAAGGTTCCGTGGGGTACTACCAGCGGTCGCTCACCAGACCCGTCACTGAAACCGCGAACGTCGGTGGTGTTCTGGTGCAGACGGTAGACTTCGAGACCTTCAGCGACAACGAGGTGTTCCTCACGGGCACTTTTTCCGGGGACACCACCCGGTTCAAGGAGTTCGGCCCGTATCAGGGAAAGCGGTTCGCCTTCACCATCGCCTACGCTCCGTGGGTGCAGGGGGACGGCGCACCCTTCGCCGAGTACTACACCGACTACCGGGCTTATGGCCACCTCACCCGTCGATCCCTGTTCGCCTGGCGATTCTTCTCGGCCTTCAGCAACAGCACCGGATTCCTGGGGGAGGATGGAAGCACCATCTATTCCTTCGGCGGGTACAATCAGCTGCGGGGCTACGAATTCCGGGAGTTTTTCGGCAACCGGATCGCATACTCGAACCTGGAGCTGCGCTTCCCGCTCATCGACCAAATCAAATTCCCCTTCGGCGCCGTCCGAATGTTGAGGGGGTTCCTCTTCCTGGATGTGGGCGCCGGCTGGTTCCAGGGAAAGCAGTTTCTCGATCCTCAATTCCTGATACAGTCGCCGACCGATCCAGATTTCTACATCAAGGACGGCTTTGGTCTCCGGGAGTTCGACTGCTGGGACGGCGGAAACGGCATGCTGGGCGATTGCCGCGGCGCCTGGGGGATGGGCTTCGCCTGGTACCTGGGCCCCTTCGAGCTGACCTGGGTCTGGGCGAAGCGGCTCGAGAACAGCGTGGCGGTGCTCGTGGATACCGACGGCAACCCTCTTACCTTTGAGGATTTCATCAGAATTCCCGACCCCTTCTACGACAGCTCCATCCAGTCCTCCTTCTACATTGGCACCGCCTTCTGAAGCCCTCATGAATTTCGCATTCCATTCCCGCAAGGGCGGGAAGGCGCCCGCGCTCGTCCTGCTGCTGGCCGTCGCTTCGCTCCTGTTGTTCCCGCTGCTGGGCCGGGAGGGGCTGACCGATCCCGACGAATCGGCGTATGCCGAGGCGGTTCGGGAGATGGCCGAGCGCGGCGACTGGCTCGTGCCGCATCTCTACGGCGAGCCGCTTCTGGACAAGCCGATCCTGATCTACTGGATCATGGGCGCTTCCTTCCGCCTGCTGGGCGAGAGCGAGCTGGCGGCGAGGCTTCCCTCCACCTTGATGGCGATTCTGCTGCTTCTGGCGGTCTGGCGTCTGGGAACGCTCATCCACCAAAGAGCCCGCGCGGGCCTGTTGAGCGCCTTGATTCTGGCCTCTTCTCTGGAGTTCGCTCTCATGGGAAGGGCCGCCGTCACCGACATCTTCCTGACCACGTTCTGCACGCTCGCCATCCTGTGCTACGTCGAAACACTTTGGGGTCCGGGCTCCCGGCTCCTGCCGCTGGCCGGAGCCGCTTTTCTGGGGCTCGCGGTGCTGACCAAGGGTCCGTTGGGGTTGCTGATCCCGGGAATGGTCCTGGGAGCCAGCTTCGCCGCGTTTCGGGGTTGGCGCCGCTGGCGCGAGTTTCGACCAGTAGCCTCCACCTTGATATTTCTTGCCGTGGCGGTGCCCTGGTACGCAGCGGTCGCGCTGCAGCGCCCGGACCTGGTGGAGGGTTTCTTCGTCACCGGAAACCTGGGAAGATTTCTGAGAGCCGAGCACCGCGCCGTGTCACCTCTCTACTACGTGGTGGTGCTTCTGCTCGGGTTTCTCCCCTGGTCCGCCTTCCTGCCGGGGGCCATTGGACGCGCCCTGGCGGCCTGGTGGCGCGGCGACCCCGGCCGAGGCCGATTGATCCTGCCCACCCTCTGGCTGCTGACGCTCTCGGTCTTCTTCACGCTGGCCGCCAGCAAGCTTCCTTCCTACATCCTCCCGGCCCTCCCGGCCGCGGCCATCCTCGCCGCGGAGCCGCTCACGGCCTGGCTCGAGCCGGCTGCCGCAGGACGGCGGCTTCCCGGCATGGGCGCCATGCTGCTACTGGTGATCCTGGCGGGAGGGACGGTCTATTTCGCCATGAGCCGGCAGAGCTTCGGCTCGGTGCCCGCCAGTTTCAAGGTGGCGCTGCTGCCCGTCTGCTTCGCGGGCCTGCTGGGAACGCTCTTCGCGCTCAGCGCGCTCATCATGCAGAGGGCGAAGCTGGCCTATCTGATCCTGCAGGGCGGGAGCGTGGGGCTGATCGTTTCACTGCTCCTGTTCGGGTTTCCCATCCTGGAGCCCTGGAAGAGCAGCCGGGAAGCGGCAGATGCGGCGCGGCCGATGCTGCAGAGCGCCGATCGGCTGGTTCTGTACCGGGAGAGCCATCCCGGCTTCGGCTACTACCTGCGCCGCATTCCCGAGCTGGTGCGCTCCGAGTCTGACCTGGAGGAGCTCCTGAGTGAGCCGGGCCGGATTTTCTGTTTGATGGGCCGCGGGAATTATGAGAAGCTCCGGGCCCGCAGGCCGGATCTACCCCTTTACCTCTTGAAAAGCGTGGGGCAGGTGGTGGTGTTGACCAACCGCTCCCCTGGAGAATCGCCGTGAGCGGCACCTCCCTCGTCGACGAGCCCGAAGAGGCACGCGGGCTGCAGATGGCCAGGAGGCATCCCGCGGAGAGCATCACTATCTTCTTTCCCCTGTACAACGAGGAAGACAACATCCATGCCGCGGTGGGAAGCGCAGCCGAGATTCTCGAGACTCTCACCGACGACTACGAGATCCTTCTCATCAACGATGCCAGCACCGACCGGACCGGCGCCCTGGCCGACGCGCTGTCCGCCGCGGATCCCCGCATCCGGGTGGTTCACCATCCCACGAACCTCAGGCTCGGCGGCGCGCTGAAATCGGGATTCAAATTCGCGACCAAGGACCTCGTGCTCTACTCCGATGCCGACTACCCCTTCGACATGGTCGAGCTCGTGAAGGCGGTCCGGATCATCCGGCAATGCGACGTGGTGGCCGCGTACCGGCTGGACCGGACCGGCGAGGGCCCTCTGCGCACGGTGTATTCCTTCGGCTGGAACCTGCTCATCAAGCTTCTCTTCGGGCTGCGGGTCAAGGATGTGAACTTCTCCTTCAAGCTGGTTCGCAGGAAGATCTTCGAGAAGGTGCAGCTCAAAGGTGAAAGCTCCTTCATCGACGCGGAGCTGCTGATTCGCTGCCAGTACTGCGGCTATCGGATTCTCCAGATGGGAGTGGACTATTTCCCCCGCAGCCGCGGCGTCTCCACCCTGTCCAGCTTCGACACCATCCGGAAGATGGTGAAGGAGATGGTCCGCCTCTACCCCGAGCTCAAGGCCCTGCGACGGGAATCCCGCCAGGCGGGGCCCATCACCCAGGCGCAGTGAAGCGGCTGCTGGTGATCGCCGATGACCTGGGGCTCACGCCCGGGGTGAACGCCGGAATCGCGCAAGGATTTCAGGGCGGCATCCTCACCTCGGCCTCGTTCCTGACCAACACCTCCCACTTCGACGCCACCGTGAAGCTCCTCGCATCGCTGCCGGGCCTGAAGGTCGGCATTCACCTGACCCTGGTGGGAGGCAGGCCGGTGCTCGCCCCTGGAGACGTTCCGAGCCTGGCGCCGCGCGCCGGGGCTCTTCGCGATTCCTGGCGCCAGTTTCTGCCGGCCTGGTGGGCCGGCCGGGTGCCCCGCGCCGAGGTTGCCGCTGAATGGCGGGCGCAGGTGCGGCGGGCCCTCGATGCCGGGATTTGCCCCGCCCACCTGGACAGCCACCAGCACCTTCACGTCCTCCCGGGTCTGTGGTCCATCGCTACGGAGCTGGCCCAGGAATTCTCCATTCCACGGCTCAGGCTGCCTCGCGAGACCAGCCCCTCCCCGCCGGGCACGCCCATGATGCGCCGGCTGGTTCGCCGGGGCCTCGCCGGCCTCGGCTCGAAGCCTGCCGCGACCGGAGCGGTGCGCACCTGCGACTTTTGCTTCGGCATCTCCGAGACGGGACACCTGGATACCCAGGCCCTGCTCGCGGTGCTTCGGCGAGTTCCCGATGGCTGGTCGGAGCTGATCACGCACCCCGGCTCTCCGGACGAGGAGCTGCTGCGCGATTATCCCTGGGGATACCAATGGGCGGCGGAGGTCGAATCCCTCTGCTCGCCAGAGGCGAAGCGGGAGCTGGCGCAGCAGGGAATCGATCTGGATCGGCCCTGAACGCCATCCCGGATTGATGATTCCCCGCTATAATGGCGCCCCCGCCAACCATCCTGGAGGCCGCATGCCCGGACGAATGCTGCTCATCGTGCTGCTTTTCCCGCTGGCTTCGATTCTCCTTGCCTCCCGTCCCGCGTGGGCGGCGAAGACCGTAGCGACCTTCAGCATCGTGGGGTACGACCCGGCCACCGGGGATCTGGGGATCGCCGTAGAGTCGCGCTTCTTCGCGGTGGGATCGGTGGTGCCCTGGGCCAAGGCGGGAGTCGGCGCTATCGCGACCCAGTCCTACGCTAATACCACCTTCGGACCCAAGGGCCTCGAGCTGCTCGCGCAGGGAAAATCGGCGCAGGAGACGCTGGATATCCTGGTCAAGCAGGATCCACAGGCGGATCAAAGGCAGGCCGGCATCGTGGATTCGCAGGGCCGGCCGGCCACCTTCACCGGGACGAAGTGCAATCCCTGGGCTGGAGGGAAAGCGGGTAAGAACTACACGGCGCAGGGCAACATCCTCACCGGGAAGGAGGTCGTGGAGGCGATGGCCTCCACCTTCGAAGCCAACGCGAATCTGCCGCTGGCAGACCGTCTGGTGAAAGCGCTCGCGGCGGGACAGGCTGCCGGCGGAGACTCCCGTGGCCAGCAATCGGCCGCCCTGCTGGTGGTCCGGGCCAAGGGAGGGTACGCGGGGTACAACGACCGCTATATCGATCTGCGGGTCGACGATTCTCCCAAGCCGATCGAGGAGCTCGCGCGCCTCCTGGAAATTCACCACACCACCAACGCCTACACCGACGCGCGCTTCTACCTGGACCGGGGAGAGAAGGAGCGGGCCATCCAGATCATGGAGGACGCCACCCGCAAGCGCGTGGCCGCTTCGTCCAAGCCGACGGATCAGGGAGATGCCTACTACGACCTGGCGTGCTTCTACTCGGTGGCGGGGATGCAGGAGAAAGCCCTGGAATACCTGGGCAAAGCCTTTCCGCTCAACCCGGCGCTGAAGGCCTATTCGCTCAACGACAGCGACCTGGAGTCGCTGCGCGACGACGCCCGCTATCAGGCGATGGTGAAGGATGCCCCCCAGAAGGCAAAATGAGATTGCCCGGCCGTTCCTGAAATGGGCGGGGGGCAAGACCCAGCTCCTCGCACAGTTCGAGGCGCTCTACCCACCGCGAGCTCAGGTGGTGCGCTACCTCGAGCCGTTCGTGGGAAGCGCCGCGGTCTTCTTCCACATTCGAAAGCTTTTCGAGCCGGAAGCGATCATTCTGGCGGATTCCAACGCAGAGCTGATCCACGCCTACCGGGCGATTCAACAGGACGTGGAGAAGGTCATACGCCTGCTTGCCAGGCATAAGAAGACTCATGGCGAGGAGCACTACTACCGGGTTCGCGCCCTGCAGCCTGAAGGTCGCACACCCGCGGAATCGGCGGCCCGGATGATCTATTTGAACAAGACCTGCTTCAATGGCCTCTACCGGGTCAATGCCCGAGGAGGATTCAACGTTCCAATCGGGCGGTATGACGATCCGCCGATTCTCGACGCCCGCAATCTGCGCTCCGTCTCCAAGACGCTGCAGGGCGTGGAGCTGCGGGAGAGCCACTTTCGCGACACGCTGGAATACGCCCGCAGCGGCGATTTCATCTATTTCGACCCTCCCTATCAGCCCCTCTCCACCACGGCCTTATTCACCTCCTACACGCGAAATTCCTTCGGCATGGAGGATCAGGAGGAGCTCGCCGCCGTGTTCCGCCAGCTGAGCGAGCGAGGCTGCCGCGTCATGCTGAGCAACAGCGATACCCCCTTCATCCGCAAGCTCTATCGCGACTTCGACCAGCACACCGTCGATGCCCGTCGGAGCATCAATTCCAATGGGAAGCGACGAGGCACCATCCCGGAGATCGTCGTCCTCAACTATGTGCCTTCTGAAAGTTGCGCTCTGGACATTCCATTGAGAACTCAGCCAGCCCATCCAGGGCCCCTCCAGCCGGGAAAGCAGTCTCGGCGGCCCGTGAAGCAGCGGCGAGCCCACACGGCGACCCGCCCATGAGCCACCTCCTAAAATCCGCCCCCCAGTCCGGCGAACGCTGGCGTAATAGCGTGGAGGGCTGAAATGGCCGGAGGCAAGAATGCGACTCCGAGCGGAAATGTCCTCCGCGAAAAAGTCGTCACCATGGCGGAGACGATGGGTCTCGAGGTCAAGCGTGAAGTCACGGTAGGCAGGCGGATCTGGGGGGCGAGACGGCGAATCGACGTGGTCGTTACGCAACCCGAGAGCCGAATCACGCTCGGGATTGAATGTAAGTATCAGAAGGACAGGGGGACGACCGACGAGAAGATACCTGCCACGATTTTGGACATATCGGCCTGGCCGATTCCCGGGTTGGTCGTCTTCGAAGGTGAAGGTATTTCCGAAAACATCCGGTCCTACCTGTATTCAACGGGAAAAGCCGTGGAATTCGACGATTTGGAAGGGTGGATGAAGCTGTTTTTCAGACTTCCCTAGCTCATAAGAGAAAGTTGGCCAGACCTCCAGATTCCACCGTGAGTGCAGCAAGCGAGGGGATCCCATGAAGCGGATTGACTGGCGGTATCACCGGCCCGGATGAATCACCTGCAAGAAGACGCAGGAGTTTCTTGCGAAACAGAGGATCGAGGCCGAAGAGATGGTGGACGCGAAGAAGAACACTGTCAGCGCCTCTCAGGCCCTGGCACTGGCCCGTGAGGTCGACGAAATCGTGGCCACGCGGGGCAGGCAGGTGGTGCGCCTGGATCTTCGCAAAGAGAAACCCGACACCGAGACCCTCAAGAAACTGCTCATTGGTCCGAGCGGCAACCTGCGTGCACCCACCCTGCGAATTGGCAGGACGCTCCTGGTTGGCTTCGATGAGGAGACCTACCGAAAGATGCTAGCCTGAGGGCTCAGCGGGAGATGCGGCGCAGCGACAGGAGACCTCCCAAAGCGCCTGCCAGCAGGCCGAGGAGCAGCAGGAGCGCGCTGGATGATTGCGGCAGGAACGATGCGGTGAGGAGCTCGCGCAGCACCGGGACGAGGCTTTCCTGACTCTTCGCCAGATGGCGGTGGATGGCATAGAGGGCGCCCAGGGAAAGGCCGCCACCGAGAACTCCCAGCAGCGACGACTCCAGCAGGAAGGGGGCGGCGATGTAGGTTCGCGTGGCGCCAACCAGCCGCATGATCTCAATCTCCTGCTGGCGGCCGTAAATGGTCATGCGAATCACGCTGGCGATGGTGAGGATGGCCGCCAGGCCCACCACACCGCCCAGCGAAATCCCCGCCGCCCGGGCCATCGTCACCACCTCCCGAAGGCGGGTCACCCAGGGAAGATCGAAATCCGCATCTTCCACTCCCGGCAGCCGCTTCATCTCTTCCGTGAATCGCCCCAGAGCCTTCGGATCCCGGTGCCCTTCGGCGATGCGAATCTCCACCGACGCGGGCAGCGGGTTCTCCCCCACCTCACTGGACACCTCCCGCATGGCCGGGAAGAGCTTCTGGAATTTCTCCAGGGCGGCTTGCGGGCTGAAATACTCGATGGACTCGACTTCCGCCCGTCCCCGCAATGATTCCATGATCCGCCCCCGCTGCTCTTCGCTCGCATCATCCCGCAGATAGACGCTCACGCTGACCTGGCTTCCCACCGCCGCCACGACGCCGCCGAGGTTGTGGGCCAGCAGCAGGAACAGTCCGAGCACCAGCAGGGAAACGGCGATGGTGAAGGAAGCCACCAGGTTCATGAACCGGTTCCGCCAGAGGTTCATCAGCGCTTCTCGGACACTGTGACGAATCATCGCTCCCCTAGTGGGTGACCATCCGGCCGCATTCCAGCGTGAGGACCTTCTTGCCCATGCGGGCGATCAGATCCTTGTCGTGAGTGGCCACCAGCACGGTGGTGCCGCGGATGTTGATGGTTTTGAACAGAGTCATGATGTCCCAGGAGAGCCTTGGATCCAGATTCCCCGTGGGCTCGTCGGCCAGGAGAAGCGCCGGCTCGTTCACCAGCGCGCGGGCGATGGCCACCCGCTGCTGCTCACCTCCGGAAAGCTCCAGCGGGTAGGAGCGCACCTTGTGATTCAAGCCCAGCATCTCCAGAACGGCGTAGGTCTTGGCGCGCTGCCGGTGGCGTGGCACTCCGGTGACCTCCATCACCATGGCGACATTCTCGAATACCGTCCGTCGGGGGAGGAGCTTGAAGTCCTGGAAAACGATGCCCAGCCTCCGGCGCAGCTTGGGAACACGGGAGGCGGACAGCGTGGAGACGTTCATCCCGTCCACCAGAATCTTTCCGGAGGTGGCGATTTCCTCGCGGAACAGCAGGCGCAACAGAGTGGTCTTGCCGGCCCCGCTGGCGCCGGTGAGGAAGACGAATTCTCCCTTCTCGACGGCCATATTCACGTCCACGAGGGCGTGATTGCCGCGTCCGTAATCTTTATTGACGTGATACAGCTCGACCATGGGGCCCCATGCTATTGGATGCGGAGCGAGGGTTCAAGGAGGTCGACGCGGTTGTGGAGCCAATCCCTTGTGCGCCCTCGGAGATTTGCCCATAATCTCGCCATGTTCCCGATCCTGTCGACCTGCGATCCGAGGCGTGGGTGAGCGCGCCCAGCTCCCGCTTCATGCCGTTGCTGCTGCTGGCCCTCGTGAGTGTTCTCTACTTCTCGCGCCTTTCCGGAACGGATTTGAAGGAGCCGAACGAGCCGACCGGCGCTCAGGCGGCCCGGGAGATGCTGCAGCACCGGGAATGGATCGTGCCCACGGTGAACGGCGAGCCTTATCCCGACAAGCCGCCGCTTCTCTTCTGGGCGATCTGCGCCGCGTCGTTGCCCTTCGGCGACGTCAACGAGCTTTCGGCGCGTCTGCCCTCGGCCGTCGCTGCCGCGACCCTGGTGCTTTCGATCTATTTCCTGACGCTGGGTGTCCTGGGACCTAGCGGCGCGTTTCTGGGCGCGGCAACCCTGGCAGTCAGCACCTTCTTCGTGGAGCAGGCGCGCTACGTTCAGCACGACATGCTCCTCTGCCTGGGGGTCAGCGTCGCCATCCTGGCGCTGTTCCGCCTCAAAGACGGCGAGGCTCCGGCCGCGGCCTGGCTGGCGCTCGCGAGCTGCGCTATGACACTAGGAATCCTGGCCAAGGGTCCCATCGGGCTGGTCCTGCCTGCCATGGTCCTGGCTGTGGATGGACTGGCGGAGCGGAGCTTCTTCCGACGGTTCTGGGCCCTGCTGGTGGCGGGCGCGCTGGCGCTGATCGGGCCCATCCTTTACTACGCCTTGCTGACCCGGCGCAACGGATTCGAGGTGCTCGAGACCTTTCTCTTTCGCCACAACATGGAGCGCTTCGCCAGCGGCTTCGATCACGAGCACGCCTGGTGGTTTTTCCTGACCCGCAGCCCGATGGATCTGCTTCCCGGCACGCTGCTGCTCCCCGCCGCGGCGCTGATTCAAATCGACGATCCCGGCCGCCGCCGATTTCACCGCCGGCTGTGGATCTGGATCCTGGTTCCGTTGGTGTTCTTCTCGTTTTCGGCGAGCAAGCGGCCGGTCTACATGCTTCCCGCTCTGCCTCCCATTGCGCTTCTGGCAGGCTCGCTCCTGGATCTTCTGGTCAGCCGGAAAGGGGGAGCGGCGGCAAGACGGCTGGCAGTCAGCGGCGAGGGAGCGGCGCTGGCCCTGCTGGCAACCGCCGGGCTGGCGGCGCCGCTGCTCGCCTGGAGGCGGGCACCGGAGCTGTTCCGGCCCGCGCTGCTCCTGGCGACGCTGGCACTCGCCGGCGCGGTGCTGGGAGGCCGGAAGCTGTGGCGCGGCAATTTGCCGGGGACCCACGGATGGCTTCTGGCTTCTCTGGCCGGCGTCTGGCTGACGGCGATTCTCTGGGTGTTTCCCACGGCGAACGCCATCAACTCACCCCGGCCCTTTGCCGAGGAAATCAACCGGCGAGTCGCGCCCGACGCGCCGCTCATGACGTACGGGCTCTACCGGTTCCGTTCCGGCTACATCTTCTACACCCGGCGCCTCATGCCGAGGCTTGCCGATCTGCCGGCCCTCGAAGAATATCTTAGAAGCCGTGAAGGGGTTTTCTGCCTCCTGCCGCCCGAGGAATTTCACAAGCTGGAAGGCGCGGCAACCCCGGTGCACCTCATCGCCAGCGGCAAGGCGGGCCGCCGCGCGGAAGTTCTCATCTCGAACTGGCCTGCCGAGGCGGATGAGCCGCCTCCCCCAGGAGCTCCCGGTACAGCGCCAGCGTCTCTTCCGCCTGCCGCTCGCAGCGATAGCGGGCCCTGATGAGCGCGGCTGCCGCACCGCCCACCCGCGCGGCGGTCTCGGGAGAAGCCAGGGAGGTCCGCAAGGCCCCGGCGATGGACAGGGGGTCGTCCGGATCGGCCAGCCAGCCGGTTTTTCCATCCTCGATCAGCTCGGGCAGCACTCCCAGCCGCGCCCCGACCACCGGGCGCGCCAGTGCCATCGCTTCCATGACGCCGCGACTCGAGCCTTCCGAGCCCACTGCCAGCACCACCACCCGATCCGTGGCGAAGACCTGATCCGGCCAGGAGAGGTTCCTTTCCGAGTAATCCTTGCTGAACACGACTCTTGCCGCGAACGGATACTTCCGCACCTGCTCGCGCAGCTCGGAGACGGTGGACTTGTTTCCCTCACCCAGGAACACCAGCCATGCCCGGGGATGCTCGTCCGCGACCAGGGCGAACGCTTCCAGCATCTCCCGCTGGCGGCGATCCGGCCCGATGTGGGAGAGGTGGGCAATCAACTCGGCGTCCACCGGGACCCCCCAGGCGCCGCGGACATTCGGCGGCGGCACGGAGACGCGGAAACGGGAGAAGTCGAGCCCCCCATACACGGTCCGCACCTTTTCCGGACGCATGGCGCCGCCCCGGATGAAGAAATCGCTCGCCGCGCGCGACGGCACCAGGTTCATGGCAGTGTAATGGTTGAGAATCCGCCTCCAGACCATTCCCACGCGGATTCTTCGCGTCTCGTGGTGGGTCCGGATGAGTGGAACCTTGCGGCCGGCGAAGAAGGTCAGCGCCAGCGCCGCCAGCCAGTGATCGTGCTGAGTGTGGGCATGCAGGAGGTCGATGCGCTCCCGGGACACGCAGCGTGCCAGCGAGCGCGCCGTGGCCAGGATTCCCCAGGGCGTGTAATTCCGGCCGAGGTTGGCGGCATTCAGGAAGCGGACGCCGCGCGCCTGCGCCTCGCGCTCCAGGCTGCCGCCCGGGATGCAGCACAGCCGCGCGTCGGCTCCGGCCTTCGCCTGGAAAGCGCACAGACTCGCAGCGGGCTCGGCGCTCCCTGTCCAACGATACCGGCTGATCAGATGCAAGATAGTCATGCGGGTCGTTGACACTAGCATTCACCATCCCTAAGATCAACGCTCTCCGAAAGGGGCTCATGCCGGTCGGTTTCACGTCCCTACGAAGCGATCTCTTTTCTCCCTCGCAGGAGCGCCTTCGCATCTTCGTGCTGCTCGCCGGCTGCCTGCTGCTGTTCGGCGCCGGAATCGGGATGCGCTCGCTCTGGAACCCCAACGAGCCGGTGTATGGCGAGGGGACCCGCGAGATGATCCTGAACGGGAATTACTACATCCCGACGGTCAATGGGATCACTTACTCCGACAAGCCGATCTTCTACTTCTGGGCCATGGCGGCGTCGTGCCTGCTCACGGGAGGATTGTCGGAAGCCGGACTGCGCCTGCCGTCGGTGATCTCGGGCGTCCTCTCGGTCCTGCTGATCTACTGGCTGGGGCGGCAGATTTTCGGAATCCGGGCCGGTTTCCTCGCCGCCGCGTGCCTGGCGACCACCGTCATGTTCTGGTGGCACTCACAATACATCCAGATGGACCAGATGCTGTCCTTCCTCATGCTCGCCGGTCTGACCTGCTTCTTCGCGGCGCGCGAAATCCCCAGCCGGCGCAGCGTGCTGCTCCTGATCGCATCGGGCGCATTCATGGGGCTGGCATTCCTCACCAAGGGCCCGGTCGGATTGGTCGTGCCAGTGGCGGTGATCGGCGCCTACCTCCTGCTGCTATGGGAGCCGCTGTGGATTTTTCGCCGGGAGGTAGTCCTTATGGCGGCGGCGTTTCTGCTTTGCGCGGCCCCCTGGTACGTGAGTCTGGCCCTGACCGGACATCAGGACTTCCTCGCTGACTTCTTCATCCGGCACAACCTGGAGCGCGCCACCGATCCCTTCAACCATGCGCAGCCGTTCTGGTACTACGCCCCGCGGCTCCTCTCGGATCTCTTCCCCTGGTCGTTGTTCCTGCCCGCGGCGCTGCTGGTGCCGGTGCGCAACGAAATGGAGCGACGGGGCAGGCTGTTCGCCTGGCTCTGGCTGGCGGCGACCTTTCTGATTTTCTCCTCGGTGGGCTCGAAGCGCGGCGTCTACCTGCTGCCCATGTACCCAGCTGTAGCGCTGCTGGTGGGAAAGCTCGGGGACGAGATTTTTTCTGGGGAAGCTCCGAAATGGATGCAGGCGTGGGCCCGCTGGGCGCTGCGGTTTCTCGGAGCTTTCCTGGGAGTGGCGGCCGCCGGCAGCCTGGGCGCGGTGATCTACGCGCTGGCGAAGGGAGTGTACCGGGCAGAGGCGGTAAGCCTTCTACCCATGGGCGCGCTGGCAGCCTGCGGCGCCTTCCTGTTGTTCCGCTTCCTCCGGGCGCGCCACTTGCCGGCCGCGGCCGGCAGTCTCGCCGCGTCGCTGGCCTGCGTCTACCTCTATGCCAATCTGGTGATATTTCCGCTCGCCGACCGCTACAAGTCGGCGGTCCCCTTCTGCCGCCAGGTGGTGGCCGTCGTGCAGCCGGAAGACGAGATACGCTCCTTCGGTCTGTGGCGGTGGGACTCGGCCTACATCTATTATACGGGCCGGCTGATGCCAGTGCTGCGCGGCCAGGAAGAGCTGGAAGCCTACCTGTCTCAGAGCCGCCGGGTCTACGTGCTGGTGGAGAGCAGCGAGATGGATCAGCTGATTTCCGAATTGAAGTATCCTGCGCGAGTCGTCCTCCGGCAGGAAATCGGCCACAAGACGACGGCTCTACTGACCAATCAAGCGGAACGTCCCCTGTAGCGAAAGCTTTACTTTTCGGGAGGTATGGATGCGGCGTTTGGACCTAGTCACCCTTCTCATTCTGGGCACCACCGGCCTGGCGCTCTGGGCCGCCCAGGATCCCCATCAACACACCACTTCCGGATCCAGCTCGCCGAAGGATGCGCAGCTTCTGCCCGGCATGGGCTCGTACCATCATCCCATCGCCACGAAAAGCCCGCAGGCGCAGCGCTTCTTCGATCAGGGCCTGACGCTGGTGTTCAGTTTCAACCACCAGGAGGCGATTCGCTCCTTCGAGAGGGCCGCGGCGCTGGATCCGCAGGCGGTGATGCCTTTGTGGGGAATTGCCTATGCCCTGGGCCCGAACATCAACATGCCGGTGAGCCCGGAGAACGAGAAGAAGGCCTACGAGACGATTCAGAAAGCCCTGGCCCTCGCCGAAAAGTCCCCGGCGAGCGAGCGGGACTACGTGCAGGCGCTGGCCAAGCGATACTCGGGAGATGCGGCACCCGATCTCGACCAGCTGGCGGTGAGCTACTCCCGCGCCATGAAGGAGCTGAGCCGGCGCTATCCCGACGATCTGGACGCCGCGACGCTCTACGCCGAGTCGATGATGGACCTGCGCCCATGGAAGCTCTATGACCTGGAGGGAAATCCGGCGGACGGCACAGTGGAAATCGTCTGGGTGCTGGAATCGGTCCTGAAGCGGGATCCTGCTCATCCCGGCGCCAATCACTATTACATCCATGCCGTGGAAGCCTCGAAGGATCCTGGGAAGGCGCTCCCCTCCGCCGAGAGGCTCCAGAACCTGGTGCCGGGCGCGGGCCACCTGGTGCACATGCCGGCGCACATCTACGCCCGCACGGGGGATTATTCGCAGGCGGCGGACAGCAACGCCAAGGCCGCCGACGTCGACCGCCAGTACCTGAAGGCCACGGGAACCATGGGAAGCCTCTATTCACTCATGTACTACGGTCACAACCTGCAGTTCCTGGCCTATGCCGCCGCCGCGGACGGGCGCCAGTCGGAGGCGAAGCAGGCGGCCGCCGATCTGGTCGCCCTGGCGCAGCCGGCGCTCCAGGAGATGCCCATGATCGAATTCGCCCTGCCCACTCCGCTGTTCGTCGACCTGCGGTTTCAAAACTGGAGCGCCATCGCGAAATCGCCGGAGCCTTCCCCAAAGACTCCCACGACGCGGGCGATGTGGCGCTTCTTCCGGGGCATGGCGCTGGCGTCGCAAGGCAAGGCCGAGCCGGCGCAGGCCGAGCGCCGGGCGTTCCGGGAGCTTGCCGCGCAAGCGCCGCAGGACATTCCCTACAGCGGCACCGGCTTTTCCACCTCCGGGGAAATCCTGGCGGTGGCCGGATTCGCCCTGGATGCGCGCATCGCCTCGGCCCAGGGCAATCACAAGGCAGCCATCGAATCCTGGGAAAAAGCGGTGAAGGCGCAGGATCAGCTCGCCTATGACGAGCCTCCTGCCTGGTTCTACTCCCTGCGCGAGTCCCTGGGCGGAGAGTATTTCCGGGCGGGCCAGTTCGCGGAAGCTGAGAAGATATTCCGCGAGGATCTCGAGAAGCATCCCCGAAGTCCGCGCTCCCTGCTCGGTTTGACGGAGAGCCTCAAGGCGCAAGGGAAGGACGTCGACGCCAGCTGGGTCGCCCGGCAATTCAAGACTTCCTGGAAGGGAACCACCGTTCCCACCGCCTCCTCGCTGTAGGCGCGGCTATGCCCTTGACGATCGCTCCTGCTTCTCCTAGGATAGTCAGCACTCACTCACTTTCAGGGGTGGCAATGCCCGTTCGCAGGCTGGCAGGAGAGGCGCGGTCCCAGGCCATCGTCAAGGCTGCACTTGGGCTGTTCGCGCAGCAGGGCTTCGACGCCACCACCACCCGGAGCCTGGCCCGGGCCGCCGGGGTGAGCGAGGCGCTCCTTTTCAAGCACTTCCCCAGCAAGCGGGCCCTCTACCGGGCCATCCTGGAATACAAGATCCGCGACGCCGAGCAGGCGCTTCCCCTGGACGACTCCCTCCTGTCGCTGGAGGATGAGGCGTTCTTCCTGCACATCGCCTACCATCTGATGCGCCGCGTGGATGCCGACGATGCCTTCTGCCGGCTCATGCTGCGCAGCGCCATGGACGGGCACGACCTGGCGCAGCGATTCCGCAAGGCGCGCTCCGGAAAGCTTCTAGATCTGCTGACCCGCAAGATCCGGCAGCGTTGCGAGCGTCTGAAGATCCAGCCTCCCGTGGATCCTCCGCTTGCCGCCCGCATGTTCAGCGGCATGATCCTCTCGGTCATGCTCAACCGACGCATCTTCCGCGAGGAGGTCGTGTCGCGGACCTCGCTGGACGAGGTGGCGCGTGCCCTGGTCCACATCTTTCTGAGCGGCATGGGAAAGGCGGTGTCGAAAGCATGAAGCACCGGGCGCTGTTCTTCACCCTGCTCTCCTGCCTCGCGGGCTCCTCATCATGGAGCTCGGACCTGCCGATGGATCCGCTGGCCGAAGCCCGGGCCCGCGGGGCCCTGACCCTCACCGATTCTTTCCGGGCGGCGGCCCAGCTCAACGAGCGTGTGGCCCTGGCGCAGGAGAGCCTGACCCAGGCTGAGCTGCTCAAGAGGAATGCCATCAGCCGGGTCCTTCCCCAGCTCACGCTGGTCAACGCCTACTATCGCCAGAACCCGGTGACCGTCACCAACGCCGGAAACGCGGTCACCGTTTCCGAGGCGCGCAACGAGCTGCGGGTGGATCTGAGCCAGCCGATCTTCCACGGCCTGCGGGACCAGAGCTATATTCGCTACGCCAAGAGCAACATCCAGGCGAACCGCTTCCAGCTCGACGAGGCGCGGCGCCTGATTTACTCCGATGTGGCGGAGGCTTTCTACACGGCCCTGGAGCACGAGGGACAGATCCGGGCCTTCGAAGAGGCCGTCGCGGCGGAGCGCGAGCGCTACAAGGAGATCGAAGCCTGGTACGAAGCGGGGCTGGCCCGCAAGACCGAGGTCCTCCTGGTGAAATCCACTCTCGACCAGGACGAAGCCAATCTGGCCAGGATCCGCAACCTGCTTTCGAGCGCCCGGCAGCTGCTGACCTTCTGGATCACCGTGCCGGTCGATCTGCCGCTCCAGGATGACTTGATGCTTCCCGAGAGCCCCGTCCCTCCTCTGGGAGGGGAAGGAGAAGTGGAGGCGCTGAAAGCCATGCAGATGGAAGCGCGCTTAAGCCGCAGCGACCTCAGGCAACAGGTACAGGAGGTGCAGTCGGCGCAATATCAGGTGTCTTTTGCGCGCGGCGAGTACCTCCCCTCCCTGGATCTGGACGCCAGCGCCTATCTGGATCGAAACAACTACTCGACTTTCGCCGAGCAGACCGATTGGAGCGCCCTCCTGCTGTTTTCCTTCCCCCTCTACGATGGGGGGCGGATCCGCTCCAATGTCATGACCGCCCGATCCCTGCTCCGCCAGGCGGAGCTGGCCAGGGACGAGCTGACTCGCCAGGTGGAGCTGGAAGTGAAGAACGCGTTCCTGACGCTGCAGTCGGATCTGGCGACGCTCGCGACCCTGGAGGCCAGCGTGCAGGCCGCCGACGAGAACTGCCGCCTCCTGCTCGAGGAATACCGTCAGGGCCTCGCTTCCAACCTGGAAGTCGTCACGGGACAGAATCAACTGCTCTCGGCGCGCATCAATCTTGCACACCAGCAGAACCAGGTGAGGATCGATTGGGTCGCGCTGAAATTGACCCAGGGCCTCGTGCCGGAAGGCACCCCCCCCGACCTGTGGATCAGTCCTCCTCCGAACCCCCCGGAGAAATCCAAATCATGAGATCAGACTTCCGGAATCGATTGGCCGGCCTGCTGGTTCCCTCGCTCGCCGCGGGACTGCTCCTCGCGGGCTGCTCGAAGGACAAAGCGGCGGGACCCGGCGCCGGCTCGAAGGGGGCCGCCGGCGCGGCGACTTTCACCGCTCCGCCGGTTCCGGTGGAGGTGCTCACCGTGCAGACCCGCGATGTGCAGTACTCGATCTCCGCCGTGGGGTCGCTTCAGGCCCAGGAGGTCATCCGCGTCCCGGCCCGGGTGGCGGGAGTGATCCAGGACATCGCGTTTCACGAGGGGGACTGGGTGACGCCGAATCGCGTGCTGGCGAGAATCGACCCGGAGCGTTACCGCCTCGCCGCGACGCGCGCCGCGGCGGCGCTGCAGGAAGCCGAGGCCAAGGCGAACGAGGCGAAGGCGGCGCTCGACAAGCGGCAGGCGCTGCGCGCCAAGGACGCAGGCTGGGTGACGGTGGAGGAATTGACCAATTACCAGGCGCAGCTGGCGCAGGCGGAGGCCGCGGCAGCGGCCCTCAAGGCCGCCCAGGCTCAGGCGGAGAAGGACGCGCATGATTCGGAGGTGCGCGCAGAAGCGGCGGGGGTCATCGACCAGAAGCTGGCGGACACCGGACAATATCTGGCCGCCGGAACGGCGGTGGCCACCATGCTCGATGCGCGCAAGCTCAAGCTCTCGTTCCGGGTCGCCGAGTCGGACGCCTCCCGCCTCGGCAAGGATCCCGGCATCACCTTCCGGGTCAAGGGGATTTCCGGTAAGGAATTTCGCGCCACCCTGTTCCACGTGGGCGGCACCTCCGATCCTGGAAGCCGGATGGTGGAGTGCCTCGCCTGGGTGGAGAATGCCGATCGCGAGCTGCGCCCGGGGAATTTCGCCGACGTGACGGTGGCCCTGGAGACGCGCAAGGGTTCGCTGGTCGTGCCGCAAACCGCCGTGCTACCCACCGATCGAGGCTTCGTGGGCTTCGTGCTCAAGGACGACACGCATGTGGAGAAGCGCTCGCTGCGTCTGGGGCTGTTCACCCAGGATGGCAGCGTCGAGGTATTGGAAGGACTGCAGCCGGGTGATAGGGTGATTGTGCGGGGCTCCAGCACCCTCACCGAGGACTCCATCGTGACGCCGCAGGCTCCCGAGGCGACCCCATGACCCTTTCCGATCTGTCCATCCGCAATCCGGTTTTTGCCTGGATGCTCATGGGCGCCCTCATCATCTTCGGCGGGATCGGCTTCATGCGACTGGGCGTGAGCCAGATGCCCGACGTCGATTTCCCCGTGGTGAACGTCGCGGTCACCCTCGAGGGGGCGGCGCCCGAGATCATGGAAAGCGACGTGGCCGATGTCATCGAGGATGCCGTCGCCAACCTGGAGGGGATCCGGGAAGTCTCCTCCTCCTCCCGCCAGGGCGTCACCAACATCACCATCGAATTCGAGCTGGGGCGGAACATCGACGCCGCGCTGCAGGACGTCCAGACGAAGATCTCGCAGGCGCAGCGCAACCTCCCGCGTGAGATCGATCCTCCCGTCGTGACCAAGGTGAACCCGGAGGACCAGCCGATCATGTGGGTGGCCCTCTCCGGCAACCGGCCTCCCAAGGAGCTGGCCGACCTGGTCAAGAACAAGCTGAAGGATCAGCTCCAGGCGATTCCCGGAGTGGGCAATATCTTCCTGGGCGGCTACCGGGAGCGCAGCGTCCGGGTCTGGCTGGACGCCGCCCGTTTGCAGTCCTACGGCCTGACGGTGAGCGACGTGCTGGAGGCCCTGCGCGCCGAGCATGTGGAGATTCCCGCCGGGCGCATCGAATCGGCGGACCGGGAGATGAACGTCCGCGCCGAGGGAGAAGCGGCCACCGTGGCCGATTTCAGCTCCATCGTCATCGCGGAGCGCAATGGCTCCCAGATCCTCCTGAGCAACGTCGCGGTGGTGGAAGACGGGCTGGAGGACAAGCGCCGCATCAGCCGCTCCAACGGTCTTCCCGCCCAGGGGATGGGAATCGTCAAGCAGCGCGGATCCAACGCCGTGGCAGTGGGCAAGGCGGTCAAGGCGAGCATCGCGAAGATCCGCACGACCCTCCCCAAGGATCTGAACCTGGACATCGTGTTCGACGGGACGGCGCCGGTGGAGGAGTCGATCCATGAGATCGAATTCACCCTGATTCTCTCCGTCATTCTCACCGGGCTGGTCTGCTGGCTCTTCCTGGGCTCCCTCTCCTCGACGTTCAACGTGCTGCTCTCCATTCCCACGTCCATCATCGGCACGTTCGCGGTGATGTACTTCTGCGGATTCACCCTGAACACCTTCACGCTGCTGGGGCTGTCGCTCTCGGTGGGCATCGTGGTGGACGACGCCATCATGGTGCTGGAGAACATCTATCGGCACGCCGAGGCCGGCCAGAGCCGGCTCAAGGCCTCCATCGAAGGCGCCCGGGAGATCACCTTCGCTGCCATGGCGGCCACCGCCGCCATCATCGCCATCTTCCTGCCGGTCGCCTTCATGAAAGGGATCATCGGGAAGTTCTTCTTCCAGTTCGGGGTGACGGTTTCGGTGGCGGTCGCCTTCTCGCTCCTGGAAGCCATCACGCTCACTCCCTCCCGCTGCTCCCAGTTCCTTTCCGTGGGGGAGCGCAGCACCGCGCTGGGGCGGGCGGCGGAGTCGGCGTTCGAGTCGCTGGCGCACCTCTACCGCAGGGTACTGGGGCCATGCCTGCGTCATCGCCTGGTCGTGCTGGTCACCACCTTGGCGATATTCGTCGCCTCGTTCTCCCTGCTCTTCTTCATCAACAAGGAAATGGTTCCCTCCCAGGACATCGGGCGCATCCTGGCCCGCATCCAGACGCCGGTGGGCTCATCCATCGATTACACCGATTCCATCGTGAAGAAGTGCGAGGAATGGCTCAAGACCCGGCCGGAGATGCAGCGCTACTTCGCCGCCGTCGGCGGGTTCGGCGGGGGCGAAGTCAACACCGCGAATCTCTTCGTGACCCTCAAGCCGCCCAAAGAGCGCAACGTCACCCAGGCCCAGCTGATGGCCGACATGCGCCGGGACCTCAACAAGATTCCTTCCGCCAGGGTGACCATCCAGGATCTCTCCCAGGCTGGATTCACCGCCCAGCGCGGCTTCCCGGTCGAATTCACCGTGAGGGGCAGCGACTGGGGAGTCCTGGCGGACAATGCGCGGAAGATCATGGAGCAGATGCGCGGCTCCGACCTGTTCGTGGACGTGGACACCGACTACCAGCTGGGCATGCCCGAGGTGCAAATCCTTCCCAACCGGAAGCTCGCTGCCGACCTCGGCGTCTCCATGCAGGAGATCGGCGACACGCTCAACTCCCTCATCGGCGGCGTGCGCGCCGTCAAATTCAAGGACAAGGGGAAGCGCTACGATGTGCGGGTGCGCCTCCTGGCCAGCCAGCGTCTGCGGCCCGAGGACATTTCTCCCCTGTTCGTGCGCGCCCGTGACGGACAGCTGGTGCGCCTGACCGATCTGGTCCAGGTCGACGTGAAGCCGTCGTTGCTCACCATCACCCGCCGGAACAAGTCGCGGGCCATCAGCGTCTTCGCGAACGTGGCGCCGGGTAAGTCCCAATCCGACGCCCTGGGTGCAGTCGAAAAGATCGCCAAGCGCACGCTCCCCGAAGGCTATGAGGTGGTGTTCAGCGGCAGCGCGCAGGCATTCCAGGAATCGATTAATAGCCTGCTCTTCGCGCTGATCCTCGGCCTGGCGGTCTCCTATATGGTGCTGGCGTCCCAATTCAACTCCTTCATCCACCCGGTGACCGTGCTGATGGCGCTTCCCTTCTCGTTCACCGGCGCAGTTTTGGCTCTATTTCTCACCGGCAAATCGCTCAACATCTACTCCATGATCGGCCTCATCCTTCTGATGGGAATCGTGAAGAAGAACTCGATCATTCTGGTGGATTACACCAACCAGCTGCGCCGCGCGGGCAGAAACCGCGAGGAAGCGCTGCTCCAGGCCTGTCCCATCCGCCTGCGCCCCATCCTGATGACTTCCCTTTCCACCATCGCCGGCGCCATTCCAGCGGCCGTGTCCCTCGGTCCCGGCGCCGAGCTTCGCCAGCCGATGGCCCTGGCTGTCATTGGCGGAGTTCTGGTGTCCACATTTCTCACTCTGTTCGCGGTCCCAGCCGCCTACCACCTGTTCGACGACTGGCTGGGAGCGCGCCGGGAGCGCTTCGAGCGCAGCTATGCCGAGGCGGTCGCGGCCACCGCTACGGCCGCCTCGGCCCCCGGCTCTCTCGAGACAGGAGTGTCGCGGTGAGCAGCTCCTCGACCCTGGATGAGATCGATCGGCCAAATCCCTGGTGGCGCAAGGGCTGGGTCCTTCTCATCGCCGTCACCGCTCTGGGCGCCATCGGATACTTCGTCTTCGGCGACCGGAACGGCGACTCGGAGCTGAGCTTCGAGACGGCGAAGGTGGACCGGGGACGCATCATCGCCAAGGTCACCGCCACCGGAACCCTCTCTCCTCTCGTGACCGTCCAGGTCGGCAGCCAGGTTTCCGGGCGGATCCTGGCCCTGTATGTCGACTTCAACTCCCCGGTCAAGAAAGGCGAAGTCATCGCCCGGATCGATCCACAATTCTTCCAGGCCGAGGTCCAGCAGGCCAAGGCCAACCTCTCCGCCGCCCGGGGCAACCTCACCAAGGCCAAGGCCCAAGCCAAGGACTCGCAGCTGCAGTACGAGCGCGCCGAGGCGCTGGCGAAGCAGAACTTGGTAGCCCAGGCGGACCTGGACACGGCCAAGGCAACTTCCGAGGGGGCCCAGGCCACGGTCATCGCCAGCGAAGGGGCTGTCGAGCAGGCGCGCGCCAGCCTCAATCAAGCCGAGATCAACCTGGCCTACACCACCATCGTCTCCCCCACCGACGGCATGGTCATCTCCCGCAACGTCGACGTTGGCCAGACGGTCGCCGCGTCGCTGCAGGCCCCCACCCTGTTCTCCATCGCCGAGGATCTCCGGAAGATGCAGGTGGACTCCAGCGTCGCCGAGGCCGACGTGGGAAAGCTCAGCTCGGGAATGGAAGCCAGCTTCTTCGTGGATGCCTATCCCAGCGAGCGGTTCACCGGCACGATCCGCCAGATCCGCAATGCTCCCCAGACCATTCAGAACGTCGTCACCTACGATGCGGTCCTGGACGTGAGCAATCCCGATATGAAGCTCAAGCCCGGCATGACGGCGAACATCACCTTCATCACCTCGGAGCGCGACGACGTGCTGCGCGTCCCCAATTCCGCCCTGCGGTTCCGCCCGCCCCCGGAGATGCTGGAATCCCTCTCCAAGGGAAGCGGCGGCAGAGGAGGAGGAGACGACGCGAGGGCCCAGACGGGTGACGCGCGCGGTGGTGGTGGAGGCGCAGCGGGAGGCGGCCGGCGCGGCGGCGGGGGTGGGGAGCGAGGTCAAGGCGGATCCGGCGCCAGAGGCACCGACGGCATGCCAGCTGCCCCCGATCGCAAAACCATCTGGGTCCTGCGCGAGGGCAAGCCCGTTCCCGTCACGTTCAAAGCCGGAGTCTCGGACGGCAGCCTGACCGAAGTCGCCGAAGGGGAGCTGAGCCCGGGGGACCAGGTCATCACCGGCGTCAGCGGCGGCAGTAGCCGCTCCAACCCCGGTCAGGGCGGGGGCGGCGGCGCCTTCCGCCGGGTCTTCTAGCCATGCCCGCAGCCGAGCCCCTCATTCTGCTGGACAGCATCGTGCGCACCTACCGCATGGGGAAGATGGAAGTCCGGGCGCTGCGGGGAGTTTCCCTTTCCGTCGACGAGGGGGAGTTCGTGGCCATCATGGGCTCCTCCGGCTCCGGCAAGACCACCCTGATGAACACGATCGGCTGCCTGGATCGCCCCACCTCCGGCCGCTACCTGCTGGCCGGCCGCGAGGTGTCACGCCTCACCCGGGAGCAGCTGGCGGAAATTCGCAACCGGACTCTAGGGTTCGTGTTCCAGAGCTTCAACCTGCTGTCCCGCACCAGCGCCCTGGAAAACGTGGAGCTGCCGCTGCTCTACTCGGGAACTCCCACCAGGGAGCGGGCGCGCAGGGCCGCGGAGTCGCTGCGCCGCGTCGGCCTGGCGGAGCGCATGGATCACCATCCCGGTCAGCTCTCCGGCGGCCAGCAGCAGCGCGTGGCCATCGCCCGCGCTCTCGTGACCCAACCCCGCCTGATCCTGGCCGACGAGCCCACCGGCAACATCGACTCCCAGGCGAGCCTGGAGATCATGGCCCTGTTCCAGGAGCTGGGCCGCTCCGGAATCACCATCGTGCTCGTGACCCACGAGCTGGACATCGCCACCTACGCGACGCGCGTCGTTAGAATGAAGGACGGGCTCGTCGTGTCGGACCAGCGTCAGACGCAGGCAGTGGCCCAGATCCCCGACCCCGTGGCGCAGGAGGGAGTTTCAGGATGAGCTATCTCGCGATCCTGCGCGTCGCCTCCCGGGCGCTGCTGCGCAACCGGATGCGCTCGTTTCTGACCACCCTGGGGATCATCATCGGCGTGGCCGCGGTCATCGCCATGGTGGCCATCGGAGAAGGGGCCAAGGCGCGCGTCGAGCAGTCGTTCTCCGCCATGGGAACCAGCCTGCTCATCGTGATGTCCGGATCCACCACCGCCGGCGGCGCCCGCGGCGGCTTCGGCTCCATGCCGACGCTCACCTGGGACGACCTGCGCGCCATCCAGAGCGAGATTCCCGTGGTCCAGCTCGCCGCGCCCACGCTGCGCTCGGTGGCCCAGGTGGCCAACGAAGATCAGAACTGGAGCACCAGCATCACCGGCACCACGCCGGAGTATTTCGAGATCCGATCCTGGAGTATGGCGAAGGGCGCCGCTTTTACCCAGTCCGACGTGGACGGTGGCACCAAGGTGGCGGTGCTCGGGCAGACCGTGGTGGATAAGGTGTTCGGTCCCCATGCCGACCCGGTGGGCCAGGTGGTCCGGATCCGCAACATCCCCTTTCAGGTCGCCGCGGTGATGGTGAAAAAAGGGCAATCCCCTAACGGTCAGGATTACGACGACGCGGTGTTCATCCCGGTGAGCACCTTCCAGACCAAGATCCAGGGCGGGCTGCAAAAGTTCATCAACGGCGCCATCATGATCAGCGCCGTCTCCGCCGACGCCACTGACAAGGCGGAAAACGAAGTCACCGCTCTGCTGCGGGACCGCCACCACATTCAGCCCGGAGCCGACGACGACTTCTCGATCCGCAACCTGACCGAAATGGCCAGCGCCCAGCAGGAGGGCACCCGCACGCTGACGCTGCTGCTCTCCAGCATCGCCGCCGTGTCGCTCCTGGTGGGCGGCATCGGCATCATGAACATCATGCTGGTGAGCGTCACAGAGCGGACGCGGGAGATCGGATTGCGCATGGCGGTGGGCGCCAAGCCGAAAGACATCCTTTCTCAATTCCTGGTGGAGGCGCTGACCCTGTCGGTCGCGGGAGGCCTGTTCGGCGTCGCCCTCGGCGTCGGGGTTGCCCAGTACCTCGGGAATCAATTCGACTGGCCCATGCTCATCCGCCCCGACATCATCCTGCTCTCGGTCGGATTCAGCGCCTTCGTCGGCATCGCCTTCGGCCTCTATCCCGCCCGCAAAGCATCGCTCCTGGATCCCATCGAAGCCCTGCGCTACGAGTAGCCGCGGCCTTCACTCACGGACCGCCTCTCGTAACGCACCCAAGCGCCACCCTTGCGCGTCCCATCCTGGCAGGGTATATTCCTCTCAAGTCTTCCATCCACGAAACGCGAATGCCGGTGACCCCGCAATGCCCGAAAATCACGAGTCGCTGCAGCTACTACATTTTTATCTAGACCGGCCTATCTCAACCGGTTGCCGAGGAACCCACTACTGCAAATGAGCTTGGGGATAGAGAGGGAAAGACTTCCACCGCCACGGACTTTGCAGCACTAATTTTTATGGCTGACCGGTCCGCGGATTTACACAGACCCGCAGAAACGTAGTTAGACGTGCCTGGTGCACGAGAATGAGGAAGACAGAATGAGGAAGAGTGCCCGTAGTTCGAAGTTCTTCCTTGGGATAACTTTGGCCTGCTTCTGTCTTTCGGGCAGCAGTAAAGTATCGAAACCCTTGGAGTTGTTTGAAGCCGAGATTCTTATCTACCTGACCGAGAACGGAGATTTCAATAGACAGCAAGGAAGAGACATTGAGTGGACGCGTGAACCGTGTCGAGACGTCCCGGAGGCAGACTTTTATTGCTTTTGGGTAACAGGGTTTCCAGCACCGCCCGAGGGCGGCTCAGTGACCATCGGCCCCTATGCTGTTGACCGGCGTAGTGCCACAGTCTGGCGCCTGGGTGGTCTCAAGGAGCCCGACAAGTCCCGAGAGGTGGTACGCGTACAGGAGTTGATCCGTCGTGCTCATAACATCGAGGCCGAGCTTGTTCTCCGACGGGAGGAGGCGACTCGTAAGGCCTTGCTCGAGTGAAAATCATTGGGACGTCTAACCTCGCCTTGGAGCCGACGGCCATAGTACGGCCGCGGCTCAACGCGCGTCGTTAGATGGTCTCCAGAATGACTGACCGGCGGTGACGTGTGACGAGGATGGTAGAGCCGTGAGCGAGCTTTCATTGTTGCAGAACGCGGTATGGGTAATCGTGACATGTCTCCTGGTGCTACCTGTAATTCCCATCGGCATGAGTTGGCACAGAGTTGCGAAGGCTCTTCGCAACGGCGCTGGAGCGACACGAACTATGCTCCTGGTCCTCATCTTTGTTTCCTGCAGTCAGCTACTTCTCATGCTGGGGCTGATGGCAGCAGGCTTCATCGGTCCACATTACAGTTCCAGACGGTTCGCCACGATACTGGTCAACATTTTTGCAATGGCCGCGGCAACTGCGCTCGCATTCGCGACTAGGAGTCGTGTGCGGCCGGTTCTAGTGACATCATCTTCGTGGGTCATGTGTTCATGGCTCTACTTGGCTGCGGTCAGTTCAGTTGTCTAGCCTCATTCGAAAGGCCATCTAACATGGCCATGCACCCGGCGGTCTCGTGCGTCACGCCATCTGCGAGGAACGGCAACCGGCGCGCCGCGCGGCCCGCGGCTTAACCATGCGTTAGCTCGCCATGAAAGGCTGGAATCTACTGTTGCCAACCTGCACCTGCCAGTTGGAGCCATGAGACTCGCACCAGGCACGCGTGTCGGCACCTACGAGATCGTCGCCCTGCTGGGGGCAGGGGGCATGGGGGAGGTCTACCGCGCCCGCGATCCCCGCCTCGCGCGAGAGGTTGCCGTCAAGATCCTGCCCCTGCACCTGGCCCGCGACCCCGACGCAATGGCCCGTTTCGAGCGTGAGGCCCGTGCCGTGGCCGCGCTGTCACACCCGAACATCTTGGCGATCTACGACGTTGGGACTCACGAAGGCGCCAGCTACGTGGTCACCGAGCTGCTCGAAGGCGAGACCCTGCGCAGCCGGCTAGACCGCTCGCCGCTGCCGTGGACGAAGGCCGCCGAGATCGGCGCGGCCATCGCCGATGGGATCGCTGCCGCCCACGCCCGGAGCATCATCCACCGCGATCTGAAGCCAGCAAACGTCTTCCTCACTTCCGACGGCCGAGTGAAGATCCTCGACTTCGGGCTGGCCCGCGTCAGGCCCGCCAAATCGATTGGGTCGGAGTCCGAGGCCGCGACCGAGACCCAGGTCGGGGTCATCCTCGGCACGGTCGGCTACATGTCGCCCGAACAGGCTCGAGGCGAGAGATCCGAGACTCCCAGCGATCTCTTCTCGCTTGGCTGCGTCCTCTACGAGATGGTCACCGGGAAAGCGCCCTTCGCGCGCGAGACCGGCATCCAAACCCTGAACGCGATTCTCGAAAGCGATCCGCCGCCGCTGACCGGGTTGGGCATGGAAGTTCCACCGGAACTCGAGCGTCTGATCTCACGCTGCCTGGAGAAGAGCCCGGCGCTTCGAATGCAATCGGCTCGCGACCTGAGCTTCGCCTTGGGCGAGCTGCTGAAGCGCATGCTGCCCGTCGGCACGGGTGGCCGGCGTCGGTTCCTCGCCTACTCCGGCGCGGGTGCGCTGGTCGTGGCGCTGCTGGTGGCCATCGCCCTCGGCCCACTGCGGGCGCGCTTCCTCGGAACTCCTACGCCGGCACGCATCGAGTCGCTGGCAGTCTTGCCCCTGGACAATCTCTCGGGCGATCCCGCGCAGGACTACTTCGCCGAAGGCATCACCGAGGCCCTCATCACCGATCTGGGCAAGATCGGCAGCCTGCGCGTCATCGCGCGCCCCTCGGTGATGAAATACAAAGGGACGCGCTCCCCGCTGAAGGCGGTCGCCCGCGAGTTGCGCGTGCAGGCGCTGGTGACCGGCTCGGTGCTGCGTTCGGGCGATCGCGTTCGCATCGCGGCGCAGCTGATCGATCCCGAAGCCGAGCGCAACATCTGGTCGGAGAGCTACGAGCGCGACCTGCGAGACGTCCTAGCGCTTCAGCGTGAAGTCACCCAGGCGATCGCGGAGGAGTTGCACGCGAAGCTCACGCCCGACGAGCAGGCGCGCCTCGCGAAGTCACGCCCGGTCAACCCCGAGGCGTACGAGTCTCTACTGCGCGCCCGTTACTTGAGTATGCGCACTACCGATACGGACAGCCGGGAGGCCATCGCGCTCTTGGAACACGCGGTCGATCTCGACCCCGGCTTCGCGCACCTCCACGCGGTGCTGGCCGCGGTCTACGTCAGCCGCCTGCTCTTCGTCGTACCCGAGGAGGCGAGAGAGCTGGAGCAGAAGGCGTATGCGGCCACCGAAAGGGCTTTATTGCTCGATCCCGATATCGCCGAAGCCTACCTGGCCCGCGGCGACCTCCTCTGGACTCCTTCGTATCGCTTCGCGCACGAAAGAGCGGTTCAGGAATACCGCCGCGCCTTAAGTCTGAATCCGAATCTCGATCGCGCCCACGAGGGACTCGCGCGGGTGTTCGTGCACGTGGGCTTCTTCGAGGAGGCCCTCCAGCATGCCGCCAAGGCGCTCGAGATCAATCCCAGCAACGCGTTCGCGCTGATGTCCCGATCGGAAACCCTGCTCTTGATGGGCAAGGACGAGGAAGCGCTCGCCGCAATGTTGAGCATGCCCCGTTCCATGGTGCCGGAGCACGTCGAGGCGGACACGGCCTGGGCCCTGTCTCGGTTGGGCAGACGAGAGGAGGCCTGGTCCCGCCTGCGGGAAGCGTCGCGGCAATACCCGAACGACGCGAGCGGCGTTCTGTCCGGCATGGAGGCCGTGCTTCTGGCCGATTCCGAGCCCCACAGAGCCGAGGAGCTGATCGGGAAGGTAGAAAAGAGGAAAGCCCTCGCCCCTTCTCATCACGCTGCCTACTTCGCCGGCTGCGCCTGCGCACGGATGGCCAATGCTAAGGAAGCGGTCCGGTGGCTCCGGGAGGCCGCCGAGACCGGGTTCCCGTGCCTTCCGTTGTTCGCCCGCGATGCCAGCCTGGATCCGATCCGCCATAACCCGCTCTTCCAGGCGTTTCTGGTGGATATGCAGAAGCAGTCCGAGTCCCTGCGAAGGGCGCTGTTCCCCGACCGCAGGTGAGCGGTGAGCGGCTCCGTGGGGGTCGGCATTGAACAGGCGGTGAGCAACCGGGAACATAGGTAACAGAATAAACCGGGAACATGGGTGACACTTTTGAGGTTCTCCGGTTCAGTCACGAATGATGTAGTCCCGCTCGTCCACCCGTCCGAGGAGGACGTTGCA
>Ga0137425_1000003_pt1 | contig 71866 bp, 56 predicted proteins | sample EasRivERMZT640_2_FD_102318 | JGI IMG/M metagenome (GOLD analysis project Ga0137425, IMG submission 102318) | Soil microbial communities from meander-bound floodplain in the East River, Colorado, USA - East River MetaG ERMZT640_2 | ecosystem: Environmental > Terrestrial > Soil > Floodplain ...
CAGGTTGGCCCCCTGTGTACGCCTGCTCTCCCCGGCGCTCGGGATAGCAAGTTGGTCCATCCTGGCGGCTCTCACCGGAGGTGTCCGTTCCCCCTTCATCACGGGCTTCTGGCTGGAGATCCTTCTCTCGGCCCTGGCTTTCTCCACCCGCGGGACGCTGATCATCACCCTGGTTTCCATTTTGGCCCTCTGGGCTCAGCAGGCCTTCCATGGGTTTCCCGGATCTCTGCGGATCCTCCTCCTGCAGAGTGGGTTTCTTTCCCTCATGGGGCTTGCGGCCCTTCTCCTGACTCTCAGGTGGGAATCGGCGCGCCGGGAGTTTTCTTATCAAAAGGGGGAGCTGGACGACCGGCTCGAGGGACTCGAGCGCGAGCTGGAATCGGTCCGCCGCGTGGGAATGGCTGGGGAGAACGTGGCGCGCCTGGCCCACTCGGTCAAGAATGCCATCCACGCCATGCGCGGATTCACGGCCCTGATTCAACAGAGGCTGGATGGACGCGACGGGAGCTGCCAGGCATTGGACGGCCTCCAGTCGTGCATCGAGCGGCTGGAGGAGGTGGTCAGCCTCACCTTCGGCCATCCAGAGCCTCCGGCAGGTCGGTCGCGGGTCTCGGAGGGGGCCGGGATTCCTCAGGCGATCGAGAAGGTGATTGGGGAGGTCTCGGTTTCGTATCCCGAGATCCGTTGGTCCCTGCACGTGGATGAGCCGCTTCCCTTGTCGACGCTCCCGCCGTCCATCACCCATGAGGTTCTGCTCAGTCTCGCCCGCAATGCCGCCGAGGCGATGCAGGGAAGAGGCGATGTGGCCATCGAATGCCGGGTCGCGAACCGGAGTCTGGAAATCGCCGTCCGGGACCAGGGGACAGGGATTACCGATTCGGACCTGAGGCGGCTTTTTTCTCCCGGTTACACCACGAAATCGCAAGGAGCCGGGTTCGGGCTCTTCCTGGCGCGTCGAGTCATGGAGTCCTACGGAGGCTTCCTGAAAGCGATCCCCCGTGGAGAAAGGGGTGCCGTGTTCTCCATCGGGATTCCTCTGGAGAGGAGCTGAGGGCGCCGTGCGGAATGCTTCCGTCCTGGTGGTTGACGACGATCGCTGCTCGCTCGATTTCATGCGCCTGGCGCTGAGCGGGGAGTTTGCACAGGTACGCACGGCGACGGGGGGAATCGAGGCGCTTCTGGCCCTCGAAGCCTCCGTACCCGACCTGGTCATCAGCGACCTGCGAATGCCGGACATGGACGGGCTGGAGCTTCTGCAACTCGTCAAGGAGCGCTGGCCCGAGGTTCCGCTGATTCTGGTGACCGTGGAACAGGAGATCGCCACAGTGGTGGAGGCGGTCCAGCGGGGTGCCACGAACTACCTCACGAAGCCGGTCTCTCCCTCGTCCCTCTGCTCGACCGCCGCGCGCGCCCTGGCCACCACCTGCGCTTCGAGGATCCCAGCTGACCGTTCGGTTCCAGAGATCCTGGGCTCCAGCCGCTGCATGGTGCGCGCCCGACACCTGGTGTGCCTGGCGGCACGCAGCGACGTAAATGTCTTGATCACCGGGGAAACCGGCACTGGGAAGGAGCTGGTCGCGCGTGCGATTCACCGACTCTCGGGTCTCTCCCGCGGCCCGTTCGTGGCCCACAATTGCGCCGTCTCACCCCAGGACCTGTTCGAAAGCCAGTTCTTCGGACACCGCCGCGGCGCCTTCACCGGCGCCGATCGCGATCATCGCGGGCTGCTCGAGCAGGCGGATGGGGGAGTTCTCTTTCTGGACGAGCTGGAATGCCTCAGTCTCCAGCACCAGGGCAAGCTCTTGCGCTTTCTGGACGACGGTCGGATCCAGCCGGTGGGTTCCGAGCAGGATCGCTTGGTCGCGGTCCGGATTCTGTCCGCCACGAATCGCGAACCCGAGCGGATGCTGGCGGATGGAAGCCTGAGGGAGGATCTTTATTATCGGCTGCGAGGCTTTGAAATCGGTCTTCCCCCGCTCCGAAGACGGCGCCAGGACATTGCCGGTCTGACGGAACATTTCCTGTCCGGTACCGGGAAGGCTCTCACACCCGAGGCTCTCGAGACGTTGCAGGCATTTCACTGGCCCGGAAATGTCCGTCAGCTACGGAACGTGCTTCGAAGCGCAGGTGCTCAAGTGACTGGTGGCAGAATCAATGGTCGAAACCTTTCTCTCCCCTCGATTTCAGGAGGGATTCGAAGAGCGATGGGCACCCGAGTGCCTGAGCCAGAAGCTGAGGAATCGAGCCCGAAACGACCGCCAGAGCCCCAGGAAATAGCCATCGATGGGAGCCTCAAAGACTTGGAGCGTCAGGCACTTCTCGACGCACTGCGTACCGCTCAGGGTCATCGCGGGAAAGCGGCGCAGGCATTGGGAATCCACCGCTCTACGCTTCGAAGAAAATTACGCAAACCCGAAGACTAATCTCCAGTCTGAAATCCAGTGGACTGTAGTGGGCGCTATTGGAAGAGTGCAAGATTCGGCGCCGCTGATTTTAGTATGTGAGCATTTTCCAGGCGGGAGTGCGACCCTATGAAATCGGTGAACCAATGCAACGGCCTAGGTGTGCGACACTTGGAAAAGAGGGAGGGGAGCCCTTGCTTCCCCTCCCTCTCGAGAAATCCTTGGAGCATCTTAGGTGGAGCCTTCGACAGACTCTCCTACGCTGTCCGCGTTCGCCGACGCAGGAACCAAAGGCTGGTGAAGAGAAGCACCGTCACCAAAGCGGCCATGCCCCAGGGACTCAAGGCAGGAGCGGGGAAACCTCCTCCTCCTAGGCCGTCGCTGCCCTGGACGACGATAACCTGGCCGGGCAGGCCGGTAACACTGAGTTCCTGCACGGTATCGGCACCCGCGACCCTCACGAAATACTGGCAATGGAATTCGCTGGGATCGGTGGTGTACTTGTTTAGCTCATCGTGTGCGTGAACGCTGGCCGAAAGGGCGCAGGGCAAGGGAAGGCCCAAACCGTTGTAGCCGTTCGCGATCGCCGTTGCGATGGCCAGGGTATCTTTGCCGGTCGTGTCAACGGTGAACGATCTCGGGTTGGTGCCGCCGCACGCGTGAGTAACTTTGAAGGTCATGATGCCGGCCGGCGGCGGTGGATTCGCCTCTACGAGAAAGACAGGCTGTGGATCGGTCGCAACTTCACTACCTATGCCGGTATTGGAGATGGTATTGGACTTGAGCACGTCGGCGGCCAGGATGCCGGCGATGCTAAATGAGATGCCGCCTGCTGCATGTGTTAAAGCGAATCCAGGGCTCGTGCCGATCGCCCCGGTGCCGCAGCTAAGGATCGCGAGGCCCGAGTTATTCATGGTACAGGGGGAGGTGCAGGCAGCGGGGGAACCGAAAGCGCATCCGCACACGATTCCGGGAATGGCATCGGCAGCTGCGCAGAGAGCGTTTGCCTGGTTGATTGCTACTGTTGGGCCCACAGCGCACGATGCGGGTGTAAGGGCTCCCGAATCGATGATATTGCTGATGGTGGAGAACTTGATTTTGCTTCTCAACGTCCCGGAGGCCGCCGCCGGAATGTTGTAGGGAAGGCCTGAGCAGACGCCGACTGTTGTCTTGTTCGGGAAGTCCTGTGATTGGCCACTCGTCAACACTGGAAACGACAATGAAATCGCCAGCAGGCAGAACAGAACAAGCAGTTTCCTCATAATCCCTCCGCCGAGATAGCCCTGCTAAACGAGCACCCGAAGCTACCCGCTCCATGCGGGCAATCACAGGACCGTCGGACAGAGCTGAATTTGGTTCGAGAGCGCAAACTGGGCTTCTCGGGAGCAATTCCGGTGCCGCACTTCATCAGAGTCTTATGAATCAAGAAAGTGTCTTCGGCTCAATAGTTAGAAAAAGTGATGAGGCGAAGATCCCGGCTCGATCTGCTCGAGAAGACTTGGAGCATCCTGCTCCATCCACTCACCGAGTCGCTGGTTACCTCCCTGAGATTTCAACCAATTCCAAGTACAGAACGCGGTGGCGCTTTTTGCGCCATCTAGCGTTGGGACGGCGGGCACAAGCGCGACTGGTTCATTGCGGAGCTCTGTCCCGTCACGTCGAATGCGTTCCCGTCTGCCCCGAGCTCGAAGTGGGCATGGGCGTGCCGCGGGAAGCGGTGCGGCTGCGCCCCACATGGTTGGAATCCGCTCCGGCAAAGACTGGACGGCGGCCATGCGCGACTACGCGCGCTCCAGGGTTAGCCAGCTGGAGGCGTTGGAGATCTCCGGATACGTGCTCAAGAAAGACTCTCCCTCCTGCGGGATGGAGCGGGTCCGGATGCATCCCGGAAGGGACGCCTCAGCCGAAAAGGGGTCGGGTTGTTCGCCCGGGAGCTGAAACGGCTGCTGCCTCTGCTGCCGGTGGAGGAAGAGGGTCGGTTGCAGGATGCGGTGCTGAGGGAGAATTTCATCGAGCGTGTTTTCGCCTATCGCAGGTTAAGAGACTTCTTGGATTCGGGATGTCGCCGGGGAAATCTGGTGGCGTTTCACACGGCGCACAAATACGTTCTCCAGTCGCACAGCCCTGGGAGCTACCAGGAGCTGGGCCGGCTGATGGCAGCGGCCAAGGCGCACGCGTCGAAACGTTTGGGAGAGGCTTACGGGGAGGGATTCATGAAAGCGCTGAGTGTTCCTGCCACGGTGGCGCGGCACTTCGCCGTTCTGCAGCACGCCGCCGGATACTTCAAGGACATCCTGCACGCGGAAGACAAACAGGAACTGCAGGGAGTCCTGGACTGCTACCGTCGCCGGCTGATCCCCCTGGTCGTCCCAATAACCCTCCTCAAGCATCACATTGAGTGTCAGCAGGTCGAATACCTCCACAACCAGATCTACTTCCATCCGCACCCCGTGGAATTGATGCTCCGGAATCACCTCTGAATCTGCTAGGATCGGGCGGCGCAGAGCGGCAGGACCGCGCGCGCTCCCCACTCGGGTCACGGTTTACCAGGAGACCGGCTTCGCCATGTCGGGCGATTCCTTCGTCCATCTCCATAACCACTCCCAGTTCTCCCTGCTGGACGGCGCCCAGCGCATCGAGGAGATGGTCGACCAGGCGGTGGGGTTCAAGATGCCCGCCGTGGCCATCACCGATCATGGCAACCTGTTCGGGGCCATCCGGTTCGTGGAGAAGTGCAAGGAGAAGGGGATCAAGCCGATCCTGGGCTGCGAGATCTACGTCGCCCCCAAGAGCCGCACCGATCGCACCGCTCCCCGGGACGGGGAGAAGCCCTACCACCACCTGATTCTCCTGGTGCAGGACCGCGAGGGATACCAGAACCTGCTCAAGCTCGTGACCCAGGCCTACCTGGACGGCTTCTATTACAAGCCCCGGGTGGACAAAGAGCTGCTCGCGGCTCATTCCCGCGGACTCATCGCCACTTCGGCCTGCCTGGGAGGGGAGGTCGCGTCGAAGCTCCTCCGGCATGATCTCGAAGGCGCGGAGCAATCCGCCGCGACCTATCGAGACATCTTCGGTCCGGAGAATTACTTTCTGGAGGTGCAGGATCAGGGCATCCCGGAGGAAGTCGAGGTCAATCAGGGGCTCGAGACGATTGCCCGGCGCGTGGGGATCCCTCGAGTGGGGACGAACGACTGTCATTTTCTGCGCCGCGATGACCACTTTTCCCACCAGGTCCTGGTCTGCATCCAGACCGGCAGAACCGTCAACGATCCCGATCGGCTGAAATACACCCAGGAGCATTACTTCAAGTCGCCCCAGGAGATGCAATCGGTGTTCAGGCATCTGCCCGAGGCGGTGGCAAACACCCTCGTGATCGCCGAGCGCTGCAATTTCGAGATGGGGCTGTCGGAAAATCATCTGCCGCGCTTCGCCGTGCCTGCCGGGGAGGAAGTGGACGGGTATTTCGAGAAGGTGGTGCGGGGGGGCTTCGACCGCAGGCGGTTGCAGTGGGAGTCGCTGCTCTCCAAGGGATTGCTGCGCAACTCTCTGGAGACTTACCAGCAGCGTCTCGAGGGGGAGATCCGGATGGTGCGGGAGATGGGATTTCCCGGCTACTTCCTCATCGTCTGGGACTTCATCCGCTACGCCAGGGAGAAGGGCATCCCCGTGGGTCCCGGCCGCGGTTCCGCCGCCGGCTCGCTCGTCGCCTACTGTCTGGCGATCACCGACATCGACCCGCTGCAGTATGGCCTGCTGTTCGAGCGCTTCCTGAACCCGGAGCGGGTTTCGCTGCCCGACATCGACATCGACTTCTGCATGCGCCGGCGGGGGGAAGTGATCGACTACGTGCGCAACAAATACGGCCAGGAGAATGTGGCGCAGATCATCACGTTCGGCACGATGGCGGCGCGCGCCGTGATCCGCGACGCCGGTCGGGGACTGGACATCGCCTACGGCGAGGTCGATCGGATCGCCAAGCTGGTTCCCGCCGAGCTCGAGGCCACGGTGGACAAGGCCCTCGCGTCGGTGCCGCAGCTGAAAGCCGCCTACGAATCGGACGAAAAGATCCGCCAGCTCCTGGATGTGGCGCGCCGGCTGGAAGGGCTGGCCCGCCACGCGTCCACGCATGCCGCCGGAGTGGTGATCTCACCGCGCCCGATCGTCGAGTTCGCCCCTCTGTGCGTCACCAAGGATTCGGAGGTCATCACCCAGTACGCCAAGGATGAGATCGAGAAAATCGGCCTGCTCAAGATGGATTTCCTGGGGCTCAAGACCCTCACTCTTCTGGAGGATTGCCTGGTGCGCATCCGGAAGGACCGGGGCGTTGCCATCGATCTGGCGGAACTGCCGCTCGCCGACCTGGAAACCTACGCCCTCTTCTGCCGGGCTCAGACCAGCGGCGTCTTCCAGTTTGAAAGCAGCGGCATGCAGGAAATTCTGCGCAAGCTGCAGCCCGATCGCTTCGAAGATCTGGTGGCGCTCAACGCGCTCTACCGGCCCGGGCCCATCAAGAGCGGCATGATAGAAGATTACATTCGCGGCAGACATGGTAAGGCTGCCACCCATCCGTACCCCCGGCTGAAGGAGATCCTGGACGAGACCTATGGTGTCATCGTCTACCAGGAGCAGGTCATGCGCATCGCCTCGGTCCTGGGAGGGTTCACTCTGGGACAGGCGGACCTGCTGCGGCGGGCCATGGGAAAGAAAAAGCAGAAGGAAATGGACTCGATGCGCGGGCTCTTCGTCAAAGGAGCCAAGGAGCGCAGCGTCCCGGAGAAGGAGGCGGTGAAGATCTTCGAGCTGATGGCCACCTTTGCCGGTTACGGCTTCAACAAGTCCCACTCCGCGGCCTACGCCCTGGTGGCCTACCAGACCGCGTTTCTCAAGGCCCATCATCCGGTGCAGTTCATGGCCGCGCTGCTCACGGTGGAGAAGGAAGTCACGGACAACGTGGTGAAGTACATCGGTCAATGCCGGGAGATGGGCATTGCCGTGCTGCCGCCCGATTTGAACCGCTCGGCGCTGGACTTCGCGGTAGAAGGAGAGGCGATTCGCTTTGGGCTGGGTGCCATCAAGAACGTCGGGGATGGAACCATCGAGGCCCTCCTGGCGGCCCGGGAGCGCACCGGGAGCTTCTCTTCGCTCCAGCAGCTCTGCCGAGAGGTGGATAGCCGGACGTTGAACCGGAAGGCCCTCGAATCCCTGGTCAAGAGCGGCTCACTGGATTGCCTCGGTTCGACGCGATCCGGCCTGTATCGCTCCCTGGACACGGTGGTCTCCTCGGCCCAGAAGGAATCACGGGATCAGGCGGCGGGACAGGCCAGCCTGTTTCAGGGTGCCGCCCACCCGGCGGAAACGGCCCCGCAGGCCACCCTGGTGACTGAGGAATGGGGCTCGCGCGAGCGTTTGGCATTCGAGAAGGAGACGCTCGGCTTCTATATCAGCGGACACCCTCTGCGGGAGTATCAGGCCACGCTGTCCGCCTTGCGCGGGGTCACCAGCCACGGCCTGACGCCTGAAATGTCCGGCAAGACGCAGAACGTAGGAGGACTCGTCACCTCCCTGAAGAAGCGGAAGACGCGCCGCGGAGACTGGATGGCGACCTTCACCCTGGAAGACCTCGAAGGGGGAGTCGAGGTCATCGTTTTCCCCGAGTTGTTCAAAGCCTGCCAGGCGCGCCTGACCGATGAGTCGGCCGTGGTGGTGCGCGGCAAGGCGGAGCTGGAAGAGGGCCGTTTCAGGCTGGTGGCGGAGGACATCTCGCCCCTGGCGGGGGCGGCCGAGCGCCAGGCAAGCCGGCTGATCCTCGAGGTCAGCGCCGAAGGATTCGGGGAGGAGCGGGCCCGGGAGGTCCACCGGCTGCTCCAGGAGAACCCCGGAGACTGCACGGTCCTCATCCAGGTTGTCCAGCCGGGCGGGTACCGTCTGACGGTCCGTCCGCAGATTCCCCTGCGCATCGGACCCAACCCCCGCCTGACGCAGGCTCTGGAGCGGGTCCTTGGGAAGGGCGCCGTCTCCTATCGTTGACAGAATGGCGGCGTCCTTCTTAGAATACCCCTTCACGCAATACTGAAGTGGCATCCCAAGACCCGGCCGTCCCGCCGGAAGGGCGGGAAGCCCGCCACGGGTTTGAACGATCATAGGAGCATGCGAATGGAGAACCAGGGTAAGTATCTCTTCACGTCCGAATCGGTCACGGAGGGACATCCGGACAAGATTGCGGATCAGATTTCGGACGCGATTCTGGATGCGGTGCTCGAGAAGGACAGCGTGGGGCGCGTCGCCTGCGAGACTCTCGTGACCACCGGCCTGGCTTTCGTGGCCGGCGAGATCACCACCAAGAGCTATGTGGACATCCCGAGAATCGTCCGAGCCACCATCCAGGAAGTCGGATACACCCGGGCCAAGTTCGGTTTCGACTATCAGACCTGCGCGGTGGTCACCGCCATCGACGAGCAGTCTCCCGACATCGCCATGGGGGTGGATCCGGGAGGCGCCGGTGATCAGGGGATGATGTTCGGCTTTGCCTGCCGGGAGACCCCGGAATTGATGCCCCTGCCCATCATGCTGGCCCACCGTCTGACTCGCGCCCTGAGCCGCGCCCGCCGCGACGAGCGGCTCGCCTACCTGAGACCCGACGGAAAGTCCCAGGTCACCGTGGAATACCAGGGGTTCCGCCCGCTGCGCATCGACACGGTGGTCGTTTCCTGCCAGCACGACGCGGCGGTGAAAATCGAGACGCTGCGTGAGGAGATCAAGCGGGAGATCATCCTGAACAACCTCCCGGAGGATTTGCTCGATTCGAAGACCCGCTTCCACATCAACCCCACCGGCCGCTTTGCCGTGGGAGGCCCGCAAGGTGACACGGGGGTGACCGGAAGAAAGATCATCGTGGACACCTACGGGGGCTGGGGGCACCATGGCGGTGGCGCTTTTTCGGGGAAGGATCCCACCAAGGTCGATCGCTCGGCCTCGTACATGGCCAGGTACATCGCCAAGAATCTGGTTTCCGCCGGCGTGACGGAGCGGGCCGAGGTTCAGGTGGCGTATGCCATCGGCGTGGCGGAACCGGTGTCGCTCATGGTGGAAACCAGCGGGACCGCTAAGATTCCCCAGGCAAAGATTCACGACCTCGTGCGCAGCCATTTCAGGCTGAAGCCCCAGGAAATTATCGAGCACCTCAATCTGCGCCGGCCTATTTTCAAGGCGACGGCCGCCTTCGGGCACTTCGGACGCACGGAAGCCGATTTCACGTGGGAAAAAACCGACAAAGCGGACGCCATCCGGCGGGACGCGGGTCTCTAGGAACCCCATCCAGAAAGGGGAGTTCAATCGTGGTTGGCAAGGCAGCTGAGTTTCATGTCAAGGACCCGGCTCTGGCCGGAAAGGGTCAGGACCGCATGGAATGGGCGGAGCAGAACATGCCGGTGCTGCGCTCCATCCGGGAGCGCTTCGAAAAGGAAAAACCGCTTCGCGGGATGAGCATCGGGGCATGCCTGCACGTGACCACCGAAACCGGCGTGCTGGCCGCCACCCTTGCCGCGGGAGGGGCGCAGGTCTCGCTGTGCGCTTCGAACCCCCTATCCACCCAGGATGACGTGGCATCTTGCCTGGCGGTGAATCACGGCATCGCCACCTACGCCATCAAAGGCGAGGACCACGAGACCTATTACCGGCACATCGAATCGGTCCTGGACAGCAAGCCCAAGATCACCATGGACGATGGCGCCGACCTGGTGTCGATGATCCACACCAAGCGGCGGGACCTGCTCCCGGGGATCCTGGGTGGAACCGAAGAAACCACGACCGGCGTGATCCGGCTCGAGAGCCTCGCCTCTGAGGGGGCGCTGGCCTACCCCATTATTGCGGTCAACAACGCCGATACGAAGCACCTCTTCGACAACCGGTATGGCACGGGGCAGAGCACCCTGGACGGAATCATCCGCGCCACTAACCTCCTGGTGGCGGGCTTGAAGTTCGTCGTGTGCGGCTATGGCTGGTGCGGGCGCGGGGTCGCCCTGCGCGCCCGTGGCATGGGCGCGAACGTCGTGGTCATCGAGGTGGAGCCCGTGAAGGCGCTGGAGGCGGTGATGGACGGCTACACCGTTTCCACCCTGGCCGAGACGGTGAGCAGCGCCGACGTGATCGTCACTCTCACCGGCAACAAGCACGTGCTGCGCAAAGAACATTTCACCGCCATGAAAGACGGCGTCATTCTGGCGAACTCGGGGCACTTCAACGTGGAGATCGACATACCGGCCCTGCGGGCTCTCTCGGGCGAGCCTCGCCGGCTGCGTGAGTACGTGGAGTCGTTCACGCTTTCGGGCGGTAAGAAGATTCACCTGCTCGGGGAAGGACGGCTGATCAATCTGGCGGCGGCCGAGGGGCATCCCGCCATGGTGATGGACATGAGCTTTGCCAACCAGGCGCTCGCGGTGGAGCACTTGGTGCGCAAGGGGAGCAGCCTGGCGAAGGGGGTCTATTCCGTTCCCAAGGAAATCGACCGGGAGATAGCCCGCCTGAAGCTGGCTTCCATGGGGATCACCATCGACCGCCTCACCGACGAGCAGGAGCGCTACCTCAATAGCTGGACGGAGGGAACCTGATGGGGGGCCTTTGGGGCGTTTACCGGATCTTCGGCGGCGCACCCGCATCCTGATAGGCCTGGGGCCGCTGGCCCTGGTTGCCTATCTGTGTCTCTCCCTTCGAGTCGTTCCGCCTGAAGGCCAGTGCGCCATCCGGGACTGCCGCCCGGTCGCCTCGTCTCCCAGTCTCCTCCCTCCCGGCTGGCACCTTTCTCCTCTGGGCTTCTGCCGAGACACCCTCTATCCCACCGCGCCTCAAGATCTGCCCTTCAACCTTCCCGAACCTGATGCGGCTGCGCCGGTCAGCCGGGAAGGGGTGGCCTCGCGGGTTCGCGGGGCCCTCACCTTTCGAATTCCTTGCGATTCGGCCTCGCGCATCCATCAGCTGACGGCGGGAAAGCCCATCACCGATTTCCTGCGCCCTCGATTGAGAGAGGCGGTGGTGGACGAGCTACGAGCAGCGAGCTTCGCGCGAATCTCGGGCGCCCACCGCGTCGAGCTGGAGGCCTCGCTGAGGATCGCGTTGGGCGCCCGTTTCAGAGGTCTCGGTCTGAACCTGCTTGCGGTGCGCATCGACTCAGTGCGCATGGCTCAGCCGGGTGCTGCCGCATCCGCGGAGCCGATTCCCGGGTCCAAGCTCCTGGTCATTGGATTGGATGGGGCCGACTGGCACGTCATCGACCCGCTGCTGCGTCGTGGCCAGCTCCCGACCCTGGCGAGGTTGATCCAGCGCGGGGTTCGCGCCCGGCTGAAGAGCGTGGAGCCGATGCTCTCTCCCGTCATCTGGACGACTGCGGCCACCGGCTTCCTGCCGTCGGAACACGGGATCCTCGATTTCCTGGTGCGCGACCAGCGCACCGGAAAGGACGTTCCTGTGACCAGCCGGCACCGCGAGGTCAAGGCAGTCTGGAATCTCCTCAGCGATTCCGGTGTCAGTGTCGGGGTCATCGGCTGGTGGGCCACCTGGCCTGCCGAGTACGTGGACGGCTACATCGTCTCTGATCGCGTGGCCTATCAGCTTTTCGGACAAGATTTTTCATCAGGCGATTCCATTCGAGGCAGGACCTTCCCTCCGGATCTCTATCAGCGAATCCGACCTTTGATCCAGTCACCCGCAAGGGTCGCAACCTCTGAGCTAAAGCGTTACTTGAAGTATTCGGCCGAGGACGGATCTCCTACTCCATCCGATTTCCAGGATCGTGAAAAGGAGCTCAAGACAGTTCTCGCCTCGACAAATACTTACGAGGCGATATCATTGGCAATGGCGTCGAATCACTTCAATTCGTTTGAGGCAATTTATTTCGAAGGAATTGATACCGTATCACACCTTTTCATGCCGTTTAGGCCACCCCAACGTCCCGGAATCTCCTCGGTGGATTTCACCGCCTATTCCGCAGCTGTGGACGCCTTTTATGTTCGTCAGGACGAGATCCTCGGCGCAATCCTCGCCAGGGCCGATCCGACGGCGGGAATCCTGATCGTATCGGATCACGGATTCAAGTCTGAGGCCGATCGGCCTGAGCGAGAGTCCCGGATCAACTATGCCTCAGCCGCGTCGTGGCACCGCAAGCAAGGAGTCTTGATTGCCTCCGGAGGCAATTTTCGCGGCGGAGTCACGCTGCTGGAGGCTTCCATCCTGGACCTCACCCCAACCATCCTGGTCTACTTTGGTCTCCCCGTCGGGGAGGATATGCAGGGCAGGCCGATGACGGAGCTGTTCCAACCGCAGTTCCTCCAGGAGCATCCCGTCACTTATCGTCCTTCCTGGGAGACCCAGATGCCGCCCGCCGCCGCGGAGGCCTTCGCCGATCCTCAAGGGGATCAGGCCATCCGTGAAAAGCTGCTGGCGCTCGGTTACCTGAGCCGGGAAGGAAGGCTCACCTCCAACAACCTCGGGAATGCCCTGCTTGCCGAGGGAAAAGTGGATGCTGCGATTCGCGAGTTCGAAAGGGCGGTCATGGAGGCCCCAAGTCTTCTCCTGGCGCGAATCAATCTCGCTCGGGCCTGCCTTGCCAAGGGAGATTCCTCCAGGGCGAAGCAGGAAATCGATCGAGCACTCAGGCTGGATCCACGCTCTCCCGAGGCTGCGATAGTGCTCGCAGAGATTGAAATTTCACAGAGCGACCCATCCGAGGCGGAGAGGCTCCTCGGGAATCTCCTCAAGCAGGATCCTTCCATGGGTTCTGCGCATCGCCTCCTGGGTCAGATTTTTCTAGCCCGGGGTGACGTGGCGAGGGCCCAGTCCGAGTTCCTACAGGCACTCTCCATCGATCCCGACGACGCGCAATCCCAGAACGCCATGGGAATACTGTTGAGGGGGGAAGGCAAGCCAGAAGAATCGGAATCCCGATTCCGCAAGGCGCTCGAGGCAGATCCATCCTACTATGCGGCTCTCAGCAACCTGGCCACCTCCGTCATGGACCGCGAAGATTGGGTCGAGGCCGAAAAGCTACTCGACAAAGCCTTGATGCTCGCTCCAGAGGATGCGGCCGTGAGCAACAACCGAGGCAACCTCTATCTGCGCAAAGGCGAGCTCGACAAGGCCGCATCGGAGTTTCGCCGTGCCCTGCAGTTGAAACCCCGCTACGCGGAGCCCCATAACGGACTGGGAGCTGTCCTGCTGCGAAAGGGGAATGGTCGACAGGCGGAAGGGGAGTTCCGGCAGGCCGTAGCGCTCGATCCGGAGTCTCCCGAGCCCAGGCTCAACCTGGCGCGCCTGCGCCAGTCCGAGGGGAGAACGCAGGAGGCGGAGCGTGAGCTGGTGGAGTTTCTAAAAGCCGTCCCGGGGAATCTCCGTGTTAGTCTGGAACTGGGGAGACTACTCTTGGAAAATGGAAGAGCCAGGGACTCGGCCGAGTTGTGTGAAGCATCGCTTTCGACTCATCCTGATGATGCGTCGTTGTGGAACCTGAAAGGGGAGTCGCTCTGGCAGATGGGGGACAAGACTGGCGCCATTGCCTCTTTCCGCCGCTCCCTGGAGCTGAGCCCCTACCAGCCTGAAGTCGCCGCCCGCCTGGAAGCGGCCTCGGCGGGAGAGTCGCCATGAAATGGAGAATTCTCGTTTTCACCCTTCTCCTGTGCATGGCTCCGGCGGCACTGGCACAGTCGGTCGGGGGGCTCGCAAAAGGGGAGGAACTGCCGACGCTCTATGAGTTGACGGCTCACTCGGAGCTGGTCGTCACGGCGCGTGTCCTGTCAGGGCAGGTCAAGTTGGCGCAAGTGGAGGTCGGGGAAGTGTTCCGAGGAGGTGTCCATGCGGGCCAGCGCCTTCAAATCGCCTTCCGGGACTTGAATCTGGACCTGAACAAACAGGATCGCATCGTCTTTGCGGATGGGGAGACGGAAATCCTCTTTCTCCAGCCGGAGGTCAATTACGAGGGAGTCCGAAAAGGGGATGACCGATACACGCTCTATCGCGGGCGCTTCGGCAAGGTGACGCTTCCCAGGGAAGGTGACGAGATTTACCTTGAAGCGTTGCGCGTGTTCGCCGCTCTGACCGCCCAGAAAGACCATCGCAAGCTCTATGCACAGATTCGGGGAATGCTGGGAAGTCCCAATCCGATCCTGGCTGATACGGGGCTCAAGGAGACGCTTCGCCTCGATCTCATGGATCGGAGCCTCCTCCCGGTGGTGCTCTCCTACCTGCAAGATCCGGCTCCCGGGAGGAGATCTCAGGCCTTGAAGCTACTGAGCAGTCTCTTCCGGAGTCTCAAGCCGGGGGAATTCTCGGAGGAGGATGTCCAGGATGCTTTGTCGAGAGGGTTGCTGGTCGCGCGCAACGACCCCATCGAATCGGTTCGCCTGGCATCCGTGGAAGCGCTGGGAAACTGGAGTGGCGAAGAGGTCCTTCCGACGCTCGAGGTCGTGGCGAATCAGGACCCGGCTCAGAGGGTGCGATTCGAGGCCAAAGTGATCCTGCTGCGCAGGGATCAAGCGTCGAAGAAAAACCAGAAGCCCGCCGATAGTGAGCGCCAGCCCTAGGTTTGTCCCACCGAGAGCATCATGTAAGCCCCCAATCCCGCGAAGAGAATATTGGGAGCCCAGGCGGCGAGGAAGGGCGGAAATAGCCCGATCTGTCCCAGGGCGCTCAAAACGGCAAAAGCGGCGTAATAGACCACCACGAGTCCGATCCCCAGGCCAATTCCATACAGTGAACCTTTCTTTCCGCTTCGAAAGGCAAACGGTAACCCGAGGATGACCATCACCATCGACACGAATGGCAGGGCGATTTTCTCATGCAGCTCGATGAGCAGCTCCTGGACGGAGTAACCCCGCTTCTGAAGGTCTGCGATGAAGGCTTTGAGCTGGGAATAATTCATCTGATCGGGGGTCCGTACGTCCCCCATGAACTTCGCCGGGCTGAGCGGCAGGGATACCTGCTTCTCCTTGAATTCCTCAAAGGAGCCTATCCCGCCATCGGTAGTAAAGGACCGCTCCCAGCCGTTCCGGAGAATCCAGCCTTCTTTTCCCCATAGCGCCTCCCGGGCGTAGATTCTCTGTTTCACGGCATAGCTTTGCGGATCCAGTCGTAGGACGCTGAACCCCTGAAAAGTCCCATCCCCCGATCCCGGCAGGAAGCCGGGAGTCGTCCGCTGATAGGTCTTGAAAGAGTAGAAAACCCCATCGTCTCCCTGAATCCAGCGCCGTTGCGGCTGCGCATAGCTGCGGTTCGGGCGACCGCGGATTTGATCCCGGATCTGACTCGCGCGCTGATTCGAGAAGGGCATCACATACCCCTGGACACCGAAGGAGAACAGGGAAAGTAAGAGCGTGGCTCCCACGACCGGCAGGCAGATCCGGTAGAGGCTGAGTCCCCCGGCTTTCATGGCGGTGATTTCATTGAATCGCGACAGCACCCCGAACGACAGCAGGGTAGCGATCAGGCAGGCCACGGGCAGCGTCTGATTAATCACAAAGGGAGTCCGGTACTTGAAGTAGCTCAGAACCAGCGAGCCCGGAATGCGACTGTTGATAACGTCGTCAATCATCTCGCGAAAGTCCACAACGAGGAAAATCACGTAAATCGACAGACTGGTCACAAGAAAAAAGCGCAGGTAGCTGCGCAATACATAGCGATCCAGAATAGAAGAGAATGCCGGGCCTCCGGAAAAACTGGCCCGCGTCTCACTGGCTACGGCTGTGGCGCCTCCGATGGCAGTTGCAGCGGCCGGCAGGTCGCGACTCCATTTGGCCGCAATCCTCTTGCCGGCCGCCAGCAACGGACGGCCCAAAGCGGCAGCCCTGCCAAACCTGCCGACGCCGGTTTCCTGCCGCTCCCGGCGACGAATGAGGAAGACCCCCAAGACAGTAAAAAGCAGGTTTCCCGACCAGAGAGCCACGACGGGAGGGATTTTTCCTTCAGTGGCAAGCTGCTCTCCAACGTTGAACATCAACCAGTAAATAAGGACAACTCCGAGGCTGATGGCAATTCCGGATGATTTGCCGCCTCGGCGATTGAAGACGCCCAGCGGAAAGCCGATAAAGCTGAAAACCAGGCAGGCAAGGGGAAGGGCAAACTTCTCCTGCCTGATCACCTCGATGGCTGCCTGCAACCGCTGGCGCGTGGGAGCATGCTCGAGCGATTCCGCCTTTTCATGAGCTGTCTTGAGCTCCTTGAGAGATTGCTCTCGAAAACTCTTTTGTTGCGGCTCCTTGAGCAGCCTGGTTCTGAGCTTGAACCCGGCATCCGGCTCCCGCAAGGCCATCTGCCGGTCGGCACCATAGACCTGGTAATCCTCAGGCTGCAGCGGGTCAGAACGGTGAGTAACCCCATCCTCCAGAAAAAGCCGCATCCTCCCGGAGCGGGAATCGTATTCGAGTCTTCCCCGGCGCGCTGTGGTCAGAAGGTCCCGGGCATCGGGGTCGCTTTGGAGCAAGATCACCTTTTCCAGGCTGCTCCCACCTGCATAGACCTTGTCGGAGTACAGGAGGAGCCCCGGAATTTCCTCGAAGACCACGCGGGGCTTCAACTCCTTACGAAGGTCCGAGCTGAGCACGACCCGCGAGGTCAGTCGATGCCTCAGGTAGTTCGACTCGGGCTCAACCCAGATGACCAGAGCGCAGCACACGGCCCATCCAAATAGACCCAAGCTGAGAACCGGTGCCAGAACCCGCCAATAACCGATGCCGCAAGCCTTCAGGGCGATTATTTCGCTGTCGGCAGAGAGGCGGCCGATTCCGATGAGAACGCCGAGCAGGACTGACATGGGAATCGTAAGCGTCAGCAACTGTGGAAGTGAAAGGGCGATGATTTTGAGGACGGCCGTTGCAGGGATGTTTCGCTTGATGGCAAATTCAGTGACGTTGAAGATGGCATTCATGAGGAGAACGAAGGTGTAGATCGACAGGCCGAGAAGGAATGGAGAGAACAGTTCTCGCAGGATGTAGCGGTAGAGTCGGGACAATAGGATCTCCGCTGGCTCCGCCATGTTAGGGGTGGCAGATAGGCAAGTCAAGAAGGGAATCTGCCGTCTGGCAGCGACTTTTGTTCAGGTCCAGGGAGGCGATTTTGCGCCCCGGTCAACGTCCGATAAGAAATCTTATGTAAACCAAATGCTAAGGCTCGGCCTAGGGCCGAAGGTTCTCACTTCAGGAGGCAAAAAGCCTGGCGGCCCAGCTCCTCTAGGCCAATCCTCCGGGCCTTCCTTTCGAATCAAAGGCCTAGAATCGATGTGCCTGGCGCACCGAGATACTCGGGTCATCCTGGCTTACTCAGCTCACCATTCCTGGTCGTGGCGGCCGTCTCCTCCCGAGGAACTTTGATGGGCAGGCCTGCCTGCTCCAGCGCTCGATGCGATTACGCACCTCGCAATACTCGTCTAGAGTCATTCTCGAATTTGTCAGCGAGCTCAACCTCGCTGGTCACTACAGGCCTCATCGCCCGAGAAACCTTGATGCGAAAGTCTACCTGCTGCAGTCTCTCGGTTCATGAAGAAAGCCGAGACCATGCGCCTGGTGCAGACACCACCCATGCAGGTGGTATCCCCCCGAGGAATTGTCGGCCGGCCGACATCCCGCCCTATTGCACTCCAAATTTAGGTCGCTGCTACGAGAGTGACGCCGGACGAGATCCCATGGTCTCGCGAGGGATGAGTTGGGAGACTGCTGGCTAGCCCTGGTGTGTCTAGTTGGCTTCGGACTGTAGGTTTTCGAGGAGCTCGCGGAGCGTGTGAATGATTTCCTCGCGGGAAACCTCCGCTTTGCTGAAGCGAAGGCTGAATGCGAACCGACGATCTTGCGCGCGATAGCGGAAGACGAAATGCTTCGGACGTCCAGGCCGATTCTCATCGGTAGCTGGCTTTCGGAGGTTGCGTACATCCTCACGGGTGAGGTTCTGAGTGCGAATCTGCTCGGCAAGCGCCAGCATTCCCTCGGTGTCACCCTGATGCGCAATCGCCAGGAGGTGCGACCTCGACGTGATTCCATACTCCTGACAGTACTCGATGACCTCCTCCGGTATCTGTGTGAGGCTGAGAATCTCGGTAATCCCCGACCTCGATTTCCCCAACTTCCTCGCGACTTCCTCATGGGTGTAAAGGAATTTGTCGCACAGCTGCTTGATGCCGTGGGCCTCTTCAATCGCGGTCAGGTCCCGGCGCTGCAGGTTCTCGATGAGCGAGATCTCAAGCGTCCCCTTGTCGTCGACATCGATCTCGATGCAGGGAATCTGTGTCAGTCCAGCTTCCCTCGAGGCGCGGTAACGACGCTCTCCGGCGATGATTCGGAATCGCGCACCCTGCCGGCGCACAAGGATGGGCTCCAGAACTCCCTTTTCCTTGATGGAAGCAACGAGATCCTTCAGGTCCCCCATCTGCCGTCGAGGTTGCTCCGGCACGGTGTCAATCTGCTCCAGCGTTATCATTCTGCCTATGGGCGTGAGGGCGCCCCGGGCCAGGCTGTCGACAAAGTGGTAGTCGTGGCGCATGCGCTTTTCGAGGGGTAGTCCCCTGCCTTTTGGATTAGACACGTCCGATGACCTCTTCAGAAAGCTTGTAATATTCGAGAGCCCCCGTCGAGCTCGGGGAATAAGTGAAGATTGATTCCTTGTATGCCGGGCTCTCCTCGAGCCTCACGCTGCGGCTGATGATAGTCTTGAACACCTTGTTTCCGAACACTTCTTTGATGTGGTTCTTGATATCCCTGCCGAGCACCGTTCGCTTGTCATGCAGTGTGATGACCACCCCGAGAAACTCCAGCGCCGGATTTGGCCGAGCCTTGATTTTTTCGACCGTCTCGAGGAGATCGTCCGTGCCCTCAAGCGCGAAATAGGAAGATTGGATCGGCACCAGCAGGTGCGTGGCAGCTACCAGCGCATTGACCGTGAGGAGGCCAAGGGTGGGAGGACAATCGATGATGATGTACTGATACTGCTTTTGGACTGAGGCGATGCGATCCTTCATCCGAAAGTGGCTGTCCAGCTCCCCTATCATCTTGCTTTCGAACTTGGCCAGGGTAATTCGGGAAGGGATGATTTCGAGATTGGGAGTGTGGGTGGCGTGCACCGCATCCTTGATGCTGAGCTCGGGCTCGGTCAGCGCCTCGTAAATGGTTGTGTTGATCTGTTGGTGATCGACGAAACAGAGGGTGCAATTCCCCTGCGGGTCCAAGTCAATCAGCAGTGTCTTGTATTTCTTGTGGGCAAGAGCAGCGGCAAGATTGATGGCGGTGGTGGTCTTGCCGACTCCTCCTTTTTGATTGGCGATGGCCAGGATCATTCAGCCTGTTCTCGAGGTTGCCAGAGAGCGGTTACGAACGCTGGGTAGTGTGAGAGCGATGTTGAAGTGATGGTTCAGAGTATTACTGTAAGTCGTGTAGTGTCAATAGATTACGCAATGTTCCCGACGCGTGCAATCACATCTCGTACTTTCCGAGCTCTTCAGGGTCCAGGTTTTCCAGCCACTTTCGAATCCGCTCGGACTCCCCTGCATCTTTCGTCATCTCGGTGTTCTTGGCTTTTTCGATGACTTCGCTGTCGACGAATATCGGTGACTCGGTTCGCAGGGCCAGCGCGATGGCATCGGAGGGACGGGAGTCTACCGGAAGGACCTTCTCTCCCTGACGCAAGTAGACCAACGCATAAAAGGTGTTGTCCTTGAGCTCGGTGATGACGATTTTCTCAACCGTCGCATGAATCCCGGACAGAATGTTTTTCAGGAGATCATGAGTCATGGGCCGCGGCGTGGCAATCTTCTCGATTTGCAGCGCTATCGCATTGGCCTCGAAAATGCCGACCCAGATCGGAAGCACGGCACTCGTCTTCGGATCACGGAGAATGATGATCGGCATGTTGCTGATGGGGTCGATCATCAGCCCCTTGATCTTCATTTCTATTTCCACCGATGCCTCCGGAATTTTCGTTTCTCTTATATCCTCATGAACCCCGGCAAGTCAAGGCCGTTGCGCCTCGATCCAGCGTCCTTCCAGAGAGTTGGGACCCGCTGCCTGCACGAGCACGCTGGCGAGCTGGCCCACGGCAGACGCCGGTCCCGGGAAATTGACGACACGGTTCGTCCCGGTTCTTCCTTTCAGGAATGAGCCTCCCATTCGTGAGGGTCCGTCAACCAGCACTTCCACCACTGTCCCCACGAGAGCCTGATTTCTGCGACGCTGGATCTCCTGCTGCAGGAACTGCAGCTCGTGGAGCCGCTGCTCTTTCTCCTGACGATCCGTGACATCGGACTGCAGCGCCGCCTCGGTCCCCGGCCGGGGAGAAAAGACGAAAGAATAAACCTGATCGAATTCCACGTCCTGCAGGAGCTGCAGCGTGTCGTCGAATTCCTGGCGCGTCTCTCCAGGGTATCCGACGATGATGTCCGTGGAAAGGCCGATGTCCGGTATGGCCTGCCGGAGGCGCTCGATTCGATCCAGGTAGCGCCGACGGGTGTAACCCCGGCGCATCCGCTCCAGAACGGAATCGGAGCCCGATTGGGCCGGAAGGTGCAACGCGTTGCAGACCGCCGGGCACCCCCGCATGGCGGTGATGATTTCGTCACTCAGGTGTGCCGGATGCGACGTCGTGAAGCGCAGCCGGAGAATCCCCTCCACCTCCTGCAACTGGCGCAGCAACCCACCCAAATGAAGTTTGCCGTCCCGGTAGGCATTGACGTTCTGCCCCAGCAGCTCCAGCTCCCTGTAACCCGCCTCCGAGAGCGCCACCGCCTCGCGCAGGACGGCCTCCGCTGGCTTGCTCACTTCCCTGCCGCGAGTCGTGGGGACGATGCAGTAGGTGCAGGTCTTGTTGCATCCTTCCATCACCGTGATGAAGGCGCGCGGACCCGGAGCGCGACGAGCGCGGGAGGCGTCGTAACGAATGCTGTCGTAGCGCCGCTGCCGATCGAGGGGGTGGCTGCGGCGGCTCTTCACCTCTTCCAGGATGCCCGGGAGCGAGGCGATGGCCCGCGGGCCCAGCACGAAATCGACGAGGTCGGAGCGGCTGAAAATCTCCTCTCCTTTCTGCTGGGCCACGCACCCGCACAGCCCGATGATCAGGTCGGGACGCAGATTTTTGAGCGGTCGAAGGCTTCCGAGGTGCGAGAAGACCTTCTCCTCGGCCTTCTCGCGGATGCTACAGGTATTCAGGAGAAGCAAATCGGCCGAGCGCACGTCCTCGGCGCTGCGATGACCGAGATCCTCAAGGATGCCGGCAAGCTTCTCCGAGTCGTGGGTGTTCATCTGGCAGCCCCACGTCTGGATCAGGTAGCGCACGGTCCTAGCCCCTCCTGCCTCGGGTAATCGGAACATCGCGGGATGTCCGTTTCTTTCCCCCTGCCTTGAGCAGTGGGTAAAGCTTCCGGTAGGTCTCGTCCAGAGCTTCCGGAGTGACCCGCGTTTTTCCCGTCACGGTCATGAAATTCGTGTCGCCACTCCAGCGGGGAACCAGGTGCAGGTGAAAGTGTCCCAGCACACCCGCTCCGGCCGAAGCGCCGAGATTCATCCCCAGGTTCATGCCATCCATGGCGTACGCTTCACCCAGCGCCGACTCGCAGCGCGCTGCCAGCAGCATCAGCTCGCGCAGCTGTTCGGGGGTGCCGCGCGACAACTCAGCCAGGTGCTCGTAGGGCACGATCATCAAATGGCCGCTGTTGTAGGGGTAGCGATTCAGGATGATGAAGTTGTGGCGGCCCCGGAACACCACGAGCTGAGAACGGTCGTCCCTGGAGTCCCGGGCACGGCAGAAAATACACCCCTTTTCCCGCCTGCCGCCAGAGAGATAGGCATAGCGCCAGGGGGTGAAGAGATTCTGCATGGCAGGTAGATCTACGATTCCGGCCGGGAGTCGGAGTTGATGAGCTCCTTGAGCTCCTTGCCGGGCTTGAAGTACGGAATCTTCTTAGCGGGCACGTCCACTTTGTCGCCCGTCTTTGGGTTGCGTCCCTGACGCGATCGGCGTTGACGAATCCGGAAACTCCCGAATCCCCTCAACTCGATCTTTTCATCCTTTTGGAGGGCTTCGATGATGGAGTCGAACACCGTGTTGACGATGACCTCGGAATGCTTCTTGGTGAGCTCGGCGACACGCGCGACTTCCTCGACCAGTTCGGCTTTGGTCATTATCTGCGGTCCCTCCTCCCGATTGTGGGTGGCCCGATCAGTTCTCGTCGTCTCCGTCATAATCCGCTTCAAGGGTTTCCATCGGGGGGAAGGCTCCCACGGCATCGCCCAGGGTGCTTCCCGAGTCCCGATTCTGGATCTCCATATAGGCTTTCAGCTCCTCCTGGGTCAGGTCCTGGGCGACTGCCTTCAGGGAAAGCCCGATTTTCTGCTCGGCAGGCTCCATCTTGATGACCTTGGCCTTGACGATGCTTCCCGTGGACAAGACGTCCTTGGGCTGCTCCACCCGCTCCTCGGAGAGCTCGGAGACATGGATGAGTCCTTCGATTCCCTCCTCGATTTCCACGAATGCCCCGAAATCGGTCAAGCGGACCACGCGGCCGGTCACCACATCCCCGACCTGACGGAGCCTGAAGAACTCTTCCCAGATATTGGGCGAGAGCTGTTTGATCCCCAGAGACAACCGCTGGTTTTCCGAATCGATCTTGAGGATTACAGCCTCCACCGTGTCCCCCTTCTTGAGCATCTCAGAGGGATGGCGCAGCCGTCGAGTCCAGGAGAGGTCCGAGATGTGCACCAGCCCGTCGATTCCCTCCTCGACTTCCACGAATGCCCCGAAATCGGTCAGATTCCGAACCTTGCCGCTGATCCGATCCCCTACGTGATACTTGTCGGCGATGACGTCCCAGGGGTTGGGCTCCGTCTGCCGCAGTCCCAGGGACAGCCGGCGAGCTTCCTGATCGACGTCCAGTACGACGGCTTCGACCGTGTCACCGACCGCCAGGACTTTCGAAGGGTGCTTGATCCGCTTGGTCCACGACATTTCGGAGACATGGATGAGCCCTTCGACGCCTTCCTCGAGCTCCACGAAGGCGCCGTAATCGGTCAGGCTCACGACCTTTCCGCGCACCCGGGAATTCTTCGCATAGCGCTCGGCCACCTTCTGCCACGGATCCATGCTCTTCTGCTTGTAGCCCAGCGACACACGCTCGCGCTCCGGATCGAATTTCAGGACCACCACCTCGACATCATCGCCCACCACGAACAATTCCGAAGGGTGGTTCACCCGGCCCCAGGACATGTCCGTCTTGTGCAGCAGACCGTCGATGCCCCCCAGGTCGATGAAAGCGCCGTACTCGGTGATGTTCTTGACGATTCCCTTGAGGATTTTCCCTTCCTCGAGAAGGGCCAGGGTCTTTTTCTTCTTCTCCTGGTTCTCCTCTTCCAGCACGGCCTTGCGGGAGAGGACGATGTTGCCCCGCTTGCGGTTGACCTTGATGACCCGCATGCGCAGCTCTTTGCCCCTCAAGGCGTCCAGGTTTCTGACCGGCCGGAGGTCGACAAGGGATCCAGGAAGGAAGGCACGGACCCCGATATCCACCGCCAGTCCGCCTTTGATCCGCTCCTTGACCACCCCGCGGACAATTTTCCCCTCGTTGTAGGCCTGCTCGACCTCCTCCCAGATTTTCATCTTCTCGGCTTTTTCCTTGGAGAGGACCACGTAACCTTCCTGGTTTTCGGTCTTCTCCAGGAGCACGTCGATGATGTCTCCTACCTCGACGTGCACCCTGCCGCTGGGATCGGCGAACTCGTCGATGTCGATGAGACCCTCGGACTTGTATCCGACATCCACCACCACTTCGTTGGGGAGGATTCTGAGGACCCGGCCCTTGACCACTTCCCCTTCCGCCAGGTTTCTGAAGCTGTCGTCATACAGGCCGAGGAGCTGCTCATACTCGGCGCGATCCATCTCGGCGCCGGCCGCCTCGGTGGCCTCCAGCTTCGGCCGAGGGGTGTGACGGGGCCGCTCGGCCCTGCCCCCCCCGGGGGAAAAATCGTCCTGGTCAAAGTCCTTTTGCAAGTCCATACGGGGTGAATCCTCCTTCATTCGTGCGTCGGGTCTCCCGGCCTTGCTCATCCCAGGAGTACCGTCGTTTTCGGCGTCAGTCGGATTGCCTCTGGCCCGGAAGAAGCCAGTCTCGAAAGAAGCAGCGCTCGGACCTTCTTCAAAAAGAGGGCGGGAAACGCTGCGTTATCATCGAACACATGAGAGCAAATGAGTGGCTAATGTTACAAAGCTGGCCCTGCCTTGTCAAGCGAAAAGTCCTGTTTTCATGAAATTAGAAAGGACCCGGGCGGGATTACCCAAACACGCGAAGCAGGGCTGCCAGCAGCCGGCGGTTCTCGGGTTCTGTTCCGACGGTGATGCGGAGCGCGTTGGGCAGGCCATAGGGCTCCATGGGGCGGGTAATGATCCCCTCCTGGAGCAGCGCCTCGTAGGCGGGCTTTGCATCTCCCTCGCAATGGACCAGGAGAAAATTGGCCACGCTCGGAGTGAACCGGATCCCATGACTCTCCAGCGCCTGCTGTAGAAACTGCAATCCCAGGCGATTCGATTCCCGCGAGCGCCGCAGGTGTTCGTCATCCCCCAGGGCCGCCAGGGCCGCTGCCTGCGCCACCCGGCTGGTATTGAAGGGGGAGCGACAGCGCTCTAGATCCGCGACCACGTCCCGGGAAGCCAGGGCGTAGCCCATGCGCATCCCCGCCAGGCCGTAGGCCTTGGAGAACGTGCGCAGAACGATGATTCGCCTCCCCTGCCGGAGGAATTCCGCACCCGAGGGGTAATCGGGGCGTTCCAGGTACTCCCCGTACGCCTCATCCAGGACCGTCAGGACCGAGTCGGGAACCACCCGAAAGTAATCTTCCAGATCCGTCTGGGTGGAATAGGTGCCGGTCGGGTTGTTGGGATTTGCGATGTAAACCACGGATGCGGACTCGCCGCAAGCGCGGGCCATGGCTTGCAGGTCGAAGTGGTCGTTTTTCAGCGGAACCTCCCTGCACTGTCCGCCTGCGGCGAGTACGGCAATCCGGTACATGACGAAGCTCGGCGTGGCCGCCACCGCGCACCCGCTCATGCCGACGAAGACCCGTGCCAGCATCTCCACAATCTCCGTGGATCCGTTGCCCAGCAGGATTTGCTCGGCGGGGAATTTCCACCGACTCGACAATGCCTCACGCAGCATCCGGCCGCTCCCCTCGGGATATCGGTGGGTCTGTAGCAGGGCCTTGTGGGCCGCCTCCAGCGCCTTGGGAGATGGACCCAGCGGGTTTTCGTTGGAGGCGAGCTTCAACGGTTTCTCCCCACCCTCCATCGCTGGCATATCCTCCTCGGGAGTTCCCGGCACGTACGGCGCGAACCGCGGCTCAGGCTCAGGATTGGTGGGGGTGGGGCTCATCGGGCCTCCCCTTTTAGGGAGCGAATCTCGTGCGCGGTAAGGAACCGCCAGGCACCCGGTGCCAGTCCGCGATCGCCCACCGGGCCAATGGCGATACGCTTCAGCTTGACCACCGGAAAGCCCACCCGCTTGAACATCTCGCGAATCTGGTTCTTTCTTCCCTCGGAGAGAACGACCTCCAGCCAGGTGTTGTTTTCAGCATGGACGATGCTGATTCCCGCGGGCGCCGTGCGCTTTCCTTCCAGGACGATGCCCTTGCGCAGCCGCTGCAGCGCCTCGGTGGTGGGTACACCGCGCACCTTCACCCGGTAGATCTTCCGGCAGGAATTCCTGGGATGGGTAACGCGAAGCGCCAGCTCCCCGTCGTTGGTGAGGATGAGCAGTCCCTCGGAATTGAAATCCAGCCGCCCCACCGGGTACAGCCGCGCCTTCACGCCGGAGACGAGATCCAGCACGGTGGGACGCTTGCCAGGGTCCGCGCAGGTGGAGAGGTACCCTCGAGGCTTATTCAGGAGAATCGATACGGGAGGCTCGGGCGAACCCAGCTTGCGGCCGTCCACCCGGATCGTGTCGGTGCCGATGCGGGCGCGGCTCCCCATCTGGGTGACTACCCGCCCATTGACGGTGACCCTTCCATCCCGAATCCATACTTCCACTTGGCGCCGCGAGGCCAATCCCGCGGCGGCGATGATCTTTTGCAATCTCTCGCCATCCGCGGGGTGGACTGGCTCATTCTTCCTCGTCATGGGGCCGTCCATCAGCCTGCGGCATTGCGTGCAGGGATTCGACAACTCGATCCTCATCCCAGCCACCAGAATGCCCGGAATTCGCCGTGAATGGCTCGGCGCGGACTTCGGGACCGCTGGAGAGTATTCCTTCCTGCATCTCTGCGCCTGCTCCGGCCGCGGTATCCTCGGAAGGCTCTCCGGGCGCGATTCCCGGAAAATCCTCCAGGCTGGGAAGATCAGCCAGACTGTTCAGCCCGAAGTGGATGAGGAATTCTTCCGTCGTGCCGTAAAGAATGGGCTTTCCCACCACCTTTTTCCTTCCCAGGGTACGAATAAGCCGACGCTCCAGGAGAGTCTGCAGCACACCCATCGGGTGGGTCCCGCGGAGGGACTGGATTTCTGGCCCCGTCACCGGTTGCCGGTAGGCGACGATGGCCAAAGTCTCGAGGGCGGCCCGGGAGAGCCGGACTCGATTGCGCTGGCGATACAGCGCCCGGATCCAGGAGTCGTGCTCCGGCCGGGTCTGCATGCGGTAGCCGCCCGCCACCTGGACGATTCGGATGCCGCGCGGCAGTGCGGAATACTCGAGTATCAGCTCATCCAGCGAGCGGCGCACCGTGGCCTCTTCCTCCTCCGGAAAGGCGGCGAAGATCTCCTCCTGTTTCAGGGGCTCTTCGGATACGTAGATCAAGGCCTCCAGCACCGCCTTGATATCTTCGGAGGTCAGCTTGGGCTCAGGCATCGAGGACTCTCTCCGAGTCGATGTGAATCTGGTCCGGATCCTCCAGCAGGAGGAGTTCGATCTCACCGAACCGCTCTTTCTGCAGCGCCCCCACTACTTGAAGCCGAACCAGCTCGAGCAGGGCGAGAAAGGTCACGATGAGATCCGAACGGGTGGAGCAGCCGCCGAAGAGACTGGCAAACGAAGCTCGCCGGCTCACCCGGAGCTTTTCCAGGACCCAGTGTATCCGATCCAGCAGGGAAATCCGGTCCCGCTTGAGCGCCATCTGCTCCTGGCGGCTCATGGTCTCCAGGATTCTCTTGAAGGCGGTGAGCAGGCCGAAGAGATCGGCCACGACAGCCGCCTCTCCCTCGTATTCCGCTACCAGGGAGGCGGGCCTCACCCACGCCCGCGCGAACTCCGACTCCGCCTGGGACAGTACCTGGGCCGCCTGGCGGTACTTCTGATACTCCTCGAGCTGACGAACCAGCTCGGTCCGCGGGTCCTCGGTGGGGGTTGCCAGGACGGCCGGATCCGGGGGGAGGAGCATTCTCGACTTGATGTGCAGCAGGGTCGCCGCCATGACCAGATACTCCCCTGCCACTTCCAGGTTGAGCTCCCGCATGAGGTCCAGCGTTTCGTTGTACTGGCGGGTGATGTCCATGATCGGAATGTCGAAGAGGTCGATCTGATTGACGCGGATCAGGTGGAGCAAAAGGTCGAGCGGACCCTCGAACGCCGGGAGTCGGACCCGGTACCCGATGCCGGCGGGCGCAGCTGCCGAATCGGCGCCGCTGGCAGCGGGGGTCGCCTCCGTCGGCGTGTCATCCCCCGAGTTGACGGAAGGATCAGATTCGAACGGCATCACGAACCTCTTGCAGCGTGGCCGAGGCGACCTGACGGGCCTTCTCGGCGCCCAGCTCCAGGATCTCGGTGACGCGCTCCGGCTTTTGCGCCAAATGCGCCCGACGCTCGTGCAGCGGCGCGAGGACGGGATTGAGGTGGCCCAGGAGCATCGACTTGCAGTCGATGCACCCGATCCCGGCCCTCCGGCACTCCAGGGCCGCGGTGTCCTGGGTGGCCTGCGTCGAAAAGGCTTTGTGCAGGGTGAAGACAGGGCAGATGTCCGGGTTGCCGGGATCGCTCCTCCGCACCCTGGCCGGATCGGTGACCATGGTCAGGATCTTCTTGCGAACTTCAACCTCCGGATCCGAAAGATAGACCGCGTTGCCATAACTCTTGCTCATTTTTCTCCCGTCCGTCCCCGGCAGGCGCGGGACCCGGGTGGTCTTCGGCTGGGGCTCGGGGAACACCTCGCCGTAGAGGGCGTTGAAGCGCCTGGCGATTTCCCGGCAGAGCTCCAGATGAGAGATCTGATCCTCGCCAACGGGGACCCATTGGGCTTTGTACGCCAGGATGTCCGCGGTCTGCAGAACCGGATACCCGAGAAAGCCGTAGTTGGTCAGATCGCGGTTGGCCATCTGTTGCTGTTGCTCCTTGTAGGTCGGAACCCGCTCCAGCCAACCCAGCGGGACAATCATGGAAAGGAGCAGATGGAGCTCCGCATGCTCCTTCACCCTCGATTGGACGAACAAGGTCGAGCGCTCGGGGTCGAGTCCCGCCGCCAGCCAGTCCACCGCCATCTGAAAAACGTACTCTTTCAGATTCTCGGTGTTGGCGTATTCGGAGGTCAGGGCATGCCAGTCACAGATCGCGTAGAAACAGCGGTAACCCTCCTGGAGGGAAACCCAGTTCTGCAGGGCCCCCACCAGATGGCCGATGTGCAGAGGACCGGATGGTCGAAAGCCCGAGAGAACTCGCTGTTGGGTGTTCATGCGTGGCGGCCTTTTCAGCGCTTGCGCCTGGTATCCAGGATCAGCAAGGCCGAGCTGATGCGGGAAATTTTTCGACCCCGCTTTTGGATGGCCTGAACATCGTCGCTGGCGGGCTGGTCGGCGCGGATTTCGCGCTGCACCTTTTCCAGCTGCTGCCGGAGCTGCATCAGCTCCGACTCGGTGTAACTCTTGAGCAGTGTCGCATTGAGGAGCACATAGCCTTCCGCGATGTCGCGCGACATCGCGTAAGCCGAGCCTCCCATAAAACTTCCCATGCTCTTGCTCTCCTGATGGATGCAGGCAGGCCAGCGAGGCCTTACCGCCCCTGAAGTTTCAACAAGACCATTCCCAACGCGAGGGTGTCGCCGCTCTGGAGCGGCTCCGATTTGCCGGGGATCAGCCGTTTACCATTGAGAAAGGTGCCGTTGAGGGCCCCGACCTCCTCACTGATGAATAGCTTGGACCCATTGGCCGTCACCCGGGCATGCCGGCGGGAGACGGAACGATTGGTATCGAAGGGGGTGAGATCGATCTCCGGCCGAGTCCCCGTGACGGGATCATAGCGGCCGATGAGGCAGACTTCCCCCCGGATGGGAAATACCTGCTCGCCTTCTCCGAGAATCAGCGCTCCCATGCAGTCAGGGGGCAGCGGCATGGCGCCCCCACCCCTGGCAGCCTTGGAGGGGGCCGGTGCCGGAGCGTCACGAGCCAGAGGCAACGAGCTTTTTGGCGCCTCCCTGGCGCCGTCGGCGTGTGGGATGTCGGATTTCCCCTGCGATTCCTGCAGGCGCGAGGAGAGCTTTCGAAGCATGCGCACTGCGATCTCGATGTTTCCCCGAATCATCCGATCGAAGATGGCGCTGGTGATCTCGATGACTTCCGAATCTTCGGCAGCCCGGGCGCATGCGGTTCGAGGCGTGCCCTCCAAGACGGACATCTCCCCGAAGAAGTCTCCCTTCTCCATGACCGCCAGAACCTGAACCTGGTTCGCATGGTCGCGGTAGATTTCCACCGCCCCGGATTGCACGATGAACATCTCGGAGCCGGCGTCACCCTCCCGGAAGATGAGCTCCCCGGCCTTGAATCGGACAATAAAATCCTTGAGGGGGTGCGAGACCACGGATGCCCTTGAGCGGGAAAAAGGTGATTCGAGACATCATTGTGAAAACAGCGGGACAGAGAATATCGAGGCCGCAGGGACGTGTCAAGGATTCGCGAGCATTGCTTCCGGGGAGCAGCGTCCCTAGAATGGCTCCGTGATGCGAGCCCGCAGACTCCTTCTCTGGGCCCTACTCCCGGCCGCCCCCGCGGTCGTGATGGCGTCCCGATCCTCTTCCTCCTTTCATCCGCCGATGCAGGGCGCGCCCGCCTTGGTGGCCTCCTTCGCCGAATACCGGCCGGATCATCTCCATCCGGGTGTCGACCTTTCCACCGGGGGACGAACGGGACTTCCCGTTTACGCAGTGATGGAGGGCGAGATATTCCGGCTCAAGGTGGAATGGAGGGGATACGGTCGTGCCATCTACCTGCGCCATGCCGACGGCCGCATTTCGGTCTATGCCCACCTGGAAGGGTTCGACGAAGCGCGATTGAAGCTGGAGACTCGGGTCGAGGAGGCCAGGAAGGCGACCGGGTCGAGATATCCGGGCGACATTTATCTTGAGCCACCGGTTCCCGTGAGCCGGGGACAGCAGATCGCCACTTCGGGAGAAAGCGGTGCGGGCTTGCCACACCTGCACTTGGAGCTTCGCAAAGATGAGCAGCGCCCGGGCGACCCTTCGGCCGTTCTGGGACGATTGCCTCCCGGAGAACCTCCACGTCCGGAGGTGCTCGTGCTGCTCCCCGGGGAGGCGGGTGTCTGGATCGATGGCGGACGGACATCGGAGGTCCGCCTGCTCCGCGACAGGACAGGCACTTACGTGCCCGGCAAAGCCGTGGTGGTGACGGGTCCCTTCGTCCCGGAAGCGCGCATCGCTGCGGACGATGCCGACGGGCATCGCCTGGGCGTCCTGGGACTCGCGGTCAAGCTGGACGGTAAACTCGTGTATCGCACCGTTCTCAAGGAGTTTCGTTTCGATCAATACCCGCAGGTCGGGCTCCTGCTGGACCACGCCAGAAGCCGGCTCTCCCCTTCCCAATTCACGTACCGTCTGGTCAGGCTCCCGGGAAATCGCCTGGGATTCGACGGTCCTCCAGGCGAGGCGCCCTGGCCGACCCTGGCGCCCGGCCGCCACGAATTGCGATGGGAGGCGTTCGGCGCCCTGGGCGGGACCGCCAAGAGCACCATTCCTTTCCGAGTCGTTTCTCCGCCGCGGCTGAGATGGGAGGAGCTACCCGGCCCGGAGGGTGGCCCACGTCGATTGGCGCTGCATGCTGAATCCGCCTCGGGAAATGTCCAGGAGAAGCCGCGAATCGTCTACTCGATTCTTGGAGAGGAGAAGGTCACGCCGTGCGGCGACCGCAAGTTGCTGCCCGACGGCGAATCGTGCACTTTTCAAGTCCGGACAGGAGAACGGGGGCTGACCGCCACGGCCATGGTGGACGGGACCGCGGTGGCGCGAGCCACTCATCCGTTCCCGCTGCCCGAGGGCCAGTCGCCCCCCCAACTGCGATCTCAGGTGGTTCCGGGCATCGGATTCGTCGACCTGGAGGTTCGCTTCACTGCCTCCGATCGGTTTCTTCCGGCGCAGCTGGTGCTCGAGGATGATTCGGGCACGCTTGGGCTGGAGCTGACGGAGCGCGAGCCGGGAGTTCTGCTGGCCTCGGTTCCCCTGGAACGATGGCGGAGAACCAAGAAGGTCGAAGCTGAGTGGGAGACACCTGGCGCCCCGGCGCTGCACGCCCTGCCTCTGGCCTCTCACGTGGTGACTCCGGAGCAACCCCTGGAGATGGAGGATTGCGGCCTGAAGGTGAGCTTCCCGGCAGGCTCCATTTTTACTCCCACGGCCGTCGCTTGCGCTGACTACGCGCGATCGCTTCCGACGGTGACGCGATTGGACCTGAAAAGTCGGGCGGTGCAACTGCTCCCGGGGGGCACGCCCCTCTCCCGCAAGGCCATGGTGACCTTTTCGATCCCAGCGGGGGTGGAACGGACGCGACGACTGGGAGTCTATCGGCTGGATCCGCTTCGCGCCAACTGGGTTTACCTGGGAGGCGACCTCACCGCTGCAGGAATCTCCATTCCGGTGGGACGTTTCGATACTTGGGCGCTCCTGGAGGACCGTTCCCCCCCACGCATTCTGGGAGCCGAGCCATCGCTTGGATCCGGGAGCCTCGCCGCCAGGCCCCGTTTCGTGATCCGTGTGGAAGACGAGGGCTCGGGCCTGAATTACGATGGAGTTCACCTATCCGTCGATGGACGGGAACTGGAGATGGAGTACGACCCGGATCGCGGATGGTCGGTCGGCGCCCCCACCGCTCCCTACTCCAATGGAAGTCACAGCCTGAAGCTGTGGGCCGAGGATCGCTCGGGAAACCGCACGGAAGACGCCATTTTCACAGTGGTGGTTCGCTAGAAGGTGCGGCCCGCAGGCATTCCACAGCAGGCCTGTCGAAATCTTCCCGCCCTCTGGTTTTTCCTCGCGGATCGAAATATCTGCCGAACCATCCCTTCCTATCTTACTGACTTTGCAGGAGGATCACGCGTGTAGGGCTACAAAGGCGAGATTCCGATCGCCATGCCCCGGTTCCTGCAAGGGAGCCAATCTTCCACAGGTTTTCCACAGGCGGCCTGCTCAGCTGATGAAGGGAGCCGGCAGTGAAATTCGTCATGCTCCGAGGCTTCGAAGAAAACACTCGCGGACGGAGGCGCAGGATTCTTGCACCAGTCGCACCAGAGAGTCGGCGGTAGCCTGGCGGGAGGTCGAGAAAGAAAAGCTCAGCTGCCGTGCCAGACGGGTGAGAACCATGGAGGAGGTGGGGAGAAAATCCCCGGAACGATCGTAGAGGAGGCGCAGGGAATGGTCGAGACTGCGGAGCAACAGATAGGCCGCATAGAGGGTCGGATAATCGGCGTCGGAAAGCAGTTTCCGGGCATGTAGATCACTCAGCATTCGCAGCGTATCCCGTTCCGGAGCTCCTGGGACGGCGTGGCAGATTTGCAGGTACTCAATCAAGAAATGGATTTCCATCAGGCCGCCGGGCCCAAGCTTGAGAGGAATTCCTTTTCCATCGCTCCCAGGGATGGATTGCTCCAGCTTCTCCTTCATCTCCATCACTTCCCTTGCCAGAATGTCCCTGCGGGTGCTACGGAAAATCACCTCCTCGACCTTGCGGAGGAGGCTGCGGCCGAAAGAGATGTCCCCGGCGACCGGTCTCGCCTTCAAGAGAGCCATCTTTTCCCAGGTTTGAGCCGCGCCAGTGAAGTACTCCAACAGCCCGGCCCCGGCTTGGACCAGCTCCCCTTCCCCACCCGCGGGGCGCAGGCGGAGGTCGACACTGTACAGCGACCCTTCTCGGGTCATGGCGGTCAGCAGGTGGATTAGGGATTCGGCGCGGAGCCGCGCGGCATCGACGGAGGCGGCGCGATCCGCTCCCGGCTGCATCACGAAAATCAGATCAAGATCGGAGTTGTAGTCCAGCTCGCGGTAGCCCAGCCTGCCCAGGCCGAGGACGCAGAAGCGCATTTCCGTGGTTGGCAGACTCTTCGCCACCGCTTTATCCGCGCCTTGCAGACAGGTCTGAGCCAGAAGGGTCAGTCGTTCGAGCGTACGGCTCAAGCTGTCCTGATGATGGATATCCCGCAATCCGGTGAACAGGACTTCCCGCTGGTGAAAACGCCGCAGGGCGGCCATCGCCGCTCGCGGCGATCGCAGTTCTCCCAGCGCCTTCCGCAGACGTTCCTCGAGCTGCCGAGGGCCCACGTCGTGCAGCGAGACTGGAATACCGCCCAATTCCTCGAATATCTGTGGATGCCGGGTCAGGACCGAGCTCAGGTGCTCGCTTTGAGCCAGGAGCTGAATCAGCGGAGGAATCCATTCTGCCTTCTCGAAGAAAGCGCGGCGCGCGGAAGGCTCCACCAGCATGGAAGACAGAAAGCGCTCCAGGTTGACGAGAGCCCGTTCCGGTTCTGGAGCCGAGGCGACCTCCTGAAGGATGGCCGACGAGACCCGCCTTACCGGGCGTCGTTCCAGAGGGCCAATGTGCTCCGCGGAAAAGAGGCGGCGGATCCGCTTGAAGAGGCGGATGGATTCCCCGGAGCGCTTGGGGCCTTCACGACCGAAGAGCGTGCGAAGCGCGCTTTCGGGGAGTGGATCCAGCAGCAGATCCGGGTCCGCAGCCTCGAGCGTCGGCTGGGACAGGTTCCCAAAGACCCGGTCATAGAATTCTCGGACGGCACGCCGGTGCCGGTCCAGCTCTCCCAGGAAGGCTTCGACTCCGTCCCGCTCCAGGAATCCCATCCGCCGCGCCAGGGCGCGCAGCAGCGCCTCTTCAATGGGAAGCTGATAGGTCTGAAGGTTCCTCTCCAGCTGGAGACGGTGCTCCACTTGCCTCAGGAAGGTATAGGCCCGCGCCAGACTCGCGTGCTCGCCATAGGTCACCAGGTCCTTGTCCGCCAGTCGGTGCAGCGCCCGGAGTGTGTTCCCCTCGTGGACCCAAGGCTCGGAGCGGCCATGCGTCATCTGGAGTGCCTGCACCGCGAATTCCAGCTCACGAATGCCGCCTCGGCCGAGCTTCAGGTCCACATCTCCGCGCCCCTTGCGGGCCAGGTCTTCATCAATTCGATCCTTCATCTCCTTGATTTCCAGCGCCACCAGCGCGGAGCCCCCGGGAGGGTCCACACACTCTTTGAGAATCCGGGCGACCCCGTCCCCCAGAGCCGCATCGCCGGCGCAGGGCCGCACCTTGATGAGCGCCTGTTTCTCCCAAGTCCGGGCCCAGGTCCGATAGTACGAAAGGACCGCCCGCTGCGAGCTGACCAATTCGCCATCCGCGCCGCCTGGCCGCAGACCGAGATCCACTCGAAACACCTGCCCTTCCGGAGAAATCCCGCCGATCCGGCGGGTAATCCCCTCTCCCACTCTGGAGAAGAACTCGCGATTGGAAATCACACTGTCCGTCTCGTTTCCGGAACCCGCCGTCTGCCCCTCACGGCTGTACACATAGACCAGATCAATGTCCGAGCTGTAATTGAGCTCGCCACCGCCGAGCTTGCCCAGAGACAGAATTGTGAAGGTGGCTTCACAAAGCCATCCCGAATCATCGTGGTACTGCGGCATGCCATAGCGGTTGAGGTTCTCTCCCATGGTGAGGCCATAGGCCTCCTCGAGCAGGACATCCGCCAAAAGCGAGAGCGCGCCGGTGGTCTGGGTGAGGTCGGATTTTCCAAGGAAGTCCCGCAGCGCGATCCGCACGTACTCGCGGTACTTGAAGCGCCGCAGGACGGCCGCGTCGGAAAGCTGAGAGAAGGTGAACCGAAAGCGCGCCAGCTCTTCGCGCAAATCCTCGGCGGTGCGGGTTTCCTCCGAAGCCAGATGCGCGGCGGCCCAGGGGAGGTAGTCGGGATTCTGTAGAACGAGCTCGCCAAGGAAAGGACTCTGCCCCGACAGGGTCGTGAGGATCAGGAGCTGCTGACGATCGGCTGGAATCCCGTTTCGGGCCTGATAACGCGTAAGAAAATGGATGAGTGACGGGGGATCCGGACTGGCGGCGATCTGCTCCCGCAGAAACTCCTCGTCTCCCGAGTGAACCGGAAGGGGGTCAGGCATTGGCGGGAAATCACCGCTCCCGGATGGACTCATGCTGGGATTCTATCGGCGTGTGGCGGGAGGGGTCAACGGGATGTCCGAGGGCGGCACGTGTTCGTGCCGCCCTTGCGATGGGAGATCAAATGTCGAAGTACAGGGAGAATTCCGATGGGGTGGGACGAAAGCGCTGCGGTTCGATCTCGCGCTCCATCTTGTACTCGATCCAGGTCTGGATTACATCCTCGGTGAACACATCTCCCTTCAGAAGGAAAGCATGGTCCTTCTCCAACGCCTTGAGAGACTCCTCCAGCGAGCCCGGCAAGGAAGGGACCTTGCGGAGCTCCTTTGCCGAGAGCCCGTAAATGTCCTTGTCGAGCGGCTCCCCGGGATCGATTCGATTCTCGATGCCGTCCAGGCCTGCCATGAGCATGGAGGCATAGGCGATGTAGGGATTGCAGGACGGGTCGGGAGGCCTGAATTCCACCCGCTTGGCCTTCGGGCTGGCACTGTACATGGGGATACGAATCGCCGCGGAGCGGTTTCGACGCGAGTAGGCAAGATTGACCGGCGCCTCATAGCCGGGAACCAGGCGCTTGTAGGAATTGGTGGTGGGCGCGGCAAACGCGACAATCGAGGCCGCATGCTTCAGCAGGCCACCAATATAGTGAAGCGCCATTTCGGAGAGCCCGGCGTACTTGTCGCCCGCGAAGAGAGGCTTCTCTCCTTTCCAGAGGCTCTGATGCGTGTGCATTCCGGAGCCGTTGTCACCGTAGATTGGCTTGGGCATGAAGGTGACGGTCTTGCCGTGACGCCGAGCCGTATTCTTGCAGATGTACTTGTAGAGCATCAGGGAATCGGCGGTGCGGGTCAGCGTGCTGTATTTGATGTCGATTTCCATCTGACCGGCGGTGGCCACTTCGTGATGATGAGCTTCGATGTGAAGCCCGCACTGCTCCATGATCGCGACCATCTCGCTGCGCAGGTTCTGGAATTGATCGGTGGGAGGAACGGGGAAATAGCCCTCTTTGAACCGGGGCTTGTAGCCCAGGTTTGGACGCTCCTCGCGTCCGCTGTTCCATCGCCCTTCCACCGAATCAAGATAGTAATAAGAGCAGTGCTCGTTTTGATCGAAGCGAATGTCGTCGAAGATGAAAAACTCGGCTTCGGAGCCGAAATAAGCGGTGTCGGCAATCCCGGTATAAGTAAGGTAGGCCTCTGCCTTTTGGGCGATGTTCCTGGGATCCCGCCCGTAACGCTCCTTGCTCACGGGATCCAGGATGTTCCCGACCATCGAAAGCGTCGGAATATCACAGAAGGGATCCATGACGGCGGTGGCAGGGTCGGGTACGACCAGCATGTCGCTCTCGTGAATTGAACGCCACCCTCGGATGCTGGATCCGTCGAAGCCATAGCCGTCCTGGAAGTTTGATTCGCTCAACTCGTGAATGGGGACGGAGAAATGCTGCCAGAGTCCGGGGAAATCCATGAACTTGATGTCCAGGATCCGTGCACCATTTTCCTTCACCATCTTCAGGACATCCGCCGGTTTCATCTGCTCGTTTCCTCCATGAAAGCGGGGATTCTAGCACAGGGGGGATCGCTGTCAAGAGACGGTTTTTACCCTTGATTCGCCGCGGGTCCGGATGAACCGTATGATAAATTGGATTGAAAATGGTTCGGCGGAGCATCGTGCCGAACGCTCTGGGAGGCACCCGATGGATGGCATTCTGAAAGGACTCGAACGAAGGCTCGCCTGGCTCTTGGCGATTTGCTTGGCGGGGAGCTTGGGAGCCGGCCAGCCGGGAGGCGTCACCCCTATCAAGAAACTCGAGTTTCTCGCCGCGCAGGACGGGGTCGAAGCCGGCCAGCAGCTGCAGGTAGCGGTCCGCGTCTCCCTGGCAGGTGATTTCCACGTCAACAGCCACGTTCCGTCGACGGAGTACCTCATTCCGACGAGTTTCGATCTGGTTGCGCCTGAAGGCTTTGCCGCAAAGACGTGGGATTTCCCGGAGGGGACCAACAAGAAATTTTCCTATTCAGACATTCCTCTGAGCGTCTACGAGGGTACGTTTGTCGTGCGGGGATCTCTAAAGGTTGCGGAAGGCACCGCCCCTGGAGCCAAGCAGGCGCGCGGGACGCTCAAGTATCAGGCCTGCACGAGCCAGCGGTGCTACCCCCCCAAGAAGGAGGAAGTAACCCTCCAGTTCAGGGTCGTTCCACCCGGGACGGCCGTCCAGCCCCTGCACCCCGAACTCTTCGCGGCTGTCGTTCCCTGATTCGCCGCGCACCGAAGCGCGCATGCTTTCAGCGCCATTCCCGAGTGGCCTAGCGGGTCGATACGGGGACGATGTCGGATTTGAAGGTATCCAGGATTTTTTGAAGCGTTGCCAGGAGCTCCTGCTCCTTCTCGGGAGCCGGAGTGTCACACTTCTCGGGCCCGGCCCCTCTGCCCTGAGCGGTCAGCACGATGGTGTATTCCACGTCCTCCCGGGGAGAGAAGAAGATCAGGGCTTTGGCGGGACCCGAGCCCAGGTGCTTTGGTATGGAATCCACCCAGCGCCCTTCCAGGATCCAGCCCTCGTATTTCTTGAATTTTCCCTGACTGATCTTCGAATTGTCCGGATCAAATCGGAATGGGCCGGTCCATTTCAGATGATCTGCGAGTGAGCTCCTGGCTGCCTTCTCGTCCTGGATCCGCGCGTCCTTGGATATCGATTTCCAGACGACCAGGATGTCCAGAGCGTTCCCGGGAGTGCCGTTGTGCAGGCGGTAGTTTCCCGAATACCCATCGTCCCGCGTCTCAATCCCGATGATTCCCGAGGGATTCTTCCCGGTCGCGACCGCATCGGGAGGGGCGAATTCCCAGTCGTCCCTTCCGCTCACCAAGATATCCAATCCGACGCGTGCCTTCTTGCGCAAAAACCGCTCCAGATTCCCCACGTGATTGGCGTAATCCGTGACATCGATCGAGACTGGGAGTGTCTCCTCTTTCCCGGGTGCGTCGGGAAGCGTGAAATCGATCTGGGTGGGTGCAATGGTAAACGTAGACATCCGCCGCTCCAGGAAGAGCTCGGTCAGAATCACTGCGGCCTGGCGACGCACAAGCTTCGGCAGAACCATCGAATAAACGCCATTCTCAATTTTCTGGGTGAACTCTGGCGGATAACTCAACTGCGCCTGGAGCTCCTCGGGGGCAAGGCTGGGCTTCATTTCCACGGGGAAGGGTTGTCGAAACGAAACATTGGTCAAGCTCTGGGCGGCGGCGTTGACCAGATAGAAATTGGCGATCAGTGAAAATGACTCACTTGCGTTGTGAAACCTGGGGCGAAAGGTTGGGTACGAAACGAACCGCGCGGTCGGGTTCGCGACGATCTCCTCTTGCTGGGATCGCAAGGGCGAGATGGTCAGAAATAATGCCAGTCCTGACAACCCCATGAAAACAAGCATCTTTCTTCGCATCAGGGCAATACCTCCTCGGCGTTGGAATGGAGCGGAAGTATAGCACAGCGTTGAAGGTGAGCTGGAAGCGCTTCCCGGCGCGCGTCGCACTTCCGCATTCGTAATTCCTGTTACATTATTCGCCGCCAGGCGTAACTTGGATCTCTCCCCACCGACCGAGGGAATCTCTCAACAATGTGAGTGAGCTTGAGTTGTCAGGAAGAGGCCGCTGTCAGAGCAGGCTTGCACGGATATTGCGACAGGATGCCGACAAAGCGACAGGAGCGCAAGCTCCTGTCTAGTTTACCCCTTGCTGTCCTTACCCTCCTCAACCGAAAGACAGGATGTCGGGGCCCTTCCCAGGGCCCCGGCGCGTTCTCAGGGCATGCCCGGTCCCTTGCAAAGCCCTATTGGTTGGAAAGAGTGAGCGTCATCCGCAGCTGCAGGCGCACCTTGCGTCCTTCCACCGACATTTCCAGCGGGACGGTGATCTGGTGCTGCTTGCCGGGGGTCACGGCGCCGACTTGAATCGTCGGCGCTTCGGGCAATTCCGCGTGACGCGCAGCCATGATTCCCAGCGGGTCCTGCGAGCTGGCATCGGTTGCCCTGGGAAACTGGGCCGCCGGACGCCGAAACTCAGGGGAAAGGGTGGGTGGTGCGGCGGGGCTGGCTTGTTGCAGGCTGATTTCCTTGGGTGGCGCGGATTTCATGGCAAAAACCGGTGGTGCTGGCACCGGTGCAACCTCCTCGAGCACTTCCAGAACCTCCTCGGGACCGTCCTCCGGGATTTCCTCCAGCAGACTGCTCAAGTCTTCCCCAGAGGCGAACCCTGCAGCGGCTCCGGTGGGGATAGGGGCGGGCGAACTGTCCACCCCCAACTCGTCTTCCAGGTCGAGAATCTCCAGATCCTCCGCCCCAGACGGGTCTTCGTTGCGCAGGTTGAAAGGGGCGGAAAGGTCGGTGAACCCGCCGGGCTTCTCCTCGCTGTTCAGCGCGCCGAAACCGATGCTCGACTCCGATTCCACAGGTGCCTCCCTCTCAACCGATCCCCACGAAACGGGGGAGGAGACTTCGGGGGCAGGAGCCGGGGAAACATACGGCTTGGCGGTGAGAAGGTCTACCTTCTCCGGGCCCGACGCGCCCAGGTGATATTTGACGGCGAGATGATTGAGCACGAGCTTGGTGACCGCTTTGAGGGTGTCCTCGACTCCGATCCCGGTGGTCGCAAGGGCCTCGTAGAAGGGGGCATTGTGCCGATTGATGAGGGTGTTCATCTCCTCCACCGACGCCAGGTTGGGGAGGTCCCTCTTATTGAACTGCATCACCAGGGGCATCTCGTCCAGCTTCAGCCCGATCTCCAGGAGATTCTCTTCCATGTTCTTGTAGCTCTCGATATTGGATTCCATCATCTTCTGCTGGGAATCGGCGACAAAAACCAGCCCATCGGCCCCCTTGAGCACGAGCTTTCGCGTGGAATTGTAGAAAACCTGTCCGGGAACCGTGTAGAGCTGGACCCGAGTACGCATGCCGCGGATGCGGCCCAGTTCGATGGGTAGAAAATCAAAGAACAAGGTGCGGTCCGTTTTCGTGGCCAGGGAAAGCATCTTCCCCTTCTTCACGTGAGACGGAAGCCCGTCATAAATGAACTGGAGGTTGGTGGTCTTTCCGCAAAGCCCGGGCCCGTAATAGACGATTTTTGCGGTGAGCTCTTTCGTGGTGTAATTAAAGAGGACCATGCAGACTCCCGAAAGTCTTCAACCCCATAAACATAAGAGTCCGTTGCCCTGGACGCAACCCGCAACGCCGCGCGCACCATATCATGCGGCCGCGCGAGGGGTCAATGTATTGATTTCTCAACCTTTAGCAGCGCCGAGCCGTTAGGTTCGCTCACGAAACCGGAGGGCTACCGGAGCGAGTTCGAACCCCAGCGACTCCTTGATTTGCCGGGCGAGGTAGCGGCGGTACGGAGTGTCGATCCGCGCGCCATTGGTAAATACAACGAACGACGGCGGAAAAGTTCCCGTTTGAGTGATGTAGTAGAAGCGCGGGACCTTGTCGCGAGCCGAGGGTGTCCTCCGTCGGACAGCTTCCTCCAGAGCCGAGTTGAGGTCCGGGGTAGAAATCCTCCGCGAGCACTCCTCGGCGAGGCGATCCAGCAGGGCGAGCGCGGCGCTCACGCCGATGCCTTCCAGCGCCGACACGCCGACGATCGGCACATCGGATGAGAAGTGCAGTCGATCCCGGGCTCGCTGAATGGCTGCGTCGGGACCTCCCCCATCTCGGAGTCGGTCAATCTTGTTGAGCACGACCAGCAGAGGCCGGCGAGTCCTCAGACAGACCCCAATCACCGCCAAGTCCTGATGGGTCGCCGGTTCCGAGGCATCGACCACGGCCACGACCAAATCCGCTTCGCGGATCGACGCCAGGGCCCGCGCCACACTCTGCATCTCCACATCCTCCCCTTCGGAAGGGGCCTTGCGGCGCAACCCGGCCGTGTCAACCATCTGGAAATGCCGGCCCGCATGGCTGAACGCGGTTTTCACCGGGTCGCGTGTCGTCCCAGGGAGGCTGCTGACGACCGAGCGTTCCTCGCCCGATATGCGGTTGAAGAGAGTCGATTTACCGACGTTCGGCCGCCCCACGATCGCCACCCGTATGCCGGATACTTCCTCATGCGGGCCGGGACTGGATTCCGTACTCTCGGCCGGAAGCTGGGCCGCCATCCGATCGAGGAGAGTCCCGATGCCTCTGCCCTCTTCCGCCGAGACCGTGACCGCCTCCGACATTCCCAAAGGGAAAAAATCCGCAAGACTACCCTCCAGTTCTTCCACGTCCACCTTGTTCACAACCAGGATCGTGCTGGTTCCGGTGCGCCGGAGGATGGGGGCCAAGGCCTGGTCCAGGGAAGTCATGCCCCTGCGACCATCGACCACGAACAGAAGCAGTTGAGCTTCCTCAACCGCCTTGAGCACCTGCTTCTGGACGCCGCGGGTCAACTCATCCGGATCGTCCGGGATCAGTCCCCCCGTGTCGAGGATTCGAAAATGTCGACCGCCCCATTCGCACGCCCCTTCAATCCGGTCGGTGGTGACTCCCGGCCGATCGTGCACAATCGAGCGACCTCCCGTGAGACGGTTGAAAAGACGCGACTTTCCGACATTCGGGGCGCCTACGATGGCCACCAGAGGTTTGGCTGTAGGGATAAAGGCTGGGGCATTCGGCTCGGATTGACTGGGTTGCTTCACAAGTGTCTCGCTTCCCCTAGAGGAGGTTCACCGCGGCTTGCCTGGCTTGACACGCATTTCGGTATTACCTAACATAGCAACAACTTAAAGCGGCTTGCCGCGAATCCCATGGGGAGGTCCGGGGGATGATCAAGACCGACATAATCAACAACGTCGCCAAGGCGGCTGACATCACCCGCATCAAGGCGGTTACCGCCGTAGAGGCCGTGCTCGACGCCATGAAGGAATCCATGAAGCGCGGGGAGCGAATCGAGTTGCGGGGATTCGGTGTCTTTCAGGTGAAACCCCGCAAGAAGGGAATCGGCAGGAATCCCCGTACCGGCTATGAGGTACGCATTCCACCCGGTAAGACGATTCGGTTCAAGCCCGGCAAGAACTTGAGAAATCTGAAGTAACCCCAAGATCTTAACCAGCGGCTTGGTCCCGTTCCGCTCGCGGGAAGTCCGCACCCCAAGCCGGCTCCCAGCGATGTGAGGCCCGACCCTATCCCTGTCGGGCCGGAATTATAGCATTCCAACGACTCCCTTCACGCGGACTTCTCAACTGTGCAACTATCTAAACCGCGATAGTTTGTGGCCTGAATCACCCCATGAGCTCAAGCCAATCCCGCGATGATTTCGGACACCCACGCCTCACCCTTCCCGGTGTAAGACCTGAGCGGACCGATCGCCCTTTCTTGCACCTGATCCTCTTCCTGGCGACCCTCGGCTCCACGATGGTGGCCGGTGCCCTGTTTCATGTCGAAAACTCACCTCCTGCCGAGCAATGGCGCAGCCTGGTGATGGATCCCGCCCGGTGCCTGGCGGGCACTCCTTATGCCTTGAGCGTCCTGGCAATCCTACTGGCCCACGAAATGGGTCATTACTGGGCCTGCCGTTACTATAAGATTCCGGTCAGTCTTCCCTACTTTCTGCCTGGGCTTCCGATCCTCGGTACGTTTGGTGCGTTCATTCGCATCCGCGGGCCGATTCCCAATCGCAAAGCGCTCTTCGACGTCGGAATCGCTGGGCCAATCGCCGGTTTCGTGGTGGCCATCCCGTTCATACTCTACGGAATGAGCCGTTCCCAAATCCTGCCACCGAGCGCGGCCGCGAATAGTGAGTATCTCCTCGGCTTCCCGCTGGTGTTGCTGGCAGCTCTGCGCTGGTTCTTCCCCCATCTCCCCGAAGGGGCGGTCTTGACCCTGAGCCCCTACTTGTCAGCCGCATGGGTCGGAATGCTGGCGACCTCCCTGAACCTCCTTCCGGCAGGCCAGTTGGACGGTGGCCACCTTTGCTATGCAATCTCCAGGCGGCTGCACGCGGGAATGTCTCGCGCGACGCTCGTCGGAGTCATCCTGCTCGGAGCCCTGCACCGCGCCTGGCTGGTGTGGGCGGTCGCGCTCCTTTTTCTGGGAGAGCGTCACCCGCCACTTCTCGATGAGTCGGAGCCTCTCTCGGTGGGAAGAAAGGCACTGGCCATTCTGGCGCTAGTGATATTTCTGCTCAGCTTCATGCCCATTCCGATCGAGATCCTATCCTGACGAGACTAAGGACCTAGCGAGCGCCAACCCCACTTTTTACCGTCGCTGAACGCCTGTACCGCACCTTCTCGATCGGTGCGCAAGACCCGAACTCCTCTGAGCCGCAGCCGTTCGATCACTTCCTGTGAAGGGTGTCCCCAGGGATTGCCTTCTCCCACGGAGATCATTGCCAGGATCGGCGCAGCCTGGGCGAGCAGGCGTTGGGATGTTGACGAGGCGCTCCCATGATGCGCCACTTTCAGAATCTGAGCCGAAAGTGGAAGTCCCGAGCGCAGCATGAGCATTTCTCCTTCCAATTCCACGTCACCCGTGAGAAGGACCTCGCTCTGTCGGTAGGTGACTCGCAGCACCAGCGAATCGTCATTGGCAGCCGGTTGCTGGCTTCGATAGCCTGCCGGGGGGTGGATCACTTCCAGGCAGGTCTCTCCAAAGCACCTGATGCTTCCACGCGTCGGGTGTTTCAAAGGGATATTTCTCTCTGCGGCAAAATCGGCGATCCTTCGAACCAGGCTGGATCGGGCAGGGCTTCTGCCGAGCCATATTTCCGAGGGGGGGATGGCCTCCCAAACAGCCCGGAGCCCTCCCCCATGATCCTGATGGGCGTGCGTGAGCACCCCGACATCGAGCTGGCGAATTCCCATCGTTAGAAGCGCCGGGAGGACCACCCGCTCCCCCACGTCGAACTCGCTGGCGGAGAACCCTCCCCCATCCACGAGCACCCAGTGACGACCCGGGAGCCCCAGGAGCAGCGCATCCCCTTGACCCACGTCGAGAGCGGTGACGCTCAAGGTGTCCCCGGGAATGGCCGGTGGAGGAGGAAACAGAATCAGAAAAAGGCTCCCGACAACGGCGCCGCCGAGGACACGCTGCTCCCTTCGACTCGCGCCCTCCTTCAGAAAGAGCCTCGTCAGGAGCAGCGCCGCGAGACCCCCCACCAGAGCGAAGGAGGGCGGGGGAACGCGGAGAAATGAACCGGGGACCCGCAGCGCCAAGGCACAGGCGATCGCAAATCGATGCACACACTCTGTGAACACGCCCCCGAGCGTTTCGGAGGGAAAAGCGAGAAGCAAGACCCCGCCCGCGAGGGAGAGCGTCAAGAACGGCCCCGCGACAAGATTCATGATGAGGGCGACGGGGGATGCCTGCAGGAAAGTACAGGCCATCACCGGCGTCGAAGCAATCCAGGCGCCCAAGGAAATGGCCAGCGGCCGCCCGATCAGAGGCAGCTCTCGGAGTCTCTCCCAACGGGGTTTTCTCCCCGCGAGAATTCCCAGGGTGGCGAGAAAGGAGAGCTGAAATCCGGGCTGGAACAGGTGGAGCGGGCTGGCGGAGAGCAGGGCCAATCCCGCCAGCGACTGGGCGTTCCATGCGCTGACTCTGCGCCCGGTCCATCGGCCCAACGCCTGCGTGACTCCCGCCAGCGCACTGCGGAGAATGGGATCCTCCCCTCCGGAAAGCAGTAGATACAGGCCTCCGACCAGGAGCAGCAGCGGAGCCTCGAGCTTCCCTCCGCCGGGAAGCCGACGGGCCGCCCGACCGACCAAGCCGATGAGCAGGGCGAAATGCAGTCCCGAAATGGAAACAATGTGGTAGACACCCGTTTGGCGCATGAGTGAGTCGAGATTATCCTCCCCCCCGTCTCGCGCCCCCAGGAGGATGGCAGACAGGAAGCGACGGGGCTCTTCGCCATTCGTCCCCGGAAAGGCTCTGGCCAGGCGATGCAGCAAATGGATTCGCATTCGGTGCGCCAAGACCAGAATCTTCAGGCCCCCCGTTCCTGGAAGCCGCGTGGCGATTCTCCAGCTCTTCAAGGTGCCCAGTAGGTGAATCCTGTCGGCCTCGAGAGCGAGCTGATAATCAAAAGCTCCAGGATTCTTGAAGTTTTTCGCCCGCCGCAGCCGTAATGGCATCTCCAGGCGATCCCCGTATCGGACCGCGAAGCTCCCCCCCGGGTCGCGCAGCGACACGCGCACCAGGCCATGACCCGAACGCCGGATCCCCTGAAATTCCATCCTTTCAACGTGGAACAAGAAGCGGAGCCGGTCGGCCCGGCGGATGGGATCGCCGGCAACCCAGCCTTGCACGATCAGGATCTGGGAAGGATCCCCGCGGTGGGCATCCACCCATTGGAACAGCGGAGAATTGAGAAACCGTGCGTGCTGGTAAGCCGCCGACCACGCTCCGGCACCGGCCCAGGCCAGGACCAATCCCGCCGTGAGCCCCAAGGCCTGGCGTGAGGTGTTCGGCCCTCCCCTGGCCTTGATGACCAGGAACGTGGCTCCTCCCACCAGGGACAGAGATGCGCAGACGTCTGCCGGCAAGGCGAGGAAGTGGGCCGCGCCGATTCCGGCCGCGAACGCTAATGCACTACCAAATGGAAGGGTGAGCGTTGGGGGAGACTTGGCCTGCAACGAGACGCTTCCCTGAGCGGCTCGGCTCTCCAGGGTGCGGAATGTAGCACGGGATCCGGATTTCCATCAAACTTCGGCAAGCAGCGCGATGGAAGGGATGCGCCATTGTCGCCGAAGCAGATCCTGCTCGATGGAATTCAGGGTGATTTGCTGGGCTTCGTGGGTCATTCGAAGGCCCCGGGAAGAAACCAAATCCCGGGCGCGCGACTGCAAGGCCTCTCTCTCCTCGGACCTCAGAGCACCCCGGGCGGAATCCATGATTTCAGATTCGATCTGCTCGAGCCGCGCTTCGGCGGAGGCGGGATTCCAGCCGATTTGCCCGGCCAATCGCCTCACTGCCTTGATTTCGGCGGATCCAACGAGCAGAGCGCGGGCCAGATCTTCATGCCCCTGCTCCCTCGCCAATTCTGAGGCGAAGCCCAATCCGCGCGCGACGCGTCCCAGGTGCAGGCGGATTTCCCGACGCAGCCGGGCGCTCTCCTCTTCCTCTCCGCGACGCACGGCCACCATTTCGCGGTGCAGACGAAATCGTCGCTGCACCTCGGAACGGACATATGCCAGGGACCCGATATCCTCGGCGGCATCGCCGCGCCGCGCCCGCGCGGCGAAAACCTCCTCCAGCGAATCCAGGATCAGTGCGAGGGGCACGCGCTCTTCCCACCAGGAAGCAATCAGGGCCCAGTCTCTGGGTGAGATCAGCAGTGCGGCACCTCGCAGGGCGCAAAACCGCTCTTCCACCGCGCGAAAATAGCTCTTCTCTTCCTCGGACGGGGCCGCCGCGGAGTCTTGCATCGAGGGGCTCACGCGTTCCGTTCGTGGAGAATTCGAAGTCCAGTCAGGGTCAGGTCCGGATCCACCTCATCCACCCACCCGCCGAGATCGGGCTCCAGGAGGGGGGTCAACCCCCCCGTGGCGATGACGGCGGGGGTCCCGCCCATCTCGGCGCGCATCCGATCCAGTATCCCGTGCACCATGCCCAGATAGCCGAACAGGATTCCCGCCTGCATGCTGGCCACGGTGTTCTTTCCGATGGCCCGCTCCGGACGCTTGAGGTCGATGCGCGGAAGCTTTGCGGTGGCCTCATAAAGCGCCTGGGCGGAGATTTTCAGCCCTGGTGCAATGGCGCCCCCCAGGTACTCGCCCTTGCCGCTCACGGCGTCGAAGGTCGTGGCGGTCCCGAAATCCACCACGATCACGGCCCTGTGGAACCTCTGGAAGGCCGCCACCCCGTTGACGATACGATCGGCCCCCACCTCCAGTGGGTTGTCGACGAGCACCGGCATACCGGTGCGAATCCCGGGAGCCACGAAAAGGGCCTCCACCGCCAGGTAGCGTCTCGCCACTTCCTGCAGCACCGACTCCAGGGGAGGCACGACACAGGCAACCGCCAGGGCCTGGACCTCTTCGATCTGAAGGCCGCGTGCCGCGAACAGGCTCCGGATCAGGACTCCGTACTCGTCGGTGGTCCTGCCGCGATCGGTCGAGAGCGACCAGCGGGCCAGGAGCTTCTCCCCCCGGAAGGCACCCAGGTCGGTGCCGGTGTTTCCCACATCCACTGCCAGCAGCATCGTCACGGCCTCGTTACACGGCGAACTTCCCCGAAGTGGAAAGCCACCGGATCCTCACCTCCCGTATCCAACAGGAGCTCACCTGCGGCCCCCAGTCCGGCGAAACGACCCCTGCACACCCCGCTTCCGGAATCGATTTCGAGCTCGCTCCCCCGCCGGAACGCTCCATGCTCCTCGTAGCGAAGCAGCAGATCTTCGGGACCATTCTCCTGCAGATCATCATATTCCGCCTCGCATCGCCGCAACACTCCCTTGAGGATTTTCACACGGTCCCAGGGCCGTCCGCTCGAGCGCCGCAGGGAGGTCGCCGTTTCCCGCAACGTCGCCGGGAAATCCGACTCGTCCTGATTCACGTTGAGGCCCAATCCCACCACCAGGCCTCGCTGCACTCCATCGCTTCGCGCTTCCGCCAGGATCCCCGCCAGTTTCCGTTCGCCAAGCAGGAGGTCATTGGGCCATTTCAGCGCCACCTTTTCGAGCCCCTCGGCCCTGAGCGTGGCGGCGGTGCCGACCGCGAATGCCAGGGAGACGAGAGGCAGCAGACCGGGAGGAAGCGTCGGTCGCAGAACGAGGCTCGCGTAGATCCCCAGCCGGCTTGGCGAGTCCCACAAGCGCTCGCGACGCCCGCGGCCGCGAGTCTGCTCCTCCGCCAGGACCAGAGCCCCTTCCGGCTCTCCCTGCTCGAGAAGCTCGAGCGCTTTGTCGTTGGTGGAGTCCAGGCTATCGAAGCAAAGGACCCGTCTTCCGAATCTTTGGCCGGCAAGCTCGCGAGCCAGCGTCGGCTCATTCCAGACGGTGCTCACTTTCCTGCCCCCTCAAGGTGCAGGGAAAGATCCACCCATCCTGAGGAATGGGTGAGCGCGCCCAGCGAGACGAAATCGGGTCGGAACGAGGCGAACCGCGCCATCGAGCTCTGGGTGATGCCGCCGGACAACTCCACGGGAATCCGTCCGTGGATCAAGTCCAGGGCGCGCCGGATGCGCCGCGCAGAAAGATTGTCGAGCAGTACGCCGTCCGCTCCTGCTTCCAGCGCCTCTCGAAGGTCCGCAAGGGTGGATACTTCCACTTGTATGGGGAGGGAATTCCTGCGGCGCTGCATGTTCCGCGCACGCTCCACCGAGGCCTTGACTCCCCCGGCGACCCGCCAGTGGTTGTGCTTGATGAGTATCCCGTCGTCGAGGCCAAATCGGTGGTTCTGCCCTCCCGCGAGCCGGACGGCATACTTCTCGATTTCCCGCAGGCCGGGGTGCGTCTTCCGCGTGTCACGCACCCTGCAGCGACCCCGCGCTGCGGTAACGCATCGCGCGGTGTAGGTGGCGATCCCGGAGAGATGCTGGAGGAAGTTCAGCGCCGTTCTCTCGCCGGTCAGAATGGAGGCGGCGCGCCCGCGGATTCGCGCCACGGGTGCCCCACGTCCCACCCGCTTCCCCTCCCCTCGCAACGCAATGAATCGCAGCGTGGGATCCACTTGCCGAAAGACCTCCCTGGCCAGTGGCAAGCCGGCCAGGATCAGCGACTCCTTGGCCCGGATCGTCCCAAGGCCCAAGCGGGCGGCCGGGACGACGATTCGGGTGGTCAGGTCCCCGGCCCCGACATCTTCGTCGAGCGCCTGACGGACCAGCTTGGCAATCTCGGGAAGTTTCGCTCGCATCGCCCGGCGCGCTCCGCCAATTACCCCGGCCCCGAGGAGAGTCCCGCGACCGGGAGCTCCGCCAGCGCACGGGCAAGCTTTTCGATCTTTTCAGTGAGCTCGCCGCGAGCTTCACGGACCTTTTCTACGATCTCTTTGGGCGCCCTCCCGATGAAAGACTCGTTGGCCAGCTTGGCATCCAGGATTGCCAGCTCCTTGTGCGCCTTGTCGATCTCCCGCTCCAGGCGTCGCTTCTCCTCGCGGGGATCCAAGGCGCTCGCCAGCAGGAGCGCCATCTCCAGCCCCGGGAGCATGCCACGGGCGGCCGCCAGATCGCCCGGGATCTCCTCCACGAACCGGAAGCCCGAAAGGCGCGCCAGGGTGGAAAGGGTCGCGGCGTGCGACTCGAGGAGCCGCCGCGGCCGGGCCAAATCGGTGTAAAAAAGTACTTCCAGCTTCACGCCGGCGACGAGATTGCTCTCGGCCCGCAGATTTCGCAGCTTGCTCACCACGGCCATGAGGAATTCCACCTCTTTTTCAGCGTCGGAATCTTGCTCATCGGCGCGGAATCGCGGGTAGTCTGCCAGCACCAGGGTTTCCCCCTGATGCGGTAGGCGCTGCCAGATTTCCTCCGTGAGAAACGGCATGAAGGGGTGAAGCAGCCTCAAGGCCCGGTCCAGAACCCGCAGCAGGATGGCGCGGCTGCGACGTGCCTCGGGCGTGTCCCGCGAATCTCCTATGAGAGACGGCTTCACCATCTCAATGTACCAGTCGCAGAACTCATGCCACACGAAATGGTACAACGTGGTGGCCGCCTCGTCGTAGCGAAATGCCTCCAGCGCCTGATCCACCTCCCGGCTCACGGCATTGATCCGGCTGACAATCCATCGATCGGTGAGCGACAGGTCTTCCGAGGAGGAGCGAAATTCCGGCTGGGTGGCCTCGGTCCCCTCCGGAAGGTTCATCAGGACAAAGCGCGCGGCGTTCCAGAGCTTGGTGCAGAACGCCTGATAGCCCTCCACGCGTTTCAGGTCGAGGACCGTGTCGGCGCCGGGAGAGGCCATCGCAGCCAGGGTGAAGCGCAGCGCATCGGTGCCGAATTGATCCATCAGATTCAGCGGGTCGACGGTGTTGCCACGGGTCTTGCTCATCTTCCTTCCCTTTTCGTCGCGCACCAGGCCATTGAAATAGACCTGCTCAAAGGGCGCCTTACCCATGAACTTGTAGCCCATCATGATCATCCGGGCGACCCAGAAGAAAAGGATGTCGTAGGCGGTCACCAGGACGGCGTTGGGATAGTAGCGGGCGAGATCCGCGGTCTCGTCGGGCCATCCCAGGGTCGAAAATGGCCACAGCGCCGAACTGAACCAGGTGTCCAGAACATCGGGATCCTGGACCAAGCCCGCATCCCCGCAGGCGGGACAAGCCGCCGGATCCTGGCGCGACACCGTCAATTGGCCGCACGAACCGCAAGTCCAGGCTGGGATCCGGTGTCCCCACCAGAGCTGCCGGGAGATGCACCAGTCGTGGATGTTACGCATCCACTCGAAATAGTCGTTCTTTCGATTATCGGGAATGAAGCGAATGCGCGAATCCTCGACGGCGGCGACTGCCTCCCGCGCCAGGGGCACCATGCGCACGAACCACTGGTCCGACAGTCTCGGCTCCACAACGGTATCGCACCGGTGACAGCGTCCCACGGCATGGGAATGGTCCTCAATCTTCGCCAGCGTCCCATCCGACGTCAGATCGGCGACAAGCTTTTTCCGGCACGCATAGCGATCCATCCCGGCATAAGGACCGGCCTCGGAAGTGGTGCGGGCCGACTCATCCAGAACGACCACCACCGGCAGGTTGTGACGGCGACCCATGGCGAAGTCGTTGGGATCGTGAGCCGGCGTCACCTTGACCGCCCCGGTACCAAAGGTGCGGTCCACCGCGTCATCCGCAATAATCGGTATCTCGCGCTGCAGGAGAGGAAGAACCGCCTTCTGTCCCACGAGCTCTCGATAGCGCTCGTCCTCCGGATGGACCGCAACGGCCGTGTCCCCCAGCATGGTTTCCGGACGGGTCGTGGCAACCGTGATGAACTGCGAAGACCCCTTCACCGGATACTTCAAGTGATAGAGCTTGCCGGCGACTTCACGGTGGACAACTTCGAGATCGGACAGCGCCGTCAGGTCTTGGGGACACCAGTTCACGATGGCCTTGTCGCGATAGATGAGCCCCTCCTCGAACAGTCGGACGAAAACCTCCCGGACCGCCCTGGACAATCCGTCGTCCAGCGTGAAGCGCAGGCGCGACCAGTCGCAGGAAGCCCCCAGCCTCTGCAATTGCTCCACGATGGCGTCGCCATGCTCCTGTTTCCAGGCCCAGACCCTTTGAAGAAAGGCCTCCCGTCCGAGTGTGTGACGGCTCTTGCCTTCTTTCTGCAGCTCGCGCTCCACCACCATCTGCGTGGCGATTCCCGCATGATCGGTGCCGGGGAGCCAGAGCGCGTCCCTGCCCTGCATGCGACGCCATCGGATGAGTATGTCCTGGAGGGTTGCGTTGAGAGCGTGCCCGGCATGCAGCCGCCCGGTGATGTTCGGAGGCGGAATGACGATGCAGTAGGGGTGCTTACCGGCTGCTGCTGTGGGAGTGAAGCAGCCCGACTTCAGCCAGAATTCGCGCCAGCGCTTCTCCACGGCCGCCGGCTCAAATCGTTTGGGGACCTCCATGGGAACGACTCCTTGGGCAAAGCGGGATCCTGCCGGTGCGCCAGAGCGCGACCCTTCCCGGAAATGCAGAACAGGCCCGAGGGCCCGTTGACTGAGGGCTGTTCAGTGGGGAGAGAGTTTAACCTTCCCGGGCTATTTTCTCTTCCAGCTCCCGGATGCGCTGCCGGATGAGATTCTCGGCGATTTCCGGGATTACTTCCCAGGCGATGTCTCGGACCACGCGATCGGACAGCCGCTCGACCACCCTGGATGCGATGTGATCCAGCTGCTCCGCAGTGATTTCCATCTCTCCCAATCGTGCGGTGACATCGGAGGCGGCCGGAGCGGACACGGCTGAGAATTCGGCGGCGATCTCGTTCCTCAGGGACAACCCGGCGCCTGGTGCGGCGAATTCCTCCACGGATGCGGGAGGCTCAAGTGAAATCGCCTCCTCCCCCGGGAAGCGGGAAGTTTCGGGAGCCGAGGCGAGTCCGCTGGCGAGCTCGTCCCAGGTCTCGGTCATCGGATCACCTGTCAAGGCATCGCCGGGGGGTGATCCAGCCTCAGACGAAAGCGATTCAAAAGTGGAGACGGCCGAATCCTCCTGGAGCGCAAGCGGGGTAGAGACTGCCGGGTAGTCATCGTAGCGATCCGGAATGATGGTAACTTCAATCTCCTCCTGCAAGACGGCCGGTTCCTGGATTTCCGCATGGTGCGTCGCCTCACGGGAATCCGCCTCCGGCTCCTTCTCGTACGAGGGCACCTCGCTGACTGGAGAGAGGGATGAGGCAATGAGCTCTTCCACCCGTGCGATGAGCACCTGGGACTCGAACGGCTTGGTCAGGTGGCCATCGGCGCCGGCGGCCTCGGCGCGCTTGCGATCAAACGGCTCGAAGGTGCCGGTCAGCAGCAGGACCGGGATGCGCGAAGTCACCGGGTCACGCTTTACTTTCTCGCAAACTTCATAGCCGCTCACCTCGGGCATGATGACGTCCAGAAGCGCAATATCGGGTCGCACTTCCTGAATCTTCCTCAAGGCCAGCGTTCCATTGCCCACGGCGAAGACCTGGTAATCGCCCTCGGAGAAGGTCAGCTCAACGACCTTCTGGATGGTGATGCTGTCGTCTGCTAGGAGGATTTTTTTCGGCATGAAGTCCCCGACCCGGTAGGTCGCGGCCCCCCTGGAAGCCCTTCCGGAGGAGCCGAGCCTTCGTCTTGAGCCCGCTCAACTTAGCAGAATGGATTCAGGAGTGTCAAGGTGACGGCGTGACGAAGATCGGGCTATCGGCGGGCCGTCTTGCGCCGTCCGCTCGTAAGACGCCGGGCGGAAGCCGGAGGGCTGGAACGCCGAGCCGGGCGGGAGGTGATTTCGGAGCTTCGAGGCCGAATATGGGTCTTGACCCACTCGATGACCTCCTGGGTCGAAGTCCCCGGCGTGAAAACCGCTTTGACCCCAGCCTTTCTGAGGCGGGCAATGTCCTCCTCAGGAATGATGCCGCCGCCGAAAACCGGCACGGGAACTCCCGCCTTTTTGAGCAGTTCGATGACACGCGGAAAAAGCGTGTTGTGCGCGCCGCTGAGAATGCTCAGGGACACTGCGTCCACGTCTTCCTGCAGGGCGGTAGCGACCACCATTTCCGGGGTCTGGTGCAGCCCTGTGTAGATCACTTCGAACCCCGCGTCGCGCAGCGCGCGGGCGATGATCTTGGCTCCCCGATCATGGCCGTCGAGCCCTACCTTGCCCACGAGCAGGCGAAGGCGCGTCCCCGTCGGAGGATGGGAGGAGATCTCCGTGGCCTCAGAAGTAAGTTTTTTCTTCACGATACTCGCCGAAGGGGGCTTTCAATGTGGCGCAGATTTCTCCCACCGAGGCGTAGGCCTCGACCGCTCTCACCATGGCCGGCATGAGATTTTCCCCCTCCGTGGCGCAGCGAAGCAGTTCATCCAGCGCCCTGCGGTGGGCGGCCGAATCTCTTTGCTTGCGCACTTGCTTCAATTGACGGATCTGAGTGGGCTCCACGGAAGCGGAAATCTTCAGCACCTCGATCCGCGCCTCGCCTCCCTCGCGATAGCGGTTCACCCCGACCATGATTTTCTCCTCCCGCTCCAGCTGTTGCTGGTAGCGGAAGGAGGCCTCGGCGATCTCGCGCTGCGGGAATCCCTGCTCGATGGATGCCACGATGCCCCCCATTCGGTCGATGGCGTCGATCAGGGAGAGGGCCTCCTTTTCCAGAGTATCGGTAAGCGACTCCACGAAGTAGGAGCCTCCCAGCGGGTCGATGGTGGAAGCCACTCCCGATTCCTCCGCCAGGATTTGCTGCGTGCGCAAGGCAATGGTCACGGCTTGCTCGGTGGGGAGCCCCAGGGTCTCGTCCATGGAGTTCGTGTGCAGAGATTGGGTCCCCCCCAGCACCGCGGAAAGCGCCTGCAGCGCCACCCTCACGATGTTGTTGTGCGGCTGCTGCGCCGTCAGTGAGCATCCCGCCGTCTGCGCGTGGGTCCGCAGCATCCAGGAACGGGGATCCTTGGCGTGAAATCGATCCCGCATGACTTTCGCCCAGATTCTCCGGGCGGCGCGAAACTTGGCGATCTCCTCGAAGAAATCCGAGTGGGCGTTAAAGAAGAAGGACAGGCGGGGCGCAAAAGCGTCCACATCCTGACCGGCCTCCACGCAGGCCTGGACATAGCCGATGCCATCCGCCAGGGTGAACGCCAGCTCCTGCGCCGCCGTCGAGCCGGCCTCGCGGATGTGATACCCGCTGATGGAGACGGTGTTCCAGAGTGGAACCTGCTGAGTGCAGAAAGCGATCATGTCCACGATGATCCGCAGGGACGGCCGGGGGGGATAGATCCACTCCTTCTGCGCGATGTACTCTTTCAGGATGTCGTTCTGAATGGTACCGCGTACTTCCGGCCAGGGGACGCCCTGCTTGCGAGCCACCGCCAGGTACATCGCCAGCAGCACGGCCGCGGGCGCATTGATGGTCATGGAGGTCGAAACGCTGCTCAAGGGGATCTCATGAAAGAGCGTCTCCATGTCGGCAAGCGTATCGATGGCTACGCCTTCACGGCCGACCTCACCTTCCGATCTCGGATCGTCCGAATCGAGTCCCATGAGCGTGGGCATGTCGAAAGCCACGGACAGGCCCGTTTGTCCATGATCCAGGAGGTAGCGGTAACGTCGGTTGGTGTCGCGCGCGGTGCCGAATCCCGAAAACTGGCGCATGGTCCAGAGCCGCCCACGGTACATGGTGGGGTGCGGACCTCGAGTGAATGGGTACTCTCCCGGCAGCGAGAGCTTCTCGTCAGGGCTCCAGCCTTCCAGGTTCTCCTGCGTCGCGAGCCGCTCCACCGGAATTCCTGAGAGGGTGGTGAACTCCCCCATCCTCTCGGGCGATTTTTTCAGCGCCGGATTCAAGACTTCTTCTTCCCATTCACGCCGGGCTCGGCGTCGGGTCAGCACGCTGGTCCCAGTCCGATCCTGCTTCATCCGATGTCCCTCTTCCCTTTCGTTCCTAGACGCTTTCCAGCAGCTTGCGGGCGATGACCAGGCGCTGAATCTCGGAGGTCCCCTCGTAAATCGTGGTGACCCGCGCGTCCCGATAATATCGCTCGACGGGGTATTCGCGGGAATACCCGCAGGCTCCGTGGATCTGCACGGCCTGATAGGCGACTCGATTGACCATCTCGGAGGCGAAGAGCTTCGCCATGGAAGCCTCGCGGGTGAACGCCGCATTCCCCAGGTCCCGGAGCCGGGCGGCGCGGTGCACCAGCAGGCGTGCCGCCTCGATGGACGTGGACATGTCCGCCAGCATGAACTGGATGGCCTGAAACTGGTTGATGGGCTGGCCGAAGGCCTTGCGCTGCTTGGAGAAGGCGATGGACTCCTCGAGGGCGCCCCGGGCGATGCCCACGGCCTGGGCGGCAATCCCGATGCGCGCGCCGTCCAGGGTCGTCATGGCGATCTTGAAGCCTTGCCCTTCCTCCCCCAGACGATTGGCAACCGGAACACGGCACTCCTGAAGTAGGATGCTGCCGGTGAGCGAGGACCTCAGTCCCATCTTGTCCTCGACCTTCCCGAAGGTGAAACCGGGAAAACTTTTCTCCACCAGAAAGGCGGTCAATCCCCGGGCGCCCTGAGAAGGATCGGTGGCCGCCAGCAGCACGAATACCTGACCTTCCACCACATTGGTCACCCAGGCCTTGTCGCCGCTCAAGAGATAGGCGTCGCCCTCGCGGCGCGCCCGCGTGCGCAGGTGCGCGGCATCGGAGCCCGAATCCGGCTCGGTGAGAGAGAAGCCTCCCAGGATTTCGCCGCTCGCGAGCCTGGGAAGATACCGGCGCTTCTGGTCTTCGCTCCCGTAACGCGCGATGGGTCCGGCGCACACCGAATTGGTCACGCTGACCGTCACTGCCAGCGAGGCCGATCCCCGGGCAATCTCTTCGATGGCCAGAGCCGCTCCAAGCGCGTCCAATCCGGCGCCGCCGTAGGCTTCGGGAATGGACATCCCCAGGAGCCCCATCTCGGCCAGCCGGCGTACGGCCCGGGCTGGGAAAAGCGAGGCGCGGTCCAGTTCGCCGGCCTCGGGCAGGACCTCCCGAAGGACGAATTCCCGCAGGGAATCCCGCAGCAGACACTGCTCTTCGGAGAGGGAGAAGTCCATCGGTCTTCAGTCCTTCAAGAGAGAGGCGGCGATGACCAGGCGCTGGATTTCCGAGGTTCCCTCGTAGATTTCGGTGATCTTGGCGTCCCGGAAGTAGCGCTCCACCGGGTAGTCGTTCATGTAGCCGTAGCCACCGAAAATCTGCACCGCCTTCACTGCCGAGCGCATCGCCGCCTCGGAGGCGAACAGCTTCGCCTGCGCCGCCTCGAGGGAAAAGCGCCCTCCCTGGTCCTTCGCCCAGGCCGCCCGATGCGTGAGGAGCCTGGCGGCATCGACCTCGGTGGCCATGTCCGCCAGCATGAACTGAATCGCCTGAAACTCCGCAATGGCCTTCCCGAAGGCCTTGCGCTGCTTGGCGTAGCGGCTGGACTCTTCCAGGCAGGCCCGGGCGATTCCCACGGCCTGGGCCGCGATTCCGATGCGGCCGCCGTCCAAGGTGTTCATGGCGATCTTGAACCCCATCCCCTCTTGACCCAGGAGGTTGGAAGCCTTGACCCGGCAATCCTCGAATACCATCTCCACCGAGCCGGAACAGGTGATGCCCAGCTTGATTTCGTCTTTCCCCAGGCGAAATCCCGGCGTGCCCTTCTCCACGAGGAAGGCCGAGATGCCGTGTTGCTTCTTGGCTTTGTCGGTGGCGGCGAATACCAGGGCGGTGTCCGCGGCGACACCGTTGGTGATGAAGTTCTTCGTGCCGTTGAGCACGTATTCGTCGCCCTTGCGCGCTGCCGTGGTCTGCTGGTTTCCCGCGTCCGAGCCGGCCTCGGGCTCCGAAAGGCAGAAGCAGCCGAGCTTCTCGCCCTTGGCGTGGGGCACGAGAATGCGGCGCTTCTGGTCCTCGCTGCCGAATTTCTCCACCGGATGGCAGAACAGCGAGTTGTTCACGGAAACGATGACTCCGGTGGAAGCGCAGGCCCGCGACAGCTCTTCCACGATCAGGGTGTAGCTGATGGAGTCGAGCTCCGAGCCGCCGTACTCCTCGGAGACCATGGCGCCCAGAAGGTTGAGCTCGGCGCACTTGCGCACGTTTTCATGGGGAAATTCCCGGGTGCGATCGTGCTTCGCCGCAGCCGGGGCAATTTCCTTCTGCGCGAAATCCCGAACCATCTCCTGGATGGCTCGATGCTCCGCGGTCAGCTCCAGGTTCATGAACCGTCCTCCGTGTCGCCTGGGTGAGGAGACTCCGCACGCGATGTTTCTGCGACCTGCCGCTCGGGAAATCGGGAGCCCGAACGGGCCCCGGGAAGAGGTCGAGGTCGATGGGTTCACGGCTTGTAAGTCGTTGCAGGATAGCAACGCAGTCGAAGGGCTGTCAACCGCTCCGGAGGGCGCCTCCGACCCTAGGTCTCGGGCTCGATGAGTCCGAAGTTGCCATCCTTCCGCCGGTAAAGGACCGACACCCGGCGGGAGGAGGCTTGGCAGAACACCAGGAACTCCATTTCGGTGCCGCCGAGCTGAAGGATCGCCTCCTCCAGGGACATGGGTTTGAGGGGCGAGGAGTCGACACTCACGAGGCGGGGCCCATCGGGTATCGGCTGGGCACTGGCCACCCGACGGGGGGAGCTCCGGGCGCCGTCACGCTTTTTCTTCACCTTGATCTTGTCACGGTGTTTCTTGGCCTGGCGCTCCAGGCGATCCGCCACCAGAGAAAGTGTGCTGTACATGTCGGCTGTCTCTCCCGCCGCCGACAGGGTGACATGGCGGCCGTGGACCACCACCTCGGCGCGGTGACGGCGCTTTTCCACCGCCAGGATGACGTGCGCCTCCATCAGGTGGTCCAGGAACTTGTCCAGTTTGGTCAGGCGGTCAACTGCGACCTTCCGCAGCGCCGGACTCACTTCAATCTGTCTGCCGGTGAAATGAATTTTCATGGCGCGACTCCTCATCGAAAGCCCTGACGGCGCTCATTCGAGGATGGTATGCGCAGCTCTTCACGATACTTCGCGACGGTTCGCCGGGCAATCTGCAGCCCTTCCCCTCCGAGGATTTTCGCCAGCGCCGAGTCCGACAGCGGTCGTGCGGTGCTCTCTTCGGCTACCAGCTTCTTGATTCGCTCCTTCACCGCCAGGGAAGAAACATCCTCCCCCTGAACCGATGCGATCCCCGAGTGAAAGAAGAACTTCATCTCGAACAGCCCGCGGGGGGTGTGCATGTACTTGTTGTTGACCACCCTGCTGACGGTGGATTCGTGCATCTGAATGTCGTCGGCAACGTTCCTCAGGACCAGGGGCCGGAGGTGCTCGAAGCCGTAGTCCAGAAAATTGCGCTGAAAATTCACGATGCTTCTGGCCACCTTGTAGATGGTGCGCTGGCGCTCTTCGAGGCTCTTGATGAGTCTCAAGGCCGAGCTGAGCTTTTCCCGCACGTAGTCCCGTGCTTCGCGCGTGACGTCGGTGTTCGATCGATCCACCATGCGGCGGTAAAAGGAGCTGACTCGAAGCCTGGGGAGCCCTTCCTCGTTCAGAACGATGGTGTATTCGCCATCCACCTTGAGAACGTAGACATCGGGAACCACGTAGCTGGAGCGGTCGGTGTTGTATTTTTTCCCCGGCTTGGGATCCAGATGGCGAATGATCTCCAAGTGGCGGTGGACCTCCTCCAGGGAGCATCCCAGCGCCTGCGCCAGCTCCTTGACCCGTCGTCCCTGCAGCAGCTCCATGTGATCACGGATGATCGTCTCCTGGGGAGTCTCCTCCATGTCCAGAGCGCGAATCTGGATCATGAGGCATTCCTGCAGGTCCCGGGCGGCCACGCCGGTGGGATCGAAATCCTGAATCTGGGAGAGGACCCTTTCCACGTCGGCGGCTGGGTAATTCCCCATGGACTGAATCTCCTCCAGGGTGGCCTTCAGGTAGCCGGCCGCATCGAGGTTGCCGATGATGGCTCTGCCGATCTCCTGATCTCTCCCTTCGGGGAGGTTCATTGCCAGCTGCCAGAGGAGGTGCTCCGAGAGGTTTTGCGGCTTGGTGAGCGTGTTCTCGAGGGGCGGAGCTTCCATCTCCTCGGTCGGGGGACGGGGCTGGTAGCCGGCATCCAGATAGTCCTGGAAATAGGACTGGTAGTCGATCTCCTGGAAGGAGTCCCCCACTCCATCCTGGGGAGCCTCGGCAACTGGAGTCGGCTCATCGGTTCGGACTTCGGGCTCGGGGGCCTCGCCTTCGCGGGGCTCCTGCGATTCTTCCAGCACCGGGTTGGCGGTAAGCTCCTGGGTAATCTCCTCGACCAGCTCCAGTTTGGACATTTGGAGGAGCTTGATGGCTTGCTGGAGCGATGGCGTCATCACCAGCTTGGTCGCCAGTCGCATGTTGAGCTTTTGTTCCAGCGCCATGACCCGTCCTCAGTTCAGTCGGAAATTGTCGCCCAGGTAAATCTCGCGCACCTTCGCGTCGGAGGCCAATTCGTCCGGGGCCCCTTTGCGGAAGATTTCCCCGCCGGCGATGATATAGGCCCGGTCTGTGATCCGCAGGGTCTCGATCACGTTGTGGTCGGTGATCAGGATGCCGATTCCCTTCTGTCGAAGCTGTTGGATGATGCGTTGAATGTCGTTGACGGCCAGTGGATCGATTCCCGAAAACGGCTCATCCAGAAGGATGAAGGAGGGTGACAGCACCAGGGCCCGGGCGATCTCGGCGCGCCTCCGCTCACCACCCGACAAGGCGTAGGCGGGGGAAAGGGCCAGGTGGGATATCTTCAGCTCCTCCAGGATGGCCCGCGCCCGCTCTTTGAGCTCCGAACGGTTCAGGTTCAGCGTTTCCAGGATGGCCATGAGGTTCTCTTCCACGGTCAATTTCCGGAAAATGGAAGCCTCCTGCGGCAGATAACTGATCCCCTCTCGCGCCCGCAGATACATGGGGAGCTTGGTGATGTCGTGACCGCTCAGCAGGATTCTCCCCCGATCGGGGCGCACCAGACCCAGGATGCAATAAAAGGTCGTGGTCTTCCCCGCGCCGTTCGGGCCGAGCAATCCCACCACCTCTCCACTTTGGATGTGGAGCGTGACATTGCGAACCACCTGACGGCCCCGATACGATTTGCTGATTTCCTCAATGTCCAATCTTCGGTTCAAGACCGGGGGTTTCCTTGTCCTTTGGGTTGAGGGTTATCCAGGTTCGCCCACCGTCGGAGCTTTCCGTCAAGACCCGGTTCCCCTTCAAGTCGAATTTCAGGGTCTTCCCCTTGATCGATCTGCCGTTGGTGCGATCCACCACTTCGGCAAGTCCTGCATCTTGCTGCAGCTCAGCCATCTCCTGATCCGGAAAGTAGGTCAGCCGATCCGCGCTCCCCGAGTTGGTGAGGTGGGAGAACCGCGCATGCCCCTCCGACAGCACCTCGCTGACTCGCCGCCGCCCCTTCTGCGGATCGGTCAGGCTCACGTGCATCCGATCGGAAAGGAGGGTTGAGTTTTCCCGAGTGAGTTTCACCGCATCCCGAAAATGGACGATGCCTTCTGCCTCCTCGTAGTCCATGGCGGAGGCCATGATGAGGATGGGGGGCGACGCCGGGACGGGAGGTGTGGAGGAGCTCTCCTGGGACACGAATCGGCAGAATACGTTTCGATAGGCTTTCATGCTCCGGTCGTCGAAGCGAAAGATGATCTCTTCGGCCTGGATGGAGTCATCGCCCTGCCAGCCACGAACGCTCCCGGAGAAGCGCACCATCTCTCCACCGTCCTCGACCGCCAGGCTGCGGGACTGGAAGAATGTCGGTTCCTCCCCGCTGAAGTAGGCGGGAGAGGCCCCCCGGCCTGCGGCATTCTTGCCCTGGAAGGAGGTCTTGACGTCGCCGCGGGCCTCGAGTCCGCGGGCCGACGGATGCAGGTCGATTTCCTGCGCGGCAATGCGGCTGCGGGAATCCACGACCACGGGCTCTCCCCGCAGGGCGATTCGGTCTTCCGGGACTTCGGCCAGGATACTTTCCCCGCTGCCTTCCATCCCGGCGCTTGTCAACCGACAATTGCCCTGGGCTTCCACTCGATCGAGACCACTCCCGTCCGCCCGAAAAGTACCCAAGACGCTGTCGGAATCGAGGCTGGCGGGGGTCGCATTCTTGCCGGTCAGAACCGTGGCCTTCACCTGGCCGTAAGCCTTCACCGAAACGGGCTTCCGGTGGGCCTCGTCCATCACGAGCTGCAGGTAGTCCCCCGTGAAGGACTCTCCCCCCCGGATCATCTGGACCGATCCGTTGAACACCACGTCATTCCCGGTCAGGGAGAGCGTCATCTCCGAGCTGGTCACCGTCGCTTCTGGCTCGCCCGGACTGACGGGCAGCAACGTCAGGCGGACTTGAGAAGGGAGCTTGAGGGTTTTCTCGGCGATGAGATAGTTCAATCCCTTGCCGGTGCCAGACAGTCCCCGGCTCTTGAAGGCAATTTCCTCGGGTGTGAAGATCATGTCTCGGTCCCCGTCGAAACTGAGGCTCGGCGCGGTGAGCTCGAAACCGTCCTTTCCTTCCACGCGAGCCTGCCCCGTGAGCTGGGCCTTCTTGTCGCTCATGTCGAACTGACCGGTGTCCCCGCTCAGCGCCAGCCGGTCTCCGTCTTCGCTGTATACCTCCAGGTGAACTCCCTGGAGGATCTTCTTCTCCCCCACGAGACCGGTGACCTGGTCTGCCTGGAGTCGGAAGGCTTCCCTGCCCCCCTTGGTACCGACAATGGCGAATTTTTCGGAAAGATCCACCACCTGCTCGCCGGCGTTCGGGGGTTGAGCGAGATGAATTCGTACCGCCCCCTCTTCTTTCTTACCGAAGCTGAGGAACAGCAGCACCCCGAAGGCGATTAGCAGCGCCGCGATCACGACCCTGAGGGCGCTGATCATCCTCAAGGGCCGCAGATTCACCCGGTAGGCGCCGGATGTGGTCATGCCGCCTGCTCCGTCCGAGCTCGAGGGCAATATAGGTTTCAAGGGACTCTTTTCCAAATGGGGCTCAGGCTAACGACCTTCAAATTTTGGTTTTCGCTTGTCGAGGAACGCCCGGGTGCCTTCCTTCATGTCCTGCGACGCGCAGAGAACCGAGAAAAGCGTGGCCTCGTAGTTCAGCCCCTCTTCCAGGCGCATGTTCAAACCGAGGTGAATGGCCTGCATGGCGTAGCGCACGGCCAGAGGGCCGCGCGACAGGATGACGGAGGCTATCGCCTCCGTTTTCGGGATCAATTCGTCCGGCGAAAACACCTGGTTGACGAGGCCGATCCGTAAAGCCTCGGCGGCATCAATCATCTCACCGGTGAGAATCAGCTCCTGCGCCTTGCCTCTTCCCACCAGGCGGGAAAGACGTTGCGTGCCGCCGTACCCGGGAATGAGACCCAGGTTCACTTCCGGCTGTCCGAAGCGAGCGGTGGACGCGGCAAACCGCAGGGTGCAGGCGAGCGCAATCTCACAGCCGCCTCCCAGCGCGTAGCCGTTGACGGCTGCCAGGACGGGTTTGCCGAGATTCTCAATGCGCTGGAACAGATGCTGGCCGTAGAGAACGTACTCCCGTCCCTCCACCGGGCTCTGTTCTGAGAGCTCATTGATGTCAGCGCCGGCGATGAAGGCCTTCGAGCCCGAGCCTGTCAAAATCACCAGCCCCACCGCGGGATTGGCAGAGCACTCTGCGAAGACCTGCTCCATTTCCTGGAGTGTGGCGCGATTGAGTGCATTGAGCTTTTCAGGGCGATTGATAGTGACGCGGGCTATTCGATCTCTTACTTCTAGGATCAGATTCTGGGGGCTCATGAGGGCTCCTCGTACTCTGAGTACCGGACTCAGGCGATGAGATGGTCCTGCGGGACCGGCGGGTTCTGGGAGTAGTCGTAGAATCCCTTGCCAGATTTGCGCCCCAGGGTTCCCGCCAGAACCATGCGCTTCAGCAGGGGCGGGGAGGCGAAGCGCGGCTCCTTGAATTCGTCGAACATGATTCCAGCGATGTAATAGGTGGTGTCCAGGCCCACGAAGTCCAGCAACGTGAAGGGACCCATCGGATGGCCGCAGCCGAGCTTCATCCCCGTATCGATCTCCTCGATGCTTCCCACCCCGTTTTCCAGCGCCCGGATGGCGTCCAGGATGTAGGGGACCAGCAGCCGGTTTACGATGAAGCCGGTCCGATCCGAGGTCCGGATGGGGATTTTCCCCGTCGCCCGGACAAATTCCAGCGCCGCCGCTTCAACCTCCTCTTCGGTCACGATGGTGCGCACCACTTCCACCAGCTTCATGAGCGGGACGGGGTTGAAGTAGTGAAGGCCCAGGAACCGACCCGGACGAGGCGTCGCCGTCATGATTTCGGTGATCGACAGCGAGGAGGTGTTGCTCGCGAAGATGGCTTTCTCCGAGCAAACCTGGCTGATCCGCGAGAACAGATCCCGTTTCGCGGCGAGATTCTCCGTGATCGCCTCGATGAGCAGATCGCACTCTGAGAGATCCTTGATTTCGGTCGTCCCCTTGAGCAGGGAAAGGGTGCGATCCCTGCCTTCTCCGGTCATTTTTCCCTTTTCCACCGCCCCATGGAGAAAGCCTTGAATACGCTGCATTCCCTTGTCCAGTAGCTCTTTCGAAACCTCCAGAATGGTGGTCGGAAACCCAGCCTGGGCGGAGACTTGTGCGATGCCGGACCCCATCAACCCGGATCCAATCACCCCTACGGTTCGGATTTTCATGAATGCCCCTTGCGACCGGACCCGGCGGCCGCGTTGGAAGCGAAACCCATCAGCCCCGGGAAGCCGATTCCACGATGATGGCGATGCCCTGCCCGCCCCCGATACAGGCGGTGGCCAGCCCAAAGCGCCCCTTCCTTCTACGCAGCTCCAGCAGCAGGGTGAGGACCAGCCGGGTCCCAGTGGCCCCGAGAGGGTGTCCCAGCGCGATGGCGCCGCCATTGACGTTGACGCGCTCCCGCTCCAGACCCAGGTCCTTTTCCACAGCCAGGTACTGCGCCGCGAAGGCCTCGTTCACCTCCACCAGATCGATTTCCTTGAGTGACAGCCCGGCATTTTTTAGCGCTAGCTTGGTGGCGGGGACCGGGCCGATCCCCATGATGCTGGGCTCGACTCCGACCACGCCCCATGCGACGATCCGCCCCAGCGGCTTTTTGCCGCCCGCATCGGGATTCGCCGAAACCACCACGGCGGCGGCGCCGTCCACGATTCCCGAAGCGTTTCCCGCGGTGACCGAGCCCTCCCGGCCGAAGGCCGGTGAAAGCCGGGCCAACCCCTCGAGAGTCGTCTCCGGTCGGCGGTGATCGTCCTCGCTGACGATGATTTCCTTCCGGCCTTGCTTCACGGTGACGGGCTCGATCTCGTCTTTGAATTTTCCCGCTTGATGGGCTGTCTCGGCTCGCTGCTGACTGAGGAGGGCGAAAGCATCCTGCTCATGGCGGGAAATGTCGCGCTCGCCGGCGATCTTCTCTGCAGTCTGCGCCATGTACAGCCCGCAATGCGTATCCATCAGGGCGACCATCAGGGAGTCCTCCAGCTTTCCCTCTCCCAGACGAAATCCGGATCGGGCGCCCCGGATCACATGAGGAGCCTGGCTCATGTTCTCCATTCCCCCCGCCAGGACGCAGTCAGCTTCCTCACCGCGGATGAGATGCGTTGCCGATATGAGGGACTGGATGCCCGAGCCGCAAAGGCGGTTGAGGGTGAGAGCCGGAACCTCGATCGGGAGCCCCGCTTTCAAGGCGACATGACGGGCTCCGTAAACCGCATTGCCGCTCGTCTGGAGTGCGTTGCCGAAAACCGTGTGGTTGATTTGAGCCGGTGTCACTCCGGTCCGCTGCAGCGCTGCGCGCGCCGCCAGAGCGCCAAGCTCCACTTCGGTGAGGTCTCGAAAGTTCCCGTTGTATTCGGCCATGGGAGTCCGAGCTCCTCCCAAAATCCAAGCTTCTCGCGCCACTCTCCACCTCCAGACCCTGTTCTCTATCGAGCTAAGCCACGACGGATGTGTATGTTAGCAGACACAGCCGCCACATGCAAGCTCAAGGCCAACTCTTGCGGCTAGGGGGATTTAGCGGGGTGCCCGGTGGTCCGCCTTGCGGATGTCCTTGCGGAAATCTTCCCCGGAAATGTCCACCGTGCGGCACATTTCGTGAAGCCGCGAGCGGACGCGCTCGGAGATGCGATCGGTGAGGGTGAAATCTTCCTTGCGGGAGGGCTTGTCGAGGAAGTTGGTCGTGAAGATGGTCGTCCGGACATGGTTATAGCGGGTGCTGATGACGTGAGACAGAGTGTCGGCGACCCAGGCGGAGGGCTTGCGCGCCCCCAGATCGTCCAGCACCAATACCTCGGCCGTAAAAATCGGCTGCAGAACCGTCAGCTCGCTGGTTCCGGAATCCGAGTTGTAGCTGTTCTGGATTTCCTTGAGAAGGTCCTGAAAATCGTAGAACAGGCAGGACACCCCCTTCTCCCGCACGAGATAGTTGACCAGGGCGACCGCCAGGTGGGTCTTGCCCACACCGGGCTCGCCCATGAGCAGGAGCCCGTATTCGGGCAAGGGGTACTCACGCGCAAAGCGCTCCACCTGTTGCTTGGCGAGCTGCTGCTTGGGAGAGATTCCATGGTAGTTCAGGAACTCACATTGCTGGAATCTTCGAGGAATTCGCGCCTGCTCTGCGAGGTGTTCCGATCGCTGGCCGAGGCGACAGCGGCACTCCATGGCACGCGAGGTTCCCTCGGGCTGATCCAGGATCTGAAAGCCGGTGCCGCCACACCGATCGCAAACTGGCTCAGGAGATGCCACGGAGGACCTCAGTTCAAATAACCGCGAAGCTGCTGGCACTTCTGCGAGCGGTTGAGCTTTTCCAGGGCCTGGGCCTCGATCTGGCGGATGCGCTCCCGCGACAGACCCATCATCTCGCCAATTTCCTTCAAAGTCTTGGGCTCTTCCTCTCCCAGCCCGAAGCGCAGGCGCAGGACCTTCTCTTCTTTCGGATCCAGCTCGTCCAGGCAGGAGGCAAGATGCGTCTTCAATGAGCTCCTGTAGAGCTCTTCGTCGGCCGAGGGGATCTGCTTCTGCTCCAGTTTCTCGGCAAGGTGAAAATCGTGCTCCTCATCGATGACCGTGGACAGCGACACGTTCTCGTCGGCCACCTGCAACAGGTTGGTCACTTCCTCGACCTGAATTTCCAGCTTCTTCGCGATCTCGTCCGCCGTAGGGTGGCGCTCCAGCTCCAGGGTCAACTGCGAGATGGTCTTGCCGATGCGGTACAGGAGGTTGGCCTGCTTCTGCGGGAGGCGGAAAGCGCCGCTATGATCCGAGAGCGCGTGCACGATGGCTTGCCGCACCCACCAGACGGCGTAAGTGATGAACTTGACGTTTTTCTTGGGATTGAACCGCTTGGCCGCCTCGATCAGCCCGATGTTTCCTTCATTGATCAAATCCAAGAACGACAGCCCGCAGCCACGATATTTCTTGGCGAAGCTCACGACGAATCGCAGGTTGGCTTCCACGAGCTTCTGGAGAGCCTCCTTGTCGCCGTTCTGCTGGATGAGATCTCCCAGAACTTTTTCTTCGTCCGGAGTGATGCGGTCGAGCCGGGAAATCTCCTGAAGATACTTCTTCAGGGTCTCGGAAGAGACTCTCTTGTGGATCACTTTTTCCTCTTCCATCTCACCCCTTCTTGAGCCGAATGACCCTCGCCGGCTGGGATCGGACCAAGGCATGTGAGGAGCGACCGCGCGATTCCTCTTGGCGGCGGGTCATCTCGTCCCGCAGCGAAGCCAAGAGCTGGTTGAAGTCCTTTTCCATGGCCTCCATCGCCTCCTGCATCTGCAGAATCACCTCCACGCCGGCGAGGTTGACTCCCAGCTCACGAGTGAGGCGCAGGATTCTCGACAGGCGCTCGACGTCCTCTTCGGAGTAGAGTCGGGTGTTCCCTTCCGTACGGGAAGGCTTGAGGAGCCCCTCCCTTTCGTACAGGCGAAGCGTCTGAGGATGGACATCGAAGCGTCGGGAGACGACGCTGATCATGAAATAGGCTTCTTTCTGTCGCTTCATACTCTCAACCGCGCGCCCTCGCGGGGGCGTATGTTACTACGAATAGGCCTTGAGATGTCCCCGGAGATCGGCGGGGTCCACGCCGCCCAATTCTCGCAGCAGCGCACGGGCTCGCTCGTCGCGAACCTCGGGTGTGACGACCTTGACCTCCACGATCTGATCGCCACGTGCCTCACCCTTCAAAGAGGGGGCTCCCTTTCCGCGCAGGCGGAGTTTCTGCCCGCTCTGCGTTCCCGGGGGGATGCGGATGGTCGAGGGACCATCCAGTGTGGGGACTTCAATCCGTCCGCCGAGCGCTGCTTCAGAAAAACTGATGGGAACCGTGCACAGAATCTGGTCACCGGCCCGGGTGAAAAACGGGTGGCCCTCCACCTGGATCTGAACGTAGAGGTCTCCCGGAGGTCCCCCGAGAGTCCCCGCTCCGCCTTTTCCGGCCAGTCGAACTCTCGATCCGTTGTCGACTCCGGCCGGAATCCTGATTTGCACCTTTTCTCTTTGCGAAATCTTGCCGGTGGCACCGCAGCGACGGCAGGGCTCTTCCGCGAGCTTTCCTTTTCCGCCGCAGCGACGACACTCCGAAGTGAAGCGTACCCGACCTCCCTGCCGCTGGATCTTGCCCGTCCCCCCGCAATCCGGGCAGACCCGGGACCTCGAGGAGGTTAAGGTCCCCGCCCCGCCGCAATCCGGGCAGGTGGTCTCCCGGTCCAGCTCGAGCTTCGTGTTCACCCCTCGCAGGGCGTCGAAAAAACCGATGCGGAATGGATAGACTCGATCTTCTCCCGGAGTCGGACCGCGCCGTGCCTCCCCTCCCGTCGGATTGAAGATCTCCTCGAAGATGTCCGCGAAGCCGCGGCCGAACCCGCCCGTGTCGAACCCGAATCCCGGCGGGAATCCGCCCTCGAAACCCCCGGAGCCGGGTGGTGGAGGGCCCGGCTGCTGAGAGGCCGAGCCGGTTTGATCGTAGCGGCGGCGTTTCGCGGGATCGGAGAGCACCTCATAGGCTTCCGTGATGCGCTTGAACTGATCTTCGGAGCCGCGGTCTCCGGGGTGGAGATCCGGATGGCACTTTCTGGCGAGACGCTTGTAGGCCTTCTTGATCTCGGATGGGGTGGCCTTCCGGTTCACCCCCAGCACCTGGTAGAAATCCATGCTCGCCATGGGGCTCCCGAAAGGCTCCTGAGATCAGGAGATGCTGATTCGCATGGGCTTCGCCCCCGCTTCCCGCGCCTTGGGAATGCGGATGTGCAGAATTCCAAGCCGGTATTCCGCCAGCGCCTCGGAGGTCTTCACTCCTGAGGGAAGCGGAAAGGTCCGGGAGAAGGATCCATAGGATCGCTCGATGCGATGGTAGTTTTCCTGCTGGATCCCCTTCTCCAGCTTTCTCTCACCCTTGAGCGTCAGGGTATTGTCCGCGATGCGAACCTCGATCTCAGCCGGTGAAAGGCCGGGGAGTTCCGCGGCGATTACGACGCTCTCCGAGGTCTCGAAGATGTCCACGGCGGGGGACCATGCCCCGGCATCCGCGGAGCCCCCGTACTGGGAGCGTGACATGGCGTTTTCGATGATCTTGTTCATCCGGTCTTTGAGTGCCAGAAGCTCGCGCAGCGGATCCCACTGTACGACAGTCATGTGCCCCCCATCCGGCGGGTCGCCGGATTACTTTTTGCCTTCCTCCACATCCACGTACTCGGCATCGATCACGTCGCCCTCTGCGGGCCGCCCGGTGGGGCCGCCCGTGGAGGCATCCTGGGCGCCGTCCTGGGCCGCGCCGTGTCCTGCCGAAGCCTGCTGGTAGAGCAGCTCGGCAATACGGTGAGACGCTTTCAGCAGATCATCCGTGGCGCGCTGGATGGCCTCGCGGTTGCCCTCTTGAAGGGTCTTTTTGAGATCATCCACGGCCGTCCGGATGCGCGTCGCTTCCTCGCCGGGAATTTTCTCCTTGTTCTCGTCCAGGAGCTTTTCCGTGCTGTGCACCAGGCTGTCCGCCTTGTTGCGCGTCTCGACATCCTGTTTCTTCCGCCGATCCTCGTCGGCGTGGGCCGCCGCTTCGCTCACCATCTTGTCGATGTCCTCCTTGGTGAGGCCACTGCTGTGAGTGATGGTGATCTTCTGCTCCCGACCCGTGCCCAGATCCTTCGCCGACACGTTCACGATGCCATTGGCGTCGAGGTCGAACGTGACTTCGATTTGAGGCACCCCGCGGGGCGCGGGAGGAATGCCCACCAGATGGAACTGGCCGAGTGTCCGGTTGTCCCGCGCCATCTCTCTCTCCCCTTGCAGCACATGGACCTCGACGCTCGTCTGGCTGTCCGCGGCCGTGGAGAAAACCTCGCTCTTGCGGGTCGGAATGGTGGAGTTCCGATCGATGAGCTTGGTGAACACTCCCCCGAGGGTCTCGATGCCCAGGGAGAGCGGGGTGACGTCGAGCAGGAGAAGGTCCTTCACGTCTCCGCCGAGGACTCCCGCCTGTACGGCAGCCCCGATGGCGACGACCTCGTCGGGATTGACCTCCCGGTTCAGCTCCTTTTTCTTGAAGAAATCCTTCACCAGATCCTGGATCTTGGGGATGCGGGTCGAGCCACCCACCAGGACGACCTCGTCGATATTCTCGGGCTTCAGTCCCGCATCGTCCAGGGCCCGGCGGCAGGGTGGAAGGGATCGCTCGAAGAGGTCCATGGCCAGCTGCTCGAAGCGCGATCGGCTCAGCTTGAGAAGGAGGTGCTTGGGGCCGGAGGCATCGGCCGTGATGAAGGGAAGGTTGATCTCGGTCTCTCCCGTCGAAGAAAGCTCGCACTTGGCCTTCTCGGCGGCTTCCTTGAGCCGCTGCAGCGCCATTCGATCCTTCGACAGGTCGATGCCCTGCTCCTTCTTGAACTCCGACACGATCCAATCGATCACCTTCTGGTCGATGTTGTCGCCGCCGAGATGGGTGTCCCCGTTGGTCGACTTCACTTCGACCACGCCATCCCCGACTTCGAGGATGGAGATGTCGAAGGTCCCTCCGCCAAAATCGTAGACCGCGATCACTTCGTTCTTCTTCTTGTCCAGTCCGTAGGCGAGCGCCGCGGCGGTCGGCTCATTGACGATGCGCTCGACCGTGAGACCGGCGATCCGCCCGGCATCCTTGGTGGCTTGCCGCTGTGCGTCGTTGAAATAGGCCGGAACGGTGATGACCGCCCGGGTCACTTTCTCCCCGAGATAATCCTCCGCGGCCTGCTTCATCTTCTGCAGGACTGCAGCGGAAATCTCCGGCGGCGAGTATTGCTTCCCCCGGACCTCAATCCGGACATCGTCGTTTTCCCCACGCGCCACCTTGTAGGGCACCATCTTCATCTCTTCACTCACTTCGTTGAACCGGCGCCCCATGAATCGCTTGATGGAAAAAACCGTGTTCTCCGGATTGGTGACTGCCTGGCGCTTGGCCACCTGTCCAACCAGCCTCTCGCCCTTGTCCGTGAAAGCGACCACCGAGGGCGTCGTCCGGGTGCCCTCGGAATTCGAGACGACCACGGGCTTTCCGCCTTCCATCAGGGCAACCACCGAGTTGGTGGTTCCCAAGTCAATTCCGATAATCTTGCTCATCGTGACCAACCTCCCCCTTTCGATTCTCAATTTTCAGACGTGAGTGCCACGTCATTATAGAGGTTGAGTGTTCTATTGTCAATGTTAATTAATTCATATAACTGCTTGCGTATAAATACGTTACAAAATCAGCGAAGACCGGTAACCGAGCGCACGAGCAGGAAAGGGTCCACGTTCCCCTCCCGGTCCTTCCCCTGGAGCTCGAATCCTCCTACCAGCGGACGGTAGGCGTATTCCCTTCCCCAGGGGTCTCTTAGATCCGGCGACCTGAGGAGACCCCCGAGAACCAGGTAATTGAGATCCTTCGGAAATCCTCCGTTTTGGAGATAGTAGACCTGCAGCGAGTAGCGGATTCTCTCGAGGCGCGTGAGACTGACCTGTTTGATGAGAGCGATTTCGC